>Ga0315546_1000655_pt1 | contig 23981 bp, 18 predicted proteins | sample SalMarSW160170MG_FD_203833 | JGI IMG/M metagenome (GOLD analysis project Ga0315546, IMG submission 203833) | Salt marsh sediment microbial communities from the Plum Island Ecosystem LTER, Massachusetts, United States - Salt Marsh Sediment SW1601-170 ...
CGCTGCTATCACCACCATGACGCAAAGACTAAGCCCCACATTGATCCAGAAAAGCGTGCTGATTTGACCATGATTTATCTCAGCTTTCTGCACGGTTGCCATCGACAGGCCCAGATCCTTGAACATTGCCACAAAGCCGGTTACTGCGATCACCATCGCAATCAGACCATAGTCTTGAGGCGTGAGCAGCCGAGCCAGAACAATTGTTGATCCCATCTGAAGGGAAAACTTTGCTCCTTGAGCAGCCATTGTAACAGCTCCGCCCCGCACAGACCGCCCTTTAAGATCTGACTTCAGGTGCTCTGTTTCAAAAAAACGGACATTTCTGTCTGTCAGTTTTTCGACTTCAGTTTCATTCATACGGTTACTTGCAAGAACGCCTCTCTATCGATCCTATTTGTATCCATATCGCCGATTCATTTTACCGGCCTCACGGTCGAAAACACGTAGTTCCTCCTCGGTTAGGATCAACCTCCAACGCTCGTCCATAGAAATCTGGGACGTTGTATCCAATCGCATGCCGTTGCCGACAACGTGATGCTCGATAGAGCGAAAATCCGCAACCGTATGGCCGGTGTTCAACCCGAGAAAATCGTAAATTCTCCCGAGCGTTCTTTCGGGATCTCTGCATAATTCCTCATAGTGGACTTGGATCCACTGAGACTTCTCAAGTTCAGCCAATACATGTTCCGCAGAGCGCAAACACCGGCGCCATTCATTGGCTGCCCTGTTCATGGGCAAAGAATCGGCAGTTGGTTCCCCTGCCATACCCTGTCCTGCTCTTCGCGATGCCGGTTCCTTAGCGTCGGCGAATTCATCTTGCTTCATGTAGGTCAGCGCAACAGCACGCCCGTCACGAACCAGGTGGATCACTTTGATATTGAACTCCGGGATGCGCAAGAGAAACTTCAGGCGATGCGCTAGTTTTGACGAGTCAACAAATATGCGTCCCCCGGATTCAGCCAAGACAATAGATGTAAGGTCATAGCAGCGTGCCCCGATGTCACGCTGCACTTCTCTCCAACGGGGAAATAATTGCAAGACTGTATCTCTTAAACATTCAAGGAAAATGCCCCTATGTTCAAAATTCAGAAAGCGATTAACAATGGCATTTGAAGGGAGTTCAAATCTCGTACCGAAATTATCTAGACCAAACTCTGGGTGTTTTTCCCGTATCTTCCGGCTAACGCGCTTCCAGAACGAACAGTCCTTAATAAGCTTGCCACAAGAGCAGAGATATGTGTTGATATCTCCCATTCTTCCCGGTGCTGTCTCACCGATAGTTGTTATATCCGGATGTGCGTTCAGCAGCATCGCCAACAGAGTGGAACCAGAGTGACTTGCTCCCAGAATATACACATACTGGATGTTCATTTTGATACTCATATAAGGTTTGCCAACTACTTGGTGAAAATCACTACTACTGAGCCACAGTATTTTTTTAGACGCGGAACTGCTAAAAGGGCCATTCGATCTATTTTCTCCAGGGTTTTCAAAAGCTTTCTGGTCCATGGCCGCAAGCTGCCATATCGATGCAATTGCCCTCTGAAGGCTGTCTTAACTTGCAGCGACAAATTGAAATGTTGAATCTTCGTACGCGAGAAAGGTATACCGAACTGTTCGATGTCAGGGTACTTCAAAGGCCGCCCTCCACACTTGACCCACTTTCGGCGTCGTAGCCATCGAATGGGCCCTAAAAACGTATTATACCCGAGCCCTTCCTCACAAAATACCGCTCTACCTCCAGGCTTCAATACCCTGGACAACTCATAGGGACAATTTGGATAATCTATAATGATGTGGAGCGCGGATTGGCAGAACGCTACATCGAAAAAATCATTTTCATATGGAAGCCTCTGAGCGTCCAAAACGTCAAAATGTGTCCTTTTAGCCACACCACTCATTTCTGAACTTTTCAGGGCAATGTCAATAGCTTCATAGGAGGCGTCAAAAGCCCAAACCTCTGCCCCACACAATGCGAAGTAGATTGCCGTTATACCTGTGCCACAGCAATAGTCCAGCATCTTCAGACCATTGTAGTAAGGCGCTCCTAAAGCATTTAGGCCATATTGGATCTCTTTCCCATTCAGATTACCACCTTCATCAACATCCAGCGCATAAGTCAGAAAATTCTCCACCTTTTCCTTCGTCCATCGCTGAACTTTCCACCCCGCTGTGCGATAGTGGTGGTCGTAGTTCTTGGCCCGGCTATCCACGATTTCAACCAGATTTTCTTTTATGGATTCCTGCATTCCAAAAGGCTCGTTAGGAGAATTGTGCTTAAATTCGGCTCCAGGTGATGCTTCCGAGATTGTAATGAAGGACTCGTAGTAACATCTTTGAGGGTTTGTAACCGTAGACTTCTCTGGCAGTTACTTTTGCTCTGGCGTTTAAGCAGTAGCAACAACTGCATGCTGCTGCAATAGTTGTTCATCCCAGGAGTTCTCGGCGTCAGCCACCCACATTCGTACATGTGCCTCTTCAACATAGACCCTGATCATTAGGAACGTAGCCGCCCACAAGCCCGTCGTGCTTATCCTCGGGTAGTAATGCTGCGCCCCTATGCCGGCGAACAACTGGGCCAGCGTCAAGGCCAGAGCAAGACCGCCAACCGCTGAACACAGCCGATTATTACTTCTGAACAATATGGAGGAATATGTAAGCACTATCCCCCAAAAGAGGGATATCGGTAGTGATCCCAATATCCCGTTGTCAAGCAATGTTTCGAGGTACACATTGTGCGGATGGGCAATGGCTCCATCCTCTCCATATTCTTTCCTTAGGTATTCCCGCAAGCCGGAACGCGTCATACCCAGTCGCCCGTACCCGACCCAGGGAGATTCGCCGATCTTGTCGATGACATGGGGCCAGGTCTCCGTTCTACCTGAAGTTACCGCATAGTCGTCTACCGTACTTTGCCCAGCTACATTGGTCACGCCAAATCCGGTAAGCATCCGATCAACGACGCTGGGAAACACCACTGGCAGCAGAATTACAACTACGGGTGTAAGGATCAAGTACTTTCTCCACTTCAAAAGGCATAGCACCAATCCAGTAGCCCCCCAGGCCACATATCCCGCCCTCCCGCCGGTCAGTGCCTGGCCGAAGGCAACCATGCCAGCTGCCACCAAAACCATTAGCCGGTATTTCTTTCTGCGGACTAGCGGCAGAGCCGCCAAGATTCCCCATGACGCGCCGGCAAGCATGCCAGAAATGTCGCAAGCACTATAGCCTATATACCTACCAAGCCTCGAACGAAGATTAACCATTACTCCAATATCAGCAATAGCAGCCTGAGCCGGCATGAATCTAATAACTTGTAATGAAACCAGAAAGTACAAGGCAAGCAAGCAAAAAAGAATCATTACCACCCGGTGGCGGGTCCGACACCCGTCAAAGAGCAGAATCCCGGGTAAAACCCATTTGATAGTATTGATTAATTCCTCACTGAACAAACTCTTTAGGGGGTAGTCCTCGATATAACTGCGGTCGAAGACAGCCCTCAAGAAACCAAACAGGATCACTGCTAGGAACATCAATAGCAACACTTGAATGTGGCGTGGCATATCCCATGCTAAGCCCTCGCGGTGTCGTGATGTTAACCAGGCCAGGAAAATTATCAGGAACAGTACGTTCCACATGTTGAATCCCTGGATGCCGAACATGGCGTGTGGCATATCCTCGTGCTCGATGATAGCCATCAAAAGGATCAGGCCGCAGAGACTCTTAAACCAATCCTTCCAGGCGTAGATGGAAAGAACCGTTATAAAAATGTAGAAGGCTGTTAAGCGAATACTCATGTATTAAATGTCAATCTTTTAGAAGTCTATTATTATTAAGAACAAAAGTCTGTATTACGGATTTCTTGTTACGGTTGGTGGACCAGGTATAGAGAATCCAGCCCATGTGGTACGGGCGACTTTCGTAGTCGACTGAGCTGGCTGGAAATGCTATATCAACTGCCGGGAGCCGGATGGCTGGATGCAGGCGACTGGCTGTTGCTTGCAAACTACGCACCAGTCTGAGTGGTTCACGCCGGCCGACTTTGCGCCAGATAATATTCCGCTCTGTGTCAACAAGAGAGTCGGTTATCTCGGCCGGATTGTATAGCCACCGGAGACCTTTCTCGATCGATTCGGAATAATCCTGACCACAGGCCTCGGCCAAAGCAAACAGGGCCATAGGAGCCATCGAATCCTGATGGACCGAATACACAGGATAGCGTTCAACAACCCGGCCGTTCCTGATGTCGAAGTGCCACCACCACTGCCCCTCCTTGCCCTGAAGCTGGCACATGCATTCAGCGCAGCGATAAGCTACTTCGGCTGCTCGGGCGTTCCCTGTTGCAAGATGGTAATAAGACAGCGCTTGTATCGGATACACAAAGTCTGCAAAGCAGCTCACATGAGCACGAAGTGCTGACAGGCTTTTCTTTGCGGGTCCATGCGGAAAAAGGCCTGATTCCTGTCTGAAAGAACGTATCAGGGCATCAGCAATTCTTACTGCAAGAGCCATGTCGGTGGCCTCACTTCCACTAATGACCAAGGCCGTCAAGGACCAGGACAATTCAACAGTCGGATATTCCCCACTTGCCGGATTCATTCGTTTCAGCGTGTCTACAGCCTTACGGGCAGATGGGTGTTGAAGCATTCTTGCCGCCCAGGCCGTCAGGGCTACTTCGCCCAAATCTTCCGATGCTTCAATGTCCTCAAGCAATCGTCCACATACATCTTCCCCCTGGTGGTTGCTGAGCACCTCTGCTACAATATGCTGGTCCTCGCCAGCCAGGCCTATCAAGGCTATCGCAGTATACCGCCGACTCACGCCTTCTAAGACTTCACTCTGACCGTTTCTTCGTAATCTAAAGGCGAACAGTTGCTCTTCGGGGCGGTACATTCTTGCCAATGAATGAATGGCAATCGAGCGCAACTTCCGAACAACTTCAGAAACAGTCGATATATCAGATTGATTTCTTTGATCCACGCCGATTTATGATTTCCTGGTTCCATTATGGTAGTGATAATACCCGTATGAGTATCCATAATTCTCAAGACCGCCTGAACCTACAAATACCATGCCTAAAAGGGGGCCTCCAACAGAATCCAGACGAGCAATAGCACTAGCTACATTCGCACGCTGCGATAAATGTTCTCGCTCCACCATAATCGTACCATCAACCTGGCTCGCAAGTATGGTGGCATCCGCGACCGGCAGAATGGGTGGGCTGTCCAGCAGCATGATGTCGTAGTCGTACTGCTTAGATAATCGGCCCATACAGGCCTTGAAAGCTCCGTTGGCAATTTCCTCAAACACCACACTGTCATCGCCTCGCTTTCCAGCAGGCATGATACTCAGGCCGGATGTTTCCGTCGGGTAAATGTGCCGCTTGTCTATAGACCTGCCACTCATAGAATTCATAAAACCGGGCTTGTCCAGGAGGTCGAACCACTTCGATAGAGTCATCTTCTGAACGTCTGCATCTATCATAAGAACCTTCTTACCGGCCTGAGCCATACTCCTGCCCAAAACCAATGTGAAGCTTGACTTACCTGTCCCTGCCATAGCGCTGGTTATCAGTATAGTACTACTGCCCTGACCATCCAGTCGCGACAATAATGCCGTACGCAAAACACGGACGGATTCGACCAAAATAAACTGATTTTGTTCCATCTCGTCCAACAGCAATCTTCCAGGTGGTTTTCTGGTACGAATCAAAGGTATTTGCCCAAGGAACGGAACTTGCATTGGCTGGGGTATGTCTTTGGGAGCATAAATAGTTTGGCTTCGGCTGGCCCTTAGGAATGCCGCACCACCGCCCATACCTAAGCTCACAACTAACGCCATAGCGGTAAACACAATTCGACGGTCGTTGTAAGGCTGGGAGGGTACGAAGGCCCGTGTTAACACCTCGATTGAACCAGGGACGTTGCGCTCCATATTCTTCTGGTCCAGACGCTGCTGAACAGCGCCGAACAACTCACGCTTGTGCTGCAGTGCGTTATTCTCCTTATCGAGTAATTGGGCGCTTCCAAAAAGCCCATCAAACTCTGCCTGCTGTTTCTCGAACTCTGCAAGCAAAAGCTGCTCCTCTTGTTTTGCCTGGGCCAGTTGATGCTCTGGGGACGTCAACCCTACTTCTACTTTGTAACCGGGGCCATTAGCACCGGTGATTGTTATTGGCACTCCAGCCGCATTTTTCGGTCGGTCGCGCCACTGCTCGTCCAGTTGCGCTCCTCGCAATAGAAGTAATTCCTGCGCGAACTCCAAGTCCTTTTCCGCCCGAACTGTATCCGGATGGTTGGAGCCACGCAAGCTGTTGGCAATCTGGTGTCGAATAGTCCTCACGTCGACATCCCGTTTCCGCCATTCCGCATCCTCATAGTATTTTAACTGCTTCTCTAAGTTGCCAGGCGAAGTTGCCAACACATCATTACCGTCGTCGGTAATGGTCTGCTTTACCTCCCATTCCAATACTGCGATACTCTGTCGCAGTTCGCTGAGACGGGCTTGTGTCTCATCTATACGAATCCTCTGGCTAGAGATAAGTTCCTGCGGAAGTTGCGTGCCGAGCGATCTGTGAAGCTCGGCAGCGATCTTCTCCCGCCCCAGGATTTCATTTTCCAAAGATTTGTACTGGTCTACAAGCTGGCGGTAGAGCGTGTCCTTAGTCGCATCAGACTTTTCCCTGATGTATCTTATGTACTGGTCTAAAACAGCATCTACTATAAGCTTGGCATCTTCAGCGCTGGGGTCCCAAAAGCTGACGTCGATTATCTCGGTTCGGCGTCGAGGCTGGACCGAGAGATTATCTCTGAGTCTTTCTAAAGGAGAAGCAGCGCCTCCTCGCAGCCGCTGTAAGTGCGACCTAACAGGATTCTTGTACCACTGTGTTTGCTGGATGTCTTGCCGATCCAATACACGTTGCAAAACTGTCAGACTTCTTATGAGGGAGACCTGAGTGTTTAGGAACGAATCATAGAAGGGAATCGGGCCACTATCCTCTGTCCGGAAGACCAGACGAGGGATAATAGGCCGAACCTGCACTTCGGCTCTTGCTTGGTATTTTGGAACAACTTGGGTCCAGATCGCGGCAATCATGGGAACGGCCAAGAGAACGAAAACTGCCAGACCCATCCACTTGAAACGAAGCAATGATTCTATAATATCCTTCGTTAGCGGGACAGCTTGAGTGGGCCCCATTGTCCCCATGAACCGATCAGGTAATAATGTCGCATTGGCTACAGGTGTCGACCTTTTGACACTAAGTACACTTTCTGGAGATTGCTTCCTTTCACGGGGTTTGCCGGACTCGTCGCTTCCTTGGATGATCGGATCCGGATCGGGCTGGGAACTTTCTCCTGCCGAGTTTGCATTGCCTCTGGTTTTATCTTCCAAATTATCCATATTACCTACCCTTCAATCAGCTGATCTGTCTCCTTTATGGCATCCATATCGATCGTATGTCTTGCAAAACACTTTTATGCAACTCACGCTGTTTGGCTATCTCTGGAGTGCCTTTATCACGACGCGGCTCAGAAACACTTTTTGCTTCACTCACTCCTCGCGATCACCAGCCAGCATGTTGAAACCAAATAGCTTTTCTTTGATGACTCGGAGAAAATAAGAAAATAGGACTTTTTGGACCGATAATCTTTTACGCGGTTCCATCATCAGACGGAACAAAAACTCGGTGCCGGTCATGCGGAAAACCTTCGGAGCTCTACTGAGACGACCCGATGCAATATCGAAACTGCCCCCTACACCCATGCAAAACTTTGCATTGATCTCTTGCCGATGACGCTGAATCCAGTGTTCCTGCTTCGGGGATCCCATGGCAACGAATAGCAGATCCGCCCTGCTGGAGTTTATTTGCTTGATAACCGCCCGCGAATCCTCGAAATATCCATCATGCCAACCGACAATCCTCAGGTCGGGATACATTTTCTGCAGTTCTGAACGTGCGAAACCGTTGGACTGTGCGGAGGCCCCCAGCAAGTAAACACTCCACCCTTTCTGGGACGCCCGATAGAGAAGTCTGAAAAAAAGATCGCATCCGGTACACCGCTTGATACTCCGTCCATGAAGAATTTTCGAAGCGATCGAGACTCCCACGCCGTCGCAAATACCAACGTCTGTTCGCTGTAGAAGGTTCAAGAACTCGGGTTCGTACCAGGCGCGATAAATCTTAGCGGGATTAATCGCCACCCAGAATGACTTCTCGTTCGACTCAATTATCTTTTCAATGCATTCCAGGGCCTGATCATATGATTCAAATGGTACTACCGGGATTCCCATTATGTTCAGCGGTTTGGGAGTCTGCGCAGGTTTGGTCAAAGTCTGTGTATTATTTGTCATAATGAGAATCCTACTTTTTCTCTAATTGTGAATTGGTGTGTCATGTTGACACATCGAGTTGGTTCAATGCTCCAATTTCTTGCTCCAGCTCCGGTGGTGGGAACTCATCCATCAGCCGGGCTAACAGCATAGCCTGCCGGCCGCTGAGTTCCAGATAGCCATCAATCCAAACACGTGCCCTTATCTCCCACTCTTCTTGTTCATTTCCGCGAAGCGGAAAGGTAAGCTTCATTGTTTTTTCTGTTGTGAACATTACCCCAGGCGCATTCCACCCACAGGTAAGTTCGTAATGATCGTTGCGCCGATTCCACAACCCAATGTTCTGGAAATGCATTTGTTCGGCCATGATGCAGACCGTCTTCCACCATGCGTGGAATGATCTGGATTCACGCATCCTCAATTGAACATTTTCAAAATAACGTCTCTCGGTCCTTGCTTTACAAATAATGGCCCAGTTGCGTTTTAAGGCCATCAATACTTCTTGAAAACGTTTGCCATGCAGATATATGAACATTGAGAACAACAGAAGCATCCCCATCAATAGCAGCCCTATCGACCAACCATCTTTCGCTGTTAGCATAAACACCCCGATACTGGCGCTAATGGCTGTCACCGCGTAAATAATTATAACCACGGTACGCTGATGCAGACCAAGATCTAACAGACGATGATGCAAGTGGTTCCGATCAGCAGCGAATATTGAACGACGCTCAATAATACACCGACGAGCGATGGCAACGCCTGTATCTAGAATCGGCAAACCTAGAACAAGAAATGGAAGTGCCAGCCCCACGAGCGTGGTTTTCTTCGTCTGGCACACAAGGCTGCCGGCCCCGATCATAAAGCCGAGAAACAAGGAACCACCGTCGCCCATGAAGATCTTGGCGGGATAAAAGTTAAAGAAAAGAAAGCCTGTCAAACTGCCTAGTAGAGCCAGCATCAGCACTACCATAGCTGCCTGGTTGGTCCAAAGAGCCAGCAGTACAATTGTACTGCACACAATGACCGCTATCCCAGCAGCAAGACCGTCCAGCCCGTCGATGACGTTTATACACGCCGCAATCACAACTATCCAAAACACGGCAAGCGGCCAAGCCGCTACACCAGTCTGGATTTCAAACCATGTCCCAACAGAAATGGAACGCAATGTTGTTCCTGAAGCACAGATCGCCAACGAAGCCGCAATAAGACATAAAAGTTTGGTACGGCCTTGGAGAGAACGCAGATCATCAACAAGACCCACTGCAAACATGAAACCGGCAGCAGCCAGCAGTGTGATGAATTGCGTCCGTGACTCACGGAACGATTCACCAATAGAGTTTTCCAGGAAAAATACGGGCAGAATCAAGGCGAGTGTTGGTATGACAAAAACGATTCCACCGATACGTGGGATGGGGATTTTATGGATTTTACGCAGGCCGGGAGTATCGACCAAACGATATCGCTTAGCCAGTCGCGAAACAATTGGCGCGATAAACATCGACATCAGCACCGCCCCAAAGTAGATTGTTAAATAGGTTTTCACCGTTAATAGAACCGTTTTCTTTTTCTTTTCCTAATCGTCGCAAAAACCCCAGTTTAACATTGTTCTTTGGTAGCAAAATTTGATAAAATAAGTAAAGCCCCGGCCGCCGAATAATAAAGCTCGACGACAACGTTTGAGCAGTTGTAATGGGCTTTTTCAGCACGCCTTCGCCAGGAGTTGAAAAAGCTTATAAGTAGCGACCGGGGTCTTTATTTATTTCCGTCAGCAGCTATTGGAGCTGCAGGGTCACCAATCTTCTTATTCCATTCCGTAGAGTAACCGGAAATTAGGTAAACACTTTTTACAAGGTTTTGAATCTATGTGCTCAAATCTTTAGACATCACTGGTATCCTTTTCAATTGCGATAACGATAGCGCTTGGACAGACTCCGTCCCTGTGAGTTGCAATAGAAAATCTTGTGTAATTATCAACATAGCAAAAATTTAGCCAGACATTTGGTCACACGTTTTAGCAACAAACTGTCTTAGCTATTGTGGGATCCTTTGTGAACAAGCTATTGTCCTATTACAATTCCTTCGCCATAAATCTGTATGTAAGCATATTTAAATCGAGCAGTGCTCTTGTTTAAACGAAAAGCATTCATTCTCTCTGGGTGAGAAATATTAATGAAGAAGGATTCATTTCATCACCACATTTCCTCAATCTTACTTCAAAGCATTAATATATACCATAATTTCTTTAAAATTACTATTGTGGTAACTACTTATTTTTTACAAATTTTACTCCCTTTCTGGCCGAAGAATATAGTATCCAAAAAAATCTGAAATTTGTGACTGGAGTGAAGCTCCCCGACCAAAGGTCGAGGCTTCCTCAAAGGAAGATTATCTTTTATGGCATTCATCTCCGACTAAAAGTCGGAGCATTCTGCCAGTTTTTTCGTAAACTGAAAAGAACACTATCTAAGGGCGGTCTTCCGTATTTTCTCTAGCTTGTCCATTTTCTGCTTTGCCAAGAGTTCAAACAGCCCTATCGCGATCGCCCATTCGGCGAGATTGTTCATTGGTATAATTACGTAACTTTTGAAAAAGCCACGGTTTGGAGGTGGAGGGGGGAATATATTGGCTATTGAAAGAGTGCGACACTTTATGAGGTATGTAATGCTGACGCCTAATGGAGGAAGCCCATATGGCGACCGGAGTTACGCGTCGAGCGAACATCTGAAAGGAGTCTCACAGATGGCCAAAGCATCAAAATTTACAAATGAACAAGTCCAATGCAATTGCTTAAATAAGGAAGGCCACATATGATAGCCAAGGATATTTATTGCGATGCAGGAACCGGTCAGTTATAGGTGGTGGTTACGTTTTTTTCCTTTCTCCTGCGATATTCAAGTCTGATCCCTACAATCTAACATGCTGATGAGACAAGCTGGCTTTAGAAGTTGGGTGATAAAAAAACAAAAAGTCCTGTGAACCGGATTACAGACTGGGTACATAATGAGCATCAGATTAGAATTCTGTGAGAAATGCGGGTTAAGGTCATTTTTTCAGGAGCCAACAAGGATTGATTGTGAGGTCCTTATGAGCACAACCAAGTTCGCGGTACGTTCGGTGTCAAAAAAGTGTCAGTCGCTACCGGTAAACCACTTCAGACTCTACTTGTTGTTTACTTGCAAACCACTTGCAAGCCTCATTACTGGCCCATAAAAGCTATGTAAGCCTTTTCTGGAACAGGACTTACAACCGTCTTAAGGGACTGAAAATCCGTGTGTCGGCGGTTCGTCAATATGGGGGCGGCTATCCAAAGATAAAGAGATATAACTTGGTACAAAAAAGGTGCCGCAACTGCGAGACAACATTGGCGATAGAAACATGTCACGGTCATAAGAGCGGGTTAGTCCGAGCCACCGATTTGCAACAGGTATGCACATTTGGGCTACTGTCGTGTTTCGGTTGCGCTTCAGCCAGCATCATAAGTCTTTATTTGACAAGTATAAGTCATTTGTTCATAAACACCCGCAAAAGCCTAAAATGGACTCATAATCCATTGGTCGTAGGTTCGAATCCTACCGGGCCCATTCGCTAAAGCTTTAGCCGTCAATCACTTGTGATTGGCGGCATTTTTCGTTCTGATGTCTCTAATCGCACAACTTGATGATAATTAGGCGTGCCGCCTAAGGTTTTCAGCAGAGCATTAGACGCTCTAAGTTCTATCCACTACAATTCAGCCTTTCTTACTTATACTACCTCCAATAGTTCATCCCAGCGGGTTGTATATCGGCAAGAACGTCTGTGGAATTTCACCCTCCAGGGTTGGTTCAGTCCTTCTGCTGCCCATCGAAGCGGACAATTTAACCTGGTATTTATGGTGTCTATCGCCCGCATAAGTCGTTGAGTTCTTTCCCTGTCAACGTTATCAAACAGATTTTTTTGAATTTGCTTTTCGGGCACGAGGTTGCCGAATATAAGCCCGGTTTTTTTGAAAGCAAAACCTCTACGATACAACTTACTTATGCACAATAGTGCGCTGCGAATAAGCTCCATCGTGTCATTTGTAGCAACGTCAAATTCAACAGTGTGAGAATTGAAGTATCTGTTTTTTATAAATCGGCTGGTTGTAACGAAGACGGTCATTACACCCGCAGCTAAATGCTGCTTCCTTAGCTTCTCACCCGCCCTTGATGCGTAACTTGCAATAGCTTCTCTTAATTCTTCGATGGATTCTATCGGCTTTCCGAACATGCGTGACACGGCAATTGATTTTTTAGGGGGTGGATTATGCTCCAGAGGATAACAACAAGTACCCCTTAACTCATAAACCGTTCTTACACCTACTACACCGAACCTCTGTTTAATCCAGTTAATATCTGCATTTCTAAGAGCAAAAGCAGTTTTAATGCCTGCTCTTTTTAGTTTAATGGTTGTTTTGATTCCTACTGTCCAGATTTTTTCTACCGGTGTTTCGGCGAGAATTCTGTCAAGATAAGGAGAATCGGTCAGATCTAGTACGCCGTTTGCTTCGGCAGATTTTTTAGCGATCCTGTTAGCTATCTTTGCCAGGGTTTTTGTTCGGGCTATTCCTACAGTTACCGGCATGCCAGTCCATTGTTTGACGGTTTGCCGTATTTTTCGGCCGTGGTCTGTCAGAGAACAGTCAAAGCCACCAAGGTTCAGAAATGCTTCATCAATTGAATATATCTCTATATCGGGGGTAAAAGCAGACAGTGTTTCCATAACTCGGCTGGACATATCAGCGTAAAGGGCATAGTTTGAGGAAAAGACCTCAATGCCATTTTTGCTTATGATATCTTCAACTTCAAAAGCAGGAACTCCCATGCCTATGCCCAACGCCTTTGCTTCATTGGAGCGTGCTACAACGCAGCCGTCGTTATTTGATAATACAATTATCGGCTTGCCTTCTAATTTGGGATCGAAGACACGCTCGCAAGAGGCGTAGAAGTTATTACAATCAACAAGTGCAAATACCTCTTTCATAGCGCGTGTATCACGTTGGTTACCACCGCCCAGATTTCAAATTCTGCCTTTTCGTTAATTTCCTGAGTAGGGTAGTTGTCGTTCTCTGATTCTAAGGCAATTTTTTTATTCCTTATTCTAATCCTTTTAACAGTCAGCTCACCATTTATGGCTGCGATAACCACGCTTTTGTCTTTCGGCTCAAGGCTGCGATCAGCAATTAAAAGGTCACCACAGTGAATACCTGCTCCAACCATTGAGTCACCGATAGCTCTGACAAAGAACGTTGCCGCCGGGTGCTTAATAAGGTATCTGTTTAAGTCGAGTTTGTCCTCTTCATAATCAGCAGCGGGAGAAGGAAATCCTGCTGATACCCTGGCCTCAAACAAAGACTGGTGATATTTTGTAGACGTATCTGGTGTATGAACTGTTATTGTTTTGGTGCTCATTCTGGTTATTATTGATTCAAGGCAATCTTCGCCAGATTAGGATAAGCTCGCAGGAGTCCCTCTGGAACAAGCTGCTTTTGGCCGGTCAATAGACATTTTAGCTCAAGGGCATTGGCAAGTTCGGCTCCTTTATAGTGATTGTTAGTAATAACAGTAAGTGTTTCAAAGGCCTTGGCCAATTCGTCTATCCTCTGTTTTATCTGGGTTAGTTCATCTTCATTGTAGTAGTAGTTATAGGTTTCATCTCGACCAGCCTTGCTAAACCACTTTGCTACGTTTCTGCCGTGCATACGCAAATAGCCGTTTTTGCCCACGGTGCAATGCTGCATATCAAATGAGTTCCGCGTGGTCGGATAATCAAGGTTGCAAACTGAGACTCCAAGCTCCTGTAAGAAATCCAAAGCGTCCGGCATCTGCCATGATTTGTGTCTTACCTCCACAGCAAGACTAAAGGTACCGGAGAAGTTCTCCACTATCTTCGATAAATGCTGGCGGTTCAGGTTGGTATCAGCAAAATCGTATCTGAACTGAACGAGCAGGTGTTTTAGCTTGCCGGCTTCAAGGAAAGGTTCGAGGCCTTTGTGAAAATACTTTATTATTTCCCTATCAATCTTGCCTTCGTGGGTAAAGCTTCGATGAAGCTTTGCTGTAAAGAAAAAGTCGGGGCGCTTTGAAGTCTTCTCCAGCCAGGATTTTGTAGTTCTCTCAAAAGGTGGTCGGTAGAAGGTGCTGTTGATTTCCAGACAATCAACAAATCTGCTTATGTACTCAAGCTGGTCAGCCTTTTGGCTTGTGTATACGATTCCCTTCCAGTCGGGATACGACCAACCTGCTATACCTATGTAAACTTTACCAGCCATCTTCGTGGATGCTTATAGTTTTCTGAAGCAACCTATTACCTTGCCTATTATGTGAACGTTCTTGTCGGTTGATTTGATATATATAGTCTTATAGCCTGCTGCACAGTTGGCAGGTTTAAGGACTATCCGGTCACGTTGAAAATATATCCTTTTGATGGTAGCTTCGTCATCGAGTAATACAACGCCAATCTGGCCGTTTTCAATTTTTGGATGGGGCTCTACAACTACATAGTCACCGTCCATGATACCCTCATCAATCATACTGTCGCCAACTACCTTCAGGATGAAAGTATTTTTAGGACGACCAAATAGTCCTTCCGGGTTTATATATCCTTCGATGTTTTCCTCTGCTAATATCGGCTCGCCCGCTGCTACTCTGCCTACGATGGGGATGCCTTCAGTTTGTTTTTTGTTATCAAGATATGCCTTTGACAACCTGAGTCCGCGATGACCACCGGAATCTGCTAGATAACCCTTTTTCTTCAAGTATCCTATCAATTGATATACAGCGTTTTGGGTCAGGCCAAAGTGCCGGGCGGTTTCCATCTGGCTCGGTGGGCTGTTTTCCTGCAACCGACCTTCAATGTATTTAAACACCTTCTGCTGTTTTTCCGTTAATGGCTCCATAATTGCCCTATCAAACGACTTATTGTATTATATGGTTGTTTGACCATATAAACAATAAAATTTTTCGTTTTTTTTAAGGGCTTGCGTGTAAGTCATTTTTGTCTTCCCCACCTGTAACTGGCCGGTTACAGGGGTACATGTCACATTTGTAGTGGCTTGCGCCACTGCAGTCTTGACGTACACACCGGTTACAGGGAGACTGAGATAGAGATTGACACGCCGTATCGCTGTGGATAAATATAGTTGCTCTGAAGAAGTTCTTTTTTTAATCGAGCAGTAGCGATGAAGCTATCGAAGTTCGGCAAAAAAATCGCAGCCACATCCGGCATCGGCCAGCTTATGGATGACCTGGGTATGGCCCTTGCCGAAAGTCGTGATGTATTGATGCTCGGCGGTGGGAACCCTGCTCATATCCCGGATGTCCAGCGGTATTTTCGTGATAGCATGCAAGGACTCTTGCTGGACCGCGGCAAATTCGAGCGAACTATTGGCAACTATGACCCACCCCAGGGAAATAAAGAGTTTATTGAAGCGGTCGCAGCGCTACTGCGCAGGGAATTTGGCTGGAATGTAAGCGCGAATAACATCGCTCTTACGACCGGCAGCCAGTCGGCGTTTTTCATTCTCTTTAACATCTTTGCCGGCGACTTTGACGACGGCACGGAAAAGAAGATTTTATTTCCGCTGGCTCCGGAATACATCGGCTACTGTGATGTCGGCCTGACCGAAGATTTGTTCACAGCTAATAAACCTGAAATTAGCCATTTGGATGAGCACCTTTTCAAGTATCACATCGACTTTAACAGTATCAACATCACCGACGAGATCGGTGCTATTTGTGTATCCAGGCCCACAAATCCGACAGGCAATGTTCTTACCGATTCCGAACTGCAAAAGCTCAGCGAACTTGCCCGCGTAAATGAAATTCCATTGATTATCGACAACGCCTATGGGACGCCGTTTCCAAACATCATCTTTGTTGACGCCAAACCGTTATGGAATGAAAATACGATTGTTTGCATGAGCCTTTCGAAGTTTGGCCTGCCGGCTCTGCGGACTGGCATTGTCATAGCCGATGAGCAAATTATCTCAATGATTTCTCAGGTCAATGCAGTTATGAACCTTGCACCCGGCAGCATGGGGGCAGTTATCGCTACCAGCCTGGTCCGAACCGGCGAAATCATCCGCCTGAGCCGAGACGTTATCAAGCCATTTTATCAAAAAAAGGCGCAAGCGGCACTGCAACAGGTCCTCAAAGAGCTTGATGGAGTTGATTTTCATGTGCATGCACCGGAGGGGGCCTTCTTTTTATGGCTGTGGTTTCCGAACCTGCCCATCACGAACAGCCAGCTTTACGAACGGCTCAAAAAACGAGGTGTTCTCATAGTCCCAGGCCATTACTTTTTCCCGGGCCTGGAGGGGCCTTGGCAGCATAAGAATGAATGTATCCGCGTCAGCTATGCTCAGGATGAGAAGACCGTCGCAGCCGGTATAAAAATCATCGCTGAGGAAGTAAGACGGTCCTATAGGGTAAGCTGATGATGCTTTTGTAGGTTTTCATGTGGTTCAGAGCTTGACTACATGGTGTGTCGTCGTCGTCATTCTGAGCGAAGCGAAGAATCTCCACTGCAAATGAGAGTTGACAATCGCAGCGATGCACCTGGTCAGCGAATATTATTGTGCATACCAATCCTCGGCGAGGTCCTGCAAGTTTGGATTCTCTTCTCTTATCAGGTCGAGCTTTTTCTTCCTTGTCCAGCCTTTGAGGGTTTTCTCTCTGGCAATAGCTGAGTAGGCATCTCCGAAAGTTTCAAGGTATAACAGTCTGGTTATTCTGTACTTTTTGGTGAAACCATCAACCAGTCTGGTTCTGTGTTGGTGCACTCGTTTGAGGAGGTTATTAGTTACGCCGACATAGAGTGTACCGGATTTATTGGTCATGATGTACACATAGAACTCATTCATGTTCACTATTGTAAGGATAATCTTATTGGCAAGCCGGATGCTTCACTTCGTTCAGCATGATAACTGCTACTGTCACCCCTGCAAAAGCTGGTGCACAGAAAACCACCAAATATATCTTGATCTCTGCTTTAAGGGGAATGCTCTTTGTGATGGTGCAACTTTAAGTACCGTCGGATAATGCTCAGGTCAGTACATTTTCAGATTGCCACGCTCGGCTGCGCCTCGCTCGCAATGACGGTCATCGCAGCGATATGTCATTGCGAGGAGTCCGCCACGGCAGACGACGAAGCAATCTCACAACTGCACAGACAATTAAGGGTCGGATGGTTCTGTTTCAGATATTGAAAAAAGTGGGTAATTAAACGTAGAGGTTGCTTACACCGGCTTAGGTATGGAAAGCAGCTTCTCAAGTCCGGTTTTTATTTCTCGGTTGTTTAAATTAGGAACTTTACAGAACGATTTTTTTATTGATAATAAAGTACGGTAAGGATTGTTCTGGTATATAATTAGTTTGTCTATATAATCCTCTCTTTTTGTGTGGGGAAATTATTAGTGTTTTAATTAAAGGTACTGAAAATGGCAGATGCACCGAAAGCAAATGCAGTAGTAGGGCAGTCGGGTGGGCCGACTGGGGTGATAAATGCCTCTTTGGCTGGTGTTATTGAGGAGGTCTGTAAGCATCCGGAAATTAAAAATTTATACGGTGCCATGCACGCTGTGCAGGGAATCGTCAAGGAGGAGTTTGTCGATCTAAAGGACCTTTCGATCTCGGTTTTAGAAAGGATGGCGGGTTGTCCTTCGGCGGCTCTCGGTTCGAGCAGGGATAAACCTGATAATGAATATTGTGAGAAGATTTTTAATGTCTTTAAGAAACGTAACGTCCGCTACTTTTTCTATATCGGGGGAAATGATTCTGCTAATGCGGCTCATATTATCAATGTGATGGCTGCCGAGGTAGGATATGAATTGCGGGCATTTCATATACCCAAAACGATTGATAACGATTTGTTGGTTACTGACCACTGTCCGGGTTACGGAACGGCTGCGAAATTCGTTGCCTGTGCCCTTATGGGTGATGATCTCGACAATAGAGCACTGCCTGGCGTGAAAATCGATGTAGTTATGGGTAGGGACGCAGGCTTCCTAACCGCTGCTACCGCGTTGGGCAAACAGAGAGACGATGATGGTCCTCATTTGCTGTATTTCCCTGAAAAACCAATCTCGATGGATCAATTTATCAACGACATCGATGCTGTTTATACAAAACTCGGTCGGTGTGTTGTAGCGGTTAGTGAGGGAATCTGTGACATGGATGGTGTCATTTGGGCCAAGAAGCTCGCTGTGACTGACGAAAAGGATGCGCACGGCAATATCCAGCTTTCCGGCACAGGAACTCTGGCGGATTTTCTGGCAAGAGAAGTAAAAACCAAACTTGGCGTAAAGCGCGTTCGGGCTGATACCTTTGGTTATCTTCAGAGGAGCTTTGTCGGCTTTCAATCTCCCATTGATGCTGACGAAGCCCGCCGGTGCGGTAGAGAAGCTGTTAAATTTTCAATGAATGAACAGAGCGGTTCGGTTGCCATCAAGCGGATCGGCGAAGGTAACGACTATGCGGTTGACATGGTATGTACAGAACTTCGAAATGTCGCGGAAAAGACAAAATTAATGCCTGATGAGTTTATTAATCCGCAAGGCAATGGAGTAACAGAAGCTTTTATTAACTACGCAAGTCCTCTGACAGGTGAACTACCAAAGACCGTTTATTTAGGCAGCTACCCTAAAATCTAATGTGGTACTCTATCACCGGCGATTTGAGATATTACCATTCTGGAGTTAATTTGTACTCCTGAACACTCAATAGTTCAGGAAACCTGTATTTTATACTACAGGCACAGCGGCCTTATAGGGCAACGATACTTGTCAGTTTACATGTCACAGAGTATCGGATTCTGTTGACCGGATGATCAAGACGAAAATAATCGCCACAGTCGGGCCTGCATCCGCCGAGGCCGAGACATTGACAGGTTTGTTGGAAGCCGGGGTGGATGTTTTTCGTCTCAATTTTTCCTATGGTGCAATTGAGCAGCATACTCAACTTTTGAATTCACTTAATTCTGTTCGCGACAATTACGAACGCACAACAGCATTGATGGGAGATTTGTGTGGGCCTAAGATAAGGGTTGGTCAGATTGAACCGGAGGGAGAAGTTTTGCGCCGGGGCGATAAAGTTGCAATTCTGCCAGGATATGATATAGGCAGCGCGCACAGGTTCTGCACAAATTATCGGGATCTAAGTAAAGATGTAAAAGTCGGTCACAAAGTTTATATTGATGATGGGCAGATTACACTACGAATAATTGGCATCGATGGGCAAGCGGTCTTATGCGAAGTTATTTCGGATGGACCTGTTTATAGTAATAAGGGTATAAACCTGCCTGATACTGATGTGAGCGCCTCAGCGATAACGGAGAGAGATTGGCAATATGTAGACTGGGCAGTTGAGAACGATTTAGATTTTCTGGCATTGAGTTTCGTACGTAGTGCTGATGAAGTAGTTGAATTGAGGCAGCATCTGTCCAGAGTTGGTTCGAATATCAAGATTATTGCAAAGATTGAGAAACCGCAAGCTGTGGATTGCCTTGAGGAGATTGTCGAGGTCAGTGATTGTGTTCTTGTGGCACGCGGTGATCTTGGTATTGAGATGGATTTAGCTGAAGTTCCCTTGATTCAGAAGCGTACAACAGATATATGCCGTCGTATGGGCAAACCTGTTATAGTAGCTACACAAATGCTTCAGAGTATGATATACAACCCTGTAGCAACACGAGCGGAGGTATCTGATGTTGCCAACGCGATAATGGACTATTGCGATGCTATAATGCTTTCCGGTGAGACTGCGGTAGGCAAATATCCTATTGAGACGGTGAAAACTGTCTGCCGAATTTCCCAAGTTACCGAAGCGTACCTCGACAAGTATGATCAGGTTCATCCGAGGACAGCAGCAACTCCAGATTTACGCTTGACTGAGTCCCTATCGCGAAGTGTTGGATATATCGTAGATGATATCGAGCCGAAACTCGTAGTAGTATGGTCGCAGTCGGGTTCGGCGGCGAGACTTTTGAGCAAGGTGCGTATCGATGTTCCAATACTGGCGTTAAGCTCGGATCAGAAGGTCTGTCGGCAGATGTGTTTGGATTACGGGGTCATGCCGTATTGTATGCCTGTACCGAAAACAATTCATACGTTTATAGATACTGTGAATGAGTTATTGCTCAGTACCAACCGCTCAAATGTTGGTGATAAGATAGTTATTGTGGCAGGACAACCCCTTGGTGAGCCAGGCAGAACAAATATAATTGCTATTCATACCATTACTGGTGGTTAATCCAACAATGGCAAGAGTTACTTCTTCGATGGTCGTTTTCTGTTATTTGATTTGTACTGCTCATTTTTAGAGGAGTCTTTCGACAATGGATAAGCTGGATTTTTCAATTTCTGTATTGGGAAAAGCGCCTATTGAATCCCCAATTAAGCTTTCAAAGGTGACAGGAGACTATATAGCAAACTACGTTGGTGACGATGAACGTATTATTTACAATATCGGCATCACCGAGGGGTCATCTGCCCCATGCTTTGAACACGATGAGTTGATTGAGGTCGCAGGTCCGCGGGAAGAAATATTTTTTGAACCTTCCCAAGTGCACGCGGCAGTTGTTACCTGCGGAGGTTTGTGCCCGGGTCTTAATGATGTAATACGTGCAATAGTGATGTGTATTTGGTACCGTTATGGTGTCAGGAAAATAAGCGGCGTCCGCTATGGTTATCGAGGTTTGATTGAGAGTTTTAGTTTGCCGATATTAAAATTGACGCCAGAGCTTGTATCTGATATTCATAGTGATGGAGGTACAATTCTGGGCTCGTCACGAGGTTGCGGTAACCAAGTAGAGCCGATTGTTGACACATTAGAGCGGCTGGGCATAAATATGCTCTTCACGATAGGAGGTGATGGGACACAACGTGGAGCGCTGGGCATCGCAGAAGAGATAAAAAAACGCGGACTTAAAATAGCTGTTGTGGGGGTTCCAAAAACGATCGACAATGACCTTAGTTTTGTCCAGGTTTCCTTCGGATTTCAAACAGCAGTATCGAAGGCGGTGGATGCTGTTGCAGCGGCTCATACTGAGGCGGTAGGGGCGTTGAACGGAATCGGTCTTGTGAAGGTCATGGGGCGACAATCAGGCTTTATCGCAGCCGGTACAGCTCTTGCAATAAATGATGTGAATTTTGTCCTTGTGCCGGAGGTCCCTTTTGAGTTGGATGGTGACAATGGATTACTAACTCATCTTGATAAGAGGCTTGAGCAACGAGGTCACGCTGTGATACTCGTGGCAGAAGGTGCGGGCCAAAAGCTTGTTGAACGAAGTGATGAAGTCGATGCCTCAGGAAATATAAAACTGCTGGATATTGGTGTATATCTGAAGCAGAGGATAGGACAGTACTTCAGAGACAAGAATGTAGAAATAAATCTAAAATATATTGATCCGAGTTATATTATCCGCGCTGCACCGGCGAATCCGAATGATTCGGTTTATTGTGAGAGACTCGGAAGCAACGCTGTTCACGCGGCGATGGCAGGAAAAACAGAGCTACTTATAGGATTGTTGCATAACCGATTTGTGCACATACCGATGCGTATGGCTGTTTCAAGGAGAAATTGCATTGAACCTGATGGTGACCTTTGGCGTGATGTTATTGATGCGACCGGCCAGCCGGTACTTATGACGAATTGACTGTTGTGTGAAATGTGTAAAACGCGATAGTATCAATTCGTTTATTGAATCTAATTGGCTCAGACAAGTACCCCTATGGAACAGGGAAAAAGCAAAATCCTTGGCAAATCGAATAGATTTACTTGAATTCAACCGAAAGGTTTACCTGAACATCGCCGACCGAATATCCCGTCATAAGAATAGCCTTATCGAGCACTTCGTCATTGCGGGTATGAGTTAGATATACGTAAATAGGCCTCAGGTTTTCAAACCTTTCATTCCTGATCGAACTTTGCTCCACGTCTCCATAGGTAAGATCAAATGGAACCCAGCCGTATTTCTCCAGGTACACCTCTGCCCACGCGTGCTGGGGCACATCGAGAGATTCTGATATATAGCCCTTAACGACCCTTGCGGGAATGTCTCTGGCTCGGCACAGCGCGACGAAAAGGTCGCAATAGTCGGTGCACGCGCCTTCTTTTTTTCGCAGCGCCCCCAAAGCACCTGCTTCCTGTGTGGAGTACACGTAGTTCATATAGTGAGCGACGTAATCGTAGATCTGTCGGACTAATTTTATCTGGTTTGCATCCGGTATACTCTCTGCGATTTTTTTTATCTGAGGATGGCTTTTCTCTATGAATTTTTCATTTTTTAGAAACGGACGTAGGTCCGGAGCGTTGGGTTCAACTTCATTTTGTTTTTTCTTTGCGGTAGCAAGGTCGTATCTAAACAGTGTTGCCTTAACGTTTATCTGTAATCTTAGCTGGCTCGGAGGCCTTGTGAAGGCGAATTCAGCGTACTTGACGCCATTTTGTTCGAAGAGCCTGGCTGGCTCAGGGGAGTATTGTATTTCTGATATCTCTTGTCTTAGCGGGATTGTCTGTGGGATTGGAGCGATGAACTTAAGTTTTGATGGTATCGCTTGGATTGAAAAGTCGTAGGTAAGCTTGAATTCGACCTCATTCTTAAGCCTTGTATCGCGCTGGCTGAGCCTTTCCTGTTCCACTCTTTGTGTTCTTGGTCTGCGTTGCGGTCGTCTTCTTCGTCGGGAGAATCTCTGGCCACTGACATTATCGATGCCAAATAGCGTCAATAAAAATATCAGCAGTAATATTTTTTTATACTCCATGGTCATTATCTAATCTACGGTCGTGTTCCCGTACCAGTTTTTGTGAGCCAACGAGTTCCTCCCAATTTCTCCTTATCCATCAGCTAAACAGCGCTTCCACAAATGTGCCTGGGTTAAATTCAGCGATATCTTCCGGCTTTTCGCCTAAACCTACAAATTTTACCGGTATATCAAGTTGGTCTTTGATGGCGATGACAATTCCACCGCGAGCGGTCCCATCGAGCTTAGCAAGGAATATTCCGGTCACGTTGATCGCCTCGGTAAATACCTTTGCCTGCGAAATTGCGTTTTGTCCGGTGGTTGCGTCGAGGACCAGCAGTACTTCATGCGGGGCGCCAGGAATCTTGCGTGTAACAACGTCTCTGATTTTTGTTAGTTGCTGCATCAGGTCCTTTTTTGTGTGCAGTCGGCCGGCTGTGTCGAGAATCAGAAAGTCAGCAGATCTTGCCAAGGCTGCTTCACACGCGTCGAAAGCAACTGCCGCAGGATCACCACCTTTCTGGTGCTTTATAATTTGCACACCGATGCGTTCTGCCCATATAGTCAACTGCTCAACAGCAGCAGCCCGAAATGTGTCGCACGCAGCCACAATGACATTTTTATTGTTTTGACTAAGTATGTATGCCAGTTTGGCAATGCTGGTAGTTTTACCTGTGCCATTGACGCCGGCTACAAGAATGACACTGGATCCATTCTCAGCCACACGTAGTTGCCTGTCTCGGTCTGGCCAATAACCCTTGATATGCTCCTTGAGAAATGGCACGACATCGTCGGTTACTGCAATTTGCCTGCTGCGGTATGCCTCCCGTAGCTCGGTTATGAGCTTGTCGGTTGTTTCCACTCCGATATCATCGCTTATTAGCGTCTC
>Ga0315546_1000656_pt1 | contig 23972 bp, 15 predicted proteins | sample SalMarSW160170MG_FD_203833 | JGI IMG/M metagenome (GOLD analysis project Ga0315546, IMG submission 203833) | Salt marsh sediment microbial communities from the Plum Island Ecosystem LTER, Massachusetts, United States - Salt Marsh Sediment SW1601-170 ...
TTTATTCCAGTCGCGTAATCGAACTTTACCGAGCTTCATTCTATATGGCTTATAGTCACTGGTAATTTGAGCCAGGAGAGAAACCTTACCCTGCTTATCGAGCTTTTCTGATTTAAGATAAAATACAATTTGTGCCATATTTGAGTGTTTTATACCTCTTTACGTAAATTAAAAGTAGGTGCTAATTAGGTGCTAATAATTATTCAAATGTAATAATATGAAGTCAAATAAACAAACAATAAATTTATAATACACTGTATATCAGGTATTATAGTAAAATGAAGTCAAATGCAATCAAATAGGTTCAAGTCCCGCTCCGGGTACCAAAACAGTGTGAGATTGAGAGCGAGTGTGAGACGAGCGATCACTCTCACACATACCCTTTTCCCTTCAGCTGTCTCACTATAAAATCTGATAGCTACACAATTATTCATTTGATTATCTTTGCATATATCATTAAAATTAATCCCATGAAAAAGCTGTTTGGCACTCTGATCATTGCATTTATAAACACCGGTATGGTTATCTGTCAGACCACAATTAATCTTACCTGGTTTGGTCAGTCGACTTTCTTGATGAGTACGGGTGATGCAGTTAAAGTCTTGATGGATCCGGTAAATCCAAACATGATAAAAGTGGAAATATCGGAAGCCATTGATCTGGTCACGGTATCACATGAACACGGTGATCACAATTATGTTGCCCTGGCAAAGGGAAATCCAACTATAATACGCGGACTCAATGGATCTGAATTTGCTAAAGTTGATACTGTATTTAAGGGTATTCACGTTTATACAGTCGGATCATTTCATGATAAACAGGAAGGGAGCCAGCGTGGAAAGAACGCGATTTTCATTTTTGAACTGCAGGGATTAAAAGTCGTTCACCTTGGAGATCTCGGACATGTGCTCAATGAAAGTCAGGTTTCGGCTATTGGAGCAACAGATATTCTCATGATCCCGGTTGGAGCCGGACCCACAATTGATCTTCAGTCAGCTATGGAAGTCATTAAGCAACTCAAGCCCAGGGTAGTAATTCCCATGCATTATTCACCGGCAAATGCACCTGCAGGTGGTTTCAGGCTTGGGACTATTGAAGATTTTATTAAGGTTGTTGGTACTGCTTTTGATGTTAAATATTCAGGACATTCTGAAACATTTATTGCTGGTAAGCTTCCTTCAAAAACAACCATAATGGTTATGAAAATGTCGGAATGATCGACTTGACACCAATTAACCGATAATTCCAAAAATAATTACTATTTGTAAATTAATATTCAGTTTGATCCAGTTGTTGTAACCTGTTTTTAGTTGGATTGAATATCAGGTTTACAACTGCTCCTGCACATAGCAGTGCTGCAAAAACCGTTGCCAGGATAAATCCATATTTTGCATCTCCGCCAAGTAAATCGCTGACTCCACCCATGGCCAATGGACCTAAGGCTGCACCGGCAGCCGTAAAAAACAATATTATACCTGCTATTGAACCATGTTTGGATTTTGGGAAGCAACTGATCCCTTTTGAATTAATAGTGGGATAAATAACGGACATGAACAAACCCGAAAGCGGTAGCAATATGACAGCTACTCCAAGTCCGCCAATTACACTTCCAAGAAAACAGAGCAAAATCAGGAAACTGACTATGGTAAGTACTACTAACCAGTTAAAATATGACATCAACCAGGCACCAAGAAAACGCCCCCCTGCTCTGAGAATGAAGAAGATGGTAAGGGCATAGGTTGCAATTAAAATCAGATTTCCTTCATAATTAGAAATTAATGTGGGCATCCAGACATAAACAGCACATTCGACTGCAACATACAAAAACGCTCCTGTTGAAAATCCTATTGCGTAGGGATCCTTTAACATAGATAATGTGCCGGCAAGGTTTATAGGATCTTCAGTTGTTTTTTTTGTTTTTGGATATTTTGCTATTGTAGCCATGATGATTAAAAGTACACATAGAAAACCTGCCACCACATACAAGTATTGCCATTTAATTCCCTTAGAAAGAAAATTAGCTACAATGAAGGGGCCGATAATTGCACCGACTGCAAAAAATCCTTCAAGGGCATTCATGGTGGATGTATGTTGTTTTGTCGAAGTACTGATATCACCAATAAGTGCTAATGCTCCGGTTTTAAACACACCGATAGCCAAACCTCCAATGGCCATTAAACTTAAAATAAAACCATAAGTATTGGCGACCATATATAGATAAGAATTAACAGCATATAAAGCTAATCCGATAATAATAGTTGCCTTTCGGCCCAGCCTGTCAGCCAGAAATCCCAGAAATACACCGGCCAGGGCAATACAGATCATCGGTATATAATGCATTAATCCGGCAACAGTCATATTTACGCCAAATCCTTTCTGTATTTCGGGAATTATTTCTCCTACAGAATCGGTGGTCATGGCGAACATCATAAACATTAAGAAAGTCAGCCACTTAATTATTCCCAGGTTTCGTTGATCTTGTGAATTAGTATTCATAAAGATTGTTTTCTTTGGTTTATGTATAATATTTTATCAGCACTCCATTTTCATCACCTTGCCTTTTTCATCGGTTGCAGTAATATTGCAGGAATAATCTTTCAAATTCGCTTCCAGTGTTGCAGCACAACCATTATTCTCCCAGCGCAGTTTCAACTCTTGCGGTTTGGAATCCAGGATCTTCAGTTTCGCGTCAAAACCGAAAGCCGGGAAATTGTTTCTGAATCTGAGAAGAGAAAGCTGCCGGCGGACAACGTTCTTCTCAAGTCCTTTATAAGCCTGTTCCAATGTCAGATTTGTTCTGTTGATTTCCTTGTGACCTGCCGGCCCAGCTTTTTCAACAGCAGCATGGTCATTCTTTCCTGCAAGAAGATCCAGATACCATACTTGAGGTTTTCCGGGCATAAATATCTGGATAGCCCTTGCTAAAATGAGTTTAGCATCATCTTCCCCTAATGCGCTGTAATAGGTTGCATTTACCTGGTAATAAATATTCTTTTTACCGTGCAGATCTTTCACATAACCGCCACGTTTAACGACTATGTCAATTAACCTTTGTATCTGTTCATCAGCTATCAATCCCTTTAAATCCAGTAATGGAATACCGTCATGACAGCCAAGCATGTTTACAACCCTGATGCCCTTTTCCTGCATATCTCTGATCCACTTGATCAAAAACTCATTTCTATTTGTTTCTAAAGCGTCTATAATCAATCCTGGCAGAAAAAAATCATAGGTCATATAGCCTTGCCCGGCGAGCTTTTCGTGTATTTTTTCTTCATACTTTGAATGGATCTCCGGTAAAAGAGTCAGGCCGCATTTGTCAGCCAGTGCTCTTACACCTTTTAGCATATCCCATGTTCCGGGATCGTTAAGAAAGTTTTTTGCGCCCGGTTCTTTCGGCGCATACGCGAATGCGTCAAGTCTTATGATCTCCGCCCCATACCCTGAAAGTTGTTTCAGCGTATCCTCATAATATTCCCATACCAATGGAGATTTTATGTTCAAATCCATTTGTCCCAGGTATTTTCGTCTGGATTCGAGCATATCGATGACATTTTTACGGTAACGCGCAAACCTGCCGAATTCGATCCCGGACGGTTTCTTTCCTTCACTTAAAGCCATATTTACCGTATCAGCAAGCTTCTGAGCCGAGGTATACTGTATATCCATGACTCTCATGAGGTCCTGGGCATCAACTTTTTCATACTTGACTTCCTGGTAAAAGGTGTTCCAGTAAGGAACTTCTTTCCCGTCCGGCATACGAACATTAAGTATAGGGAGACCCGGCTTCCTGAAGAACATATCTTTAATATATTCGGGGTCCGGTTGTATATAGCCCTCATCCGTCATTTGCCCGCAGCCTTCCCAGAATTTGTTCCAGTCAATGAAAAAGTCCTTATATTTTGATTTCTCGCCATTTTTCAAAATATCCTGAAACTGCGTGGAAAGTACTGAGGAGTGGTTTAACACAAAGTCAAATTTAAGAGATATGCCAATTTTATTCAGATCCTCCAGATCTTCCCGCGAGGCATAAAGCTCGTTCAAATCATAATCAATAACTGAAAATCCCCTGTCCAGATCGGTATTGAAAATACTCGGTAATATATATAATGATTGAAACACATCTTTAAGTTCGGGAGTTCGAAGAAATTTTATAATATCCCCTAATGTCCCGCCAATACTGTCAGGGTATACATTAAGCATCGGGCCTGACTTGATTATTGGTATTGCCGGTATTTTTGCCTCGCCAGCCATAGTCCCCTCCTATATCTGTTCCCGTATCATCAGTTTGACAAAATCCTTGTAAGCTAATATTTCACCGCTTTTGGACAATATTAGTTTTGCTTTCGGCGCCTGTGAAATCAGCATATCCTGTTCTATCGCCAATACCATTGTAGTAAAGGGGCTGTCGGTTGCACCATCCCTGTTGCGTGATCTGCGGTGTTCAAGAGTCTCCCTGGGAGTACTGTTGAGCAGAATCGGTATGTCTACGCCCTGAAGGTTATGGTTGTTACCGTGGGTCCATTCTATAATCATTACGTTTTTATCGCTGAAATCAACAGGATCATACCAGAGTTCCGTCTCTTCTCTTCCCATTCTTTTAAGGAATATCCTGGATTCGCCGTTCTTAAACCGGGATATGATTCCTGTAAGCTCTTTGAAATCGATTTCATTTGTGGTTCCCAGATAATTCCTGAGTCCGTTCCGGCCGGCAAGCTGGTAGACGGAAAGCCATTGATAGCGGCTGACGAATTCCGGATTTGAATCATTATCGTTTTCCTGAAGCTCTTTCAGTATGGCATATTTTTCCTTGGTATATTGTCCGGAAGCAATAAGGCCGTCTATTCCGCTTTTCCTGAAAACGCGAAGCCTCTCTGCATCGTTGTATTTTGGTATTCTGTGAGGATAATTGTCTCCTGACAGTGTATAGCTGCCCAGGCCCATACGGTCTAGATAATAGGAGATCACGGATGCTATCTCGGACTTGCCGACACCGGATCCCCCGCAAACAACCACAACTGCGCGCTGATAAGGATTTTCCTCAAGTACCGGTATCAGCAGTTCCAATAATTTCGGGAATATTATCTGAGCTTTCCGGATATGCCGGGGGCCAATCCTGACTTTATCACCGGGCATATCACCTTTGGGTATGCTGTTCGTATCCCGGATGTCTTCAGGAATCCAGGGCAGCTTGTGCCTGATTTTTTCGGATGCCTGCTTATGTGAATCCATAATTTTTCAGCTTACTGCAAGGAGAGTTCATTTTACTTTATCCATTAAATCGAGGATGCCATCAATTATTCCTCTTTCAGCATAACCAGGTTTTAACCTGGATGATAATACTTCAAACACATTTTGTCCGAAAGAAGCATCATCAGGTATATAACCGGTAGTTGCCGATCCATTGGCAATAGTTACCATCATGGTCCTGGCATAAGGCGATTCTTTAATAAACTGTGTTGCAATTGGATTGTAGACTTCCCCGTTAACAGTACCAAGAGCAATATCACCAAGCAATAAAACACCAACACGGATCGTTACGGAATCACCATCTACATAAGTTCCTTCAATACCACCCCTTCCCTGATTTGTGCGTCTGCGGCCCGGAAATGTGAGAACCTCTTGTGCTGCTTTAATTTCGGCTTTATCTGCAGTGCGGTCAACACCTCTCATCACGTGTTTTACTTCTTCACCTAGCATAACACCCATAGCATTATTTACCATCTCTTGTTCTTTCATAAGTCTTTGAACAGTAGGATTGCTTCTGTCTAAACCAACTCCCCCGGGAGGCATTGAATTACTTATATCTTCACCTCTTTTAGCATAATCTTTTATCCTTATGTCTCTTAAATCAAAGGTTTGCTGGAAAAAAATCGGATTCTGATCACCAGCAGCACCTTCTGACCAAACCGCGACAATCTTATTATCATACGAATCTTCAATATATCTTGAAGTGGCCCCGGGTACATCACCGCTTACCATATCGTACTGGCCCATAATAACCGCATGCATAGCGTAATTATAATATACTGCTATGGGAGTTCCGTCAAGTGCTTCAAATGTAATAACGTAAACCGTTTTATCAGATGCACCGTCGTAGTTAGGACCCTCCCACCATTTCCTGGTCTTGGGATCAATTATATCTCTTTTCACATTGATGTAGGAAACACCTTTACCCCAGCCAATGCGCGCAGGTTGTAGCTTAGCCTTAGCTTCTTTAGCTGCAGCAAAGATTTTATCTTCCAGGCCCGGGATACGACCTACACTATGTGAATGAGTACTCGACAACACAACATTTTTGGCAGGAACCCCTAATTCCTTCTCCATTCGTTCGGTTGAAGTTATCCATGCCCGTTCATTCTGATTGCCGGCCACAGTAATTAATGCAGCACTTGTCACTCCGTTGTCGATAACAATTGCCCTGCAATAGACACTGTCGTGAATCCCTAATGAGTTTGGCCCCAACTCATCTTTCGAAGGAGTAATATTTACTTTTGCTGCTCCGACCTTAATCGGAGATGATTGTCCCTTCTGTCCAAAAGACATGGAGGAACAAAAAATAATCCCAAAAATCAAAATAAGAATCTTTTTCATTTTCTATAGTTTTAAAATTATTTATTATGATTATGCTTATTCATGGATATCTGTTTCTCCTGATTCAATTCTTTATGAATCATTACCTTATATCCACTAAGTTACCCCTTAACTGAACACGTGGTGGTACTCCTCCCGGACCTCGCATCTGAAACGAAGGAGTACTTTGTTCAATAGTAATTCTTACCGCACCATTGAACTCTGCAAATTTACATGCAATTGTTTGAGCGCCAAGACTCTCTTCAACAAATCGAGCTGTTAATTCTAATGTTGAACTATCAGCCCAGGAATAACTTGCAGCCGCTATAATTGATGATTGAGGTACAGTATAATTTGCATCAACTGATTTGGATGAAATATTGCGTGAAGGAGCCAATAGAGATGTTAATGTTGATTTTATTGTCTTCCAGCTTTCCAATCCGGCTTTAAATAAAGAAATCTGGTTGTCTCTTTTTAAAGCAAAACTACATCCGTCGTTATTAAAAGCAAAATATACTGATTGAATCTTGTAATCATTATCCTCTAAAATAAACTCCTTTCCTGAAATCTTTGTTTCAAATCCGGATTTTGTCAATTCAGAAGCTGATGTTTTAAGGCTGAGGTCTGATTGTCTCTTTAGTAATTCATTATAGGAATCCTGATTTTTCGGAAGAGAAGCATTAGATTTAATTGCCGGTATAAGATAATTATGTACCAGGTTTAACTCATCCTGTGTATTTCTTGCGTTTGCAGTTAAAACGACTATTGCATCCTTATCAGGGATCAGAATTACAAATTGACCTCCCATTCCATCGAGACGAACAGTATTGTTCCTGCCTCGCCACATCTGATAGCAATATCCCTGTGTCCAGTCATTTTTATCTTTGGATAGTCTATCTGAACCACCAGTACTCTCAATTTTAAATGATGTGGCTTCTTTCACCCATTCTTTAGGGATAAGTTGCTTATTATTCCAGACACCTTGCTGCAACAATAACTGACCGAATTTCGCCAGATCTTCCGAACGAAGTCGGAGTCCGATCATGCCCAGATTTATTCCCTGAGGATTAAGATCCCAATCGACACCACGGATTCCCAATGGCTTGAAAACTCTTGACTGCAGGTATTCAAACAATGTTTGGCCGGTAACCTGCTGAACAATGGCTGATAGCATAAACGATGCCATATTATTGTACATGAAAACAGTTCCCGGTTTATGAACCGGTTTAGTACTAAGGAACGTATTTATCCAGTCACCATTATTTCCCATCGATCTGGGTTCGGGATCCTGTCCTACTGACATCGTTATAAGATTCTCAACAGTCAGTTCTTTAATATAATCACTTAATGTATCGGGCAGTGAATAGGGGAAAAAAGAAATAACTTTATCAGTCAGCTTCAGCCTGTTTTCTGATACCGCCAGACCAATTCCTGTCGCAGTGAAAGTTTTACTGGCAGAGTACAACAAATGCTTGTTATCCGGTCCGAACGGTTTCCACCATCCCTCTGCTATCACTTTACCATGCCTGAGAAACATGTAACTATGCAATTCCACCCTGCCTGCCGTGTCTACAGCATTCAGAAAATCGATTATTCCTGAAGAAGAGACTCCTTCTGATTCGGGAGTACTTCTCGGTAATTTATCGGTAACCTGCCCTGAAAGTCCGGATGTTAAGACCGAACTTATTATAACTATCAGAGCTACCGGAATTAAGATTTTTTTATTATTATTCATTATCTTATTTATTAATTGTATTATAATTCTCTTATCCAAATATTTCTGAAAGCTACCGGGTTACCGTGTTGCTGCAATGAAATCGGACCAGGTCCGTGTTGCCTTATTATATACTGAGGAATACCTGGAGAAACAGTCGGACCTTGTATACTTACATTATTCTGGATCAATACCCCATTATGAACAACCGTTATTCTTGGTGGGGTAAAATAAGTAGTACTGTCTTTAAAACGGGGAGCTGTATAAATAATATCAAAGCTCTGCCACTCACCCGGTTTTCTGCTCACGTTTACCAGTGGGGCGTATTGCATATATACTGCACCTGCCTGACCATTTCTATAGGTACGGTTATTATAACTGTCAAGTATCTGTATTTCATAGTTCCCCTGTATCACTACTCCGCTATTTCCTCTACCTTGTCCTTCACCGGTAACTACCGTGGGCGTTCTCCATTCAATGTGCAACTGGAAATCTTCAAAACTGCGTTTTGTTGTTAATGAACCTGAACGCTGGCCCGATTCCATTGCACCATCCTTTATAACCCAGGTTACAGCAGGTTTTACGCTTGGTTCTCTGCCAAATCCCCTTTCAGATTCTTCCCATTCTTTATTAATATCCGTACCATCAAATAAAATAATTGCATCTGAGGGAGGATCATTGTTAGTTGCACCTGGTTGTATAATTGTCACTTCCGGGTCCATTATATGTTTTATCTCTGTGAGAAACATGGTTTTCTGCCAGGGTGATAAGGAATCATACAGGTTCTGGAATTTTGTAAAAGTTGCCTGTTGTTCCGGTGATGATCTTGGAAATTGCGCAAAGCTAGCAGCACAGAAGAATAACATTATAATAAATAAATTAAGGTGCTTCATGTTTTGAATAATTAAAAAGGTTAATGTTCTATAATTTTTTTTATGTTACAGGGAATTTACCAACTTTTAGTATCAGACTCAAATCACCTTAATTAATGGCAGATGATTGGACAGGACGATATACAATATTTATTAAAACAAAGAGGGTGTCTTCACCCGGACTTATTTCAAGACACCCTCTCCTCAATCCATTATTACTTAAAAATCATAGTTCACTTCAGGTATTAATACCCCGGATTCTGTGTCAGATTTGTGTTTAAATTTAAAACATCTTGTGGTATTGGTAATACAGTAGTATGTCCGTCTGCATCATATACCCACGCACCAGCCGTAATGTCATGAGGACAACCAACATATTTATCAACTGTAGCTTCCGTGTACTCGCCAAAACGTATCAAATCTTCACGGCGCCATGATTCCCACGCCAATTCCAATCCGCGTTCATCGAGTATCGCCTGAGCATCGACTGAAGTTCTCGGTGTTGCGCCAACACGGGCACGGACTGTATTTATAAGTGTAAGTGCAGTTGCGGCATTACCATTACGATAATAGGCTTCGGCAGCAAGTAAAAGCGCATCAGCATAGCGGTATACAACAATATCGGCGTCAGTGTCAGTATGAAAAAAATTGATAGCATTGGGATCGAACTCGATTTTCCTTAAGCGGGCGCCGCCCCACTTCATAATATATAATCCTATTAAATCACCAAATTCTTCAACACTATAATTAGGACGGGCAAAGAACGGCAAATATTCTCCATAAGGTTTGTAATTTTCAGATACGCCGGAAGCAACAGGTGCGCCGGTTTTGCCATAAACGGGGCCCCACCAAAAACTCAAATCCCAACGAGGATCTGCATTTGAAAAATCATACGTACTATCAGCTGGATCAAAAGTACCACCAAACAGATAAGCACACTTTACAGTTGCACACGGACCATTAGCGCCGAAACCTCCTATAGCAGAAGCATGTGAGTAATGTGTAGTCATCAGAGGAATGGATTGCCAATGTTTTATAGTAGTTTTGTCATTAGGACGAACCCAGATCAGTTCTCCATTACCATCATTTCCTGGATTAAACATGCTTCTAAAATCGGATGATAATACATACCCGGATGAAGCAAGTTTTTCCTGACAATAAATAACCGTTTCCCAGGCATTGCGTGTTACACCGTCAAGCGTAATATCTATAGCTTTCCCGGCATCTGTTACAAATGATTCAACGGCGCTGACACCGCCTGTAAATTTTCCGTCATCCCAGGTATCTCTCGACCATACAGGTGAATTGATAGCCAGTTTTGCCATCATCATATAACCGACATCTTTGGTTATTCTGCCATAAAATTCGGTACTGGGATCAGGAGACCTGCCTACCGGAAGATCCGGAATGATCGCAGCGAGTTCGTCACGAACGAATTCATAAACCTCGCTACGAGTAGACTGAACAATGCCTGACATTGCAGTAGAAGTGGATGTTACAATAGGAACCCTTGCAAAATTATTCAGGGCAAGCATATAATAATATGCCCGCATTGCCTTAATTTCGGATATATAATCAGCCAGGTAATCGCCACCTCCGGCATCAACAAGAGCCTGAAGCTTCTCAATTGATCTGTTACATAAACCAATCATTTTGTAAATATCATTCCATACCACCAGAAAATCACTGAAATCCTCTCCCCAGGTGTGGAAAAAATTGTTTTGATGGAGTCCGCCATCAACCCAGTCTCCCTGACGACCGGGAATCATGCCAAGGTCCGCACTTAATTCCTGATTTCTGTAATAATAACCATAAGCAAAACCCTGATCGTCACCAAAAAAACCAATATTTCCAGTTTCGAGGTAAAGAGACGCCACTGTATTTATATACACAAGCGTTGGAGTACTGTATGCTTCCAGCTCATCGATCTGGCTATAAGGAGTCTCTTTAAGAAAATCCGAACAGCCGAAATTCGCTAATATAAGTACTATACTTAAAGTAATTAATATTTTTTTCATATCTATATATCTTTAAAAGTAAATAAATAAGACAAATACTAGAACGTAAACGAAAGTTGAACAGTATAAGTCCGTAAAATTGGATAGATATTACGAGCGTCTACACCCCCGGTAAGAGGATCAGTGTTAATCAAAGGAGTCAGGCCGCTATATTTCGTAAACGTTATAATATTATTGCATGAGAGCGCCACGCGTGCACTCGAGACAACCTTCAGTTTACTTGTTGGAATGTTGTATCCCAAAGTAATGTATTCAACATTTGTATAGTCGCCCTTTTCCAGCCAGTATGAGCTGTGAGTAATCTGGTAAATTGACAGCCCGGGGGCGGTTTTTAACACATTGTATGAGGGAAATTGATTGAGGTTATTCAGTGACAAGGCTGTATAATTATAAATCATATGTCCGAATGCACCCCTGAGTTGTGTTGACAAATCAAATTTTTGATACCTCAGTTGCAAATTCAGGCTTGCTGTTACTTTTGGTGTCACCTGACCCAGGATTGCACGGTCCGCGTTATCACTCTGATCTATACCCTCCACACCATCAATATCTTCGAAAGCGTATGTTTTCTTACCATTTGCATCAACATCAAATCCGGCATGTACAGGTAAACGGAATAAGCCTACGGGTTGTCCTTCAGCCATATAGGTTACATTGGTGTTTGAAGTATGTCCTGCTCCCGCGGCCCCCACAAGAGGAATCCATAGGGGTGTTGAAAGTTCTTCACCCTTATACGTGCCATGTATTGAAACGAGCTCGTTTTTCTGAAATGCTATATTACCTCCGATATTCAATCCCCAATCTGCACTCCTGATAGCTTCACCTGATAAAGTTACCTCAACTCCCGCATTAGTCATTTCTCCTATATTTGCAAGCAGATCATCATAAGAAAAAGGAGGAACCGGTACCTGATATCTGTAAAGAAGGTCCTTGGTAGTTGATTGATAATAGTCAAATGCACCTCTTAAACGATTATTCAACATGGTAAAATCCAATCCGACATCAAATGTGTATTTTGTTTCCCATTTAAGATCAGGATTTTCATTTTGCTGGTAACCATAACTAACCACATCTTTACCACCATATTTAGTAACTCCGGCTGGTCCCTCCAGTTCCAGAGAATTATAGGGTAAAATCAGATCCTGATTACCTGTTATACCATAACTAACACGTAATTTCAGATTAGAGATCAGGTTCTGACTTTTCATAAAGTCTTCATTGGTTACAAGCCAGGCAGCGGATGCCGACGGGAAAAAGCCCCATTTATTATTTGCACCGAGTTTTGAGGAACCATCGGCCCGGGCATTCAATGTCACAACATATTTTTCATTAAACATGTAGTTTACACGAGCCATATATGAAAGAATATTGTTCTTCACAGCTTCTGATGTGACATTTCCATAGCTGATATTTGATCCTGCCTCGAAATTGTTGTATCTTGGAACATTGGTTTCAAAACCACTGACAACTGCCTGGTCCCAGTAAGTAAAATATGACTGACCTTCCATCAATGCTAAAACGTTAATTGAATGTTTCCCGATATCTCTCATAAAGGTTAACTGTACGTTTCCCAGCCAGTTTCTTTCAAACGTATTTCTCACAGTAGCTTGACCCCTGCCGCCACTTAATTGCTGATAATGATCATTGGGTGTATATTGCTTTCGTACTGTATTATTTTGATCAAATGATCCGAATGCACTTAATGTAAGTCCCTTAATGATCGTTAAAGAGGCTCTGCCACTTGGCATGATACGGTTGGATTCTCTATGATCCTCAATTTCCGACGCTTCCCCCGGATGAGTTGCCATTGAAGCATTGGGATCAAAATCCCAATAACCTGTTGTAGTATTTCTGTGGGAAGGGAATGTAGGATTATAATTACATGCTGAGGTCCAAATTTGCATTATTGGATCATGTCTGTCAGTATAAAATGCCATAATATTCAATTCAAGCTTCATTTTATCCCCAAGGCCCGTCTGACTACCATTAAAACGCACAGAGTAAGTTGTATTGTCTGATTTGCGAACCTGGCCAATCCTGCTGTTTACACCAATTGAGGCAAGCATATTCGATTTTGCAGTGCCCTGGGTAAACGTAAGAGTATGGTTGTTTTGTGATACAAAATCATTCTGTATCCAGTCGATCCAATCAGTACTGGCTCCCATATCATTACCTGCGCTGGCGAACTTAGTTGCATTAAGGTTCCTCCACTCAGCTGCAGATAATACTTCAAGGTTTTTATAAGCCTGACTATAACCAAACTGGCCGGTATAGGATAAATTGCCAATACCCTCTTTGCCTTTTCTAGTTGTCGCAATAATGACACCTGCTGCTCCGCGTGAACCATACTGTGCAGTTTCTGAGGCATCTTTCAGAATAGTAACCTCCTCAATGTCTTGTGATGACATATTATTAAGCATTGTAATTGAACCATATGCACCATCAATAATAACCAAAGGATCATTGCCTCCCGCTAATGAATTGATACCACGCAGACGTACTCTCGGATCATCATTGACATTGCCTCCGTTTTGTGAAATTACCAAACCTGCTACTTTTCCACGAATAGCATCGATGGGGGTTGCAACATAGCCGGTATTCATATCCTCAGCGGTGATCCGCTCAATTGCGCCCGATATGGAACGTTTGGATCCTGTTGCATAACCTACAATAACAATTTCATCCAATTGTAGTATACCCTCCATAAGAGTTATGTCTAAATGTGTTTTTCCGGCTACTGCAACTTCCTGGTTAATATAACCAACATAGGAAATTAATAATACATCTTCGTTCCTTACATCAACTGAAAAATTCCCGTTTGCATCAGTAAGAACACCCTGGCTGGTTCCCTTAACAGCAATTGTTACACCTGTAAGCGGGGAACCATCTTCTGCCAAGACAGTTCCACTTACCCTGTTTTGGGCAAAGGCATTCAAGCTAAACATCACAATAAACATTGTGCACATTAGCATCTTAATAGAATCTCGAAATTTCTTTTTCATAGTATGTCATTTAGGTTATTAAATAATTGTAATTAATTACAATATTGAAATCTATTATTATGCAAATTCCTAAATATTCCTTCATCTCAGGTTAGAAAATCTATTCAAAAGAGTGTATAAAACAACTCATTTCACAATTTTGACACTATTTCGTCAGGGCAGAGCTCTCTAGTGCGGTTACAAAGGAAAAACAGGATTAACAGACGTCAATTAAAATTAATATTAAAACATTACACTTTTTTGACTAGATTTTCTAACCTGTTATGCAAAATAATTTAAGAATTATGTAAAATAATTGTATTGAAGATGAACAACTTTCTCAAAAAAATAAATGTTAAATAACTAAATTCCTATGGAAAAGCAAGTCTGTTCAAAGTTCATTGTCCTTTTTTACTTTGCATTTATGAGCAATATTGTTAATGCACAGGAAACTGTAATCAAAATATGGGGCGGAACAGCCCCCGGATCCGAAAAATGGACGCAAAAAGAGACTTCTATTGAATACCTGTCTCCTTTCTGGAATGAGAAAAATGTTGCCGTGTTTAATGTCGTTGAACCTACGCTGACAGTTTTCTTACCTGCTCCTGACAAAGCTGCCGGCATAGCTGTAATTGTTTGCCCGGGTGGTGGATTTACAGCGTTATCATGGGATACTGAAGGTCCAAATGTAGCCCGGAAACTGGTGGAAAAAGGCATCGCAGCATTTGTTCTGAAATACCGTATAGCTTATTCAGGCGGAACCCCTGAAGAAGTAAATATGATTTGCCAAAGCACTTATGGCGGTAAGGGTAGAACGCCTGAAGTTCAGGAACTGATGCAAAAGAATATGGAGATTTCTCAGTCAATATCTACGGATTTTGAAAAGAGGGATATTGCCACACTTACGATGAGTAAGGAGGTTCTCAGGTCTATTGGAAACATAATAAAAATGGCAGCAAATGATGGCAGACGTGCCATCGAGTATGTCCGTGAGAATGCAGATAGATGGAAAATAAATCCCAATAAGATAGGCATAATGGGGTTTTCTGCCGGTGGTATGTTATCTCTTGAAGTGGCTTTTAACCATACGAAACAAAGTAAACCTGACTTTATCGGTATAATTTATGGTTCAATGGGTTTTGCAGGTGTGCCGGACGACCCGATGCCTATGTTTATGGCATCCAGTCAGAACGAAGCCACAGGTGGAGCTGCTGCACTTTACGCATCCTGGTGCGATGCAAAACTTCCGGCCGAAATACATTCCTTTGTTGGTTCAAGACATGGATTTGGTTACAGGGATAACGGTGATTCAGTAAATATTTGGATTGAATTATTTTACAACTTCCTGGAAAAGACAGGCATGTTGAATAAATAGCCCGGACATTAGAAAAATTCAAATTCAAATAATCTTTAACTAATAAAACCATAAAAAAATGAAAACATTTAAAATCAGTCTGCTTTGTTGTATCAGCATTTTGCTTTTTTCTTGTAATGACAAGCCTTTATCAACAATAATTGATACTGAAAGTGGACAAGTTGAAGGAACCCAGGAAAACGGATTTAAGAGTTTTAAAGGTATTCCGTTTGCCGCTCCACCTGTCGGTGAATTACGTTGGAAAGATCCTCAAGCTGTTGAACCCCGGGAAGGCATATTAAAAGCCGATACATTTGCCTGTGGTTGTTCGCAAGCGCAAAATCTGAGACCGCAGTCGGAAGATTGCCTTTATCTGAATATCTGGACACCTGCAAACTTTGCCAGTGAGAAACTACCGGTAATGGTCTGGATTCATGGAGGTGGTTTTTCTGCGGGAGCCCCTTTGGAAGCTACTTATTTCGGAGAGAAGCTAACCCGGAAAGGTGTAATCTATGTTAGTATAGCTTACCGTCTGGGACAACTCGGCTTTTTAGCACACCCCGGATTAAGTGCCGAATCACCAAATAAAGTTTCTGGAAATTATGGTATACTCGATCAAATTGCAGCATTACAATGGATTCAGAGAAATATTGCAGCATTTGGCGGTGATCCTGCTAAGGTAACTATCTTCGGAGAATCGGCCGGTGCAATATCCGTAAGCATATTGTGTGCATCTCCACTGACCAAAGGCTTGTTCGTAGGGGCAATAAGCGAAAGCGGCGGCAACTTTGGCCCGGTAGAAAAAAATTCCCGTCAGGATGGAATTGTATCTTTAAAAGGTGCTGAAAATATAGGTGTCGAATTTATGAAACAGATGGGGGCAAACTCAATTGAAGAACTAAGAAAAATGGATCCGCAGGATTTCTTTAAAAACAGGTCAGGAGGAAGGGGAGGTTTCTGGCCAAATGCCGATGGTTACGTTATACCTGATGACCAATACAAATTGTATGAAGCCGGGAAATATAATGATGTTAATGTTATTATAGGCACAAATTCAGATGAAGGTGGAATGTTTACCAGACCTTCTGAACCTGATGAATATAAAAAAAGAACTGAAGAACGTTTTGGAGATTTTGCGGAGAGAATTCTTGAAGCATATCCGGGCGAAACTGAAGAACAAACTTATACCTCATCAGCCGATATTTTCCGTGAAACAGCCTTTGCATGGCCATCATGGGCCTGGGCCCGGTTGCAATCACGCACCGGAATTTCGAAAGTATTTATGTATTGTTTCGATCAGAAACAACCCGAAAATCCGCGTATGCCGGTTAAATTAAGGGGTGCGCCACATGCCGCAGAAATAAAATATGTTTTGGAAAATATTGATCCAAAAAGATATGGCGAAGATGATCTGAAATTATCAGACATGATGGGTACCTACTGGACCAATTTTGCAAAATATGGCGATCCGAACGGTGATAATCTGCCTGCCTGGCCTGAATTTACTGAAGAGAATCCCTCTGTTATGTATTTGAAAAGCACTCCGGAAGCAGGTCCTGTTCCAAACCTCGATAAACTGGAACTGATGGAGGAATATTTTAAGTACAGACGGGAATCAGAATAATCCGGTAAGAAGAATATCCGGGATATTTAAAACATAATTTTTAAAAATATTAAATCAATCAACTGAATTATGAGAACATCAGGAAAAGTATACATATTGATTATAATGCTGATTATTGGATTATCTGTTCAGGCTCAGGATAATACAAATGCACGCAGACAACCTCCGACACCTGAACAGATGGCAGCTTTTCGTAAGGCAATGGAAGAACGTTTAAGAAATGATTGGGCCTATCTTGCACGATACAGGGATGATAATGCTGAAATAGGAGATCCTGACCCAGGAGAAGATCGCGTAGTATTCTATGGAAACTCCATTACTGATTTCTGGATAAATATTATGCCTGAGTTTTTTGCCGGCAAACCGTATATTGACCGTGGTATTTCCGGACAAACAACGCCTCAGATGCTTGTAAGGTTTCGTCAGGATGTCATAAACCTGAAACCAAAGATGGTAGTAATATTGGCAGGAATTAATGATATCAACGGTAATACGGGTCCGTCAACCCTTGAGATGATTGAAGATAACATCAGATCGATGGTAGAAATTGCCAAAGCAAACAATATTCAGGTTGTACTTTCTTCCGTACTGCCATGTGATTCTATCTATGTACGTCCGGATCTTCACCCTGCTGAAAGAGTCTTGCTGCTGAATGTCTGGCTTAAGAAGTATGCAACCGAGAATCAATGCGTTTACCTCGATTATTTCCCAAATCTGGCTAATGAAAAAAACGGATTGAAAGAGGAATATACAAATGATGGAATTCATCCAAATAAGGCAGGCTATAAAATTATGGCTCCTCTTGCTGAAGAAGCTATTAAGAAAACTTTGGCAGCTTCGGGTGATAATGTACAAAGTGGTCCTCCACTGTAATGTACACATGTTTTAGAAAAAAGGATTAACAAATATTTAAGAATTACATATTATATATACTTATAGCCCTGATAAATTCCTGTTCATTATCTCTAAGCCTTATTTTATTTGATTCTATAATAGATTTCATTCTTGTTTTATCAATGAAAGAAACATTTAGAAGATCACGTGTTCTTAGTTTAAGCTTTTCATACTGATGATCATTATTGAAAATATAATATTTTGTATCATCTGCCAATTCAAAAACGTCAGACAATCTGATTACCCTCCTGAATGCATAAAAGCTATATTCCCCCTTTACGAGTGTTTGAAAAAAGCAGTCGGCTGAATCATTTTCAAATGGTAACCTGATCCCTTTCTTAATAATAAAAGAAGCGGCGATATTATCAGAGTCATCAAATAGATTAAATCCTTTTATACAGGCTTTGCATAAGACACAAGTGATAAAATCTTCCTTAAGCCATAATAGTTGATCCAGGTATCCTTCATAACGGAGAGACAAACCGGTAATTCTCTCACCATTGGCCAGAAATACTTCACCGTTAGTCCAGTTGTTAAAATACGGATCGCCTTTATATCCGACAACCGGTTCTATGTATTCAATACCCATCATACCATCTCGCATATTCATCATATATGACTCATCAGGCTCAAATTTCAATTGATCAGTCTGAGCAAAGACATTTTGAATTGCACATAACACAATAAGACAAATAAATGTGTTCTTCATAACAGATCCTCTCATTTTACACTAAAAGAAACGCTGGCATCCAATGGAATGCCCGATGATGTAATTCCCTGTATTTTTGCATTGGATTTACCCACCAGCCGTGATGTTGTAAACTCAACTGTTACTTTATTATTGCCGCAAACCTTCAGATCCGGATTCCAGTACAGGTTGCTCCTGAAATCAGGAAAGCGTGATCGCGATTGGGCAGGTGCCACATATTCATTATTTTCATTCTCCTCATCGGTTACTGCAACTGTATTCTGAAGAACCAAAGTTTGGTTCTTTATATAAGGTTCAGGTATCTTCATATCATGTGTATAAATAGAGACAACTGCGTTATATTTTAAATCTCCGGCCAGAAATCTGCTTGAATTTATTATTTCAATTCTTTGAATATCCTGTGTACCCAATGTAGCAATATAATTAATGTCACGGAATGGCACACCATTCAGTAAGACCAGATTATTTTCGTTCAAAGCGCCCTTACTGTCATTATAGACCTCTAAATAATAATTGTCCTTACGGTTTTTAAGTTTCAACTGAGGAATGATATTGGCTGTAATTTCTTTAAAATTAACCATCTCAGTATAATCGGCCGGAACGATAATTATGTCGGGACAGGCAAAATAACTTATTCCGGACATCGTTTCAGGTTTCTTTTCCCCGATTATTTCTTCTGTGTATACTGTTTCGATGAGTCTGATATCTTTTGCCTGGTTTAGAAATGCCATCTGTTCAGTTGATAAGGGAACCGAAATGTCAGAACTCCCCGGATACGGAATGCTCTTTTTTTCTATATCCCAAAGTATATCAGGGTTTTCAGTGTTGTCAGCAAGCTGAAGAATTATTTCCTTATTATCATAAAACTGATTCAGATAAAAACGGAAGTTACCTTCTGAATCTGCGGCAGAGTACATTATTTTTGGAGACACACTATCAACAACTGCCAGTAATATTCTGGCATCTTTGACAGGAGAACCATCATTCTTGTTCAATACCTGACCGTTAAGAATATATGCATAATTCTCCAGACCATTGAAAAAGGGTTTATCATTTATTTCTTTATATCGGTTAAATTGTTCAACTATATTAGTATTTTGAAGAATTCCACTGAAGGGTGTTTCTATTAACACAGACAATGAAAGGTTTGCAGTATCATTGAGCTGCAAATTATCCATGTTAATCTCAAGTACTACTTTATCATTTGTACGATACACAGATTTTGAAGCTCGCAGCCGTATGTCAGGTTGGTTATCAGGTATTGTTACTAACCTGGTTTGGTTGTCAGTTACAGCATTCGAGACAGGCATATATATGGAATCAGGTGTCTCTCTGGCTAAATTCAGAATGAACAATTCCTGGGAGAAGATATTCTCAGGAACGCTTTCTCTTATCCGGTTTGTGTATGCTGCAAGCTGGTAAACACCTGCATTCATACTTTCGGGCAACTGATAAAAACCGTGTAATGTGCTTTTATTGAGATTTATCCGCCATAATATTTGTTTCCCATTCTTATGCTCCGAAAGTGCAAAATACAGAATTTTACTTTCAGGAACCTGTAACGGAGACTTTCCATTTACAACATATACTTTATAGTGTATATTTTCACCTGCCACATAAACTGATTTATCGAGATGTACAAATATCTTCTCGCAATTATCAGCAGGACAATCCCTGCCATTTACTGACCCTCCATATATGAGTAAGTCATTTATTGCTATGATAAGCAAGATAAAAGTGAAGATTTGTATTTTATTTCTGGTCCTCATTATTCCTAAATTACTTTCATTTCTAAAAACCAACCCAAAAATCAGGAGGATCCCCACTTTGAGAACCACTTTCAAGATAGTCAGGAAATGTTGTCAGAATTTTTGATCTGAACATGTTTTTGTTAATAAAAAGAAATGCTTTATAGCTAACGGCCATTGATGATGCTTCAAATACCCCCGATACTGTTCTTGCCGGATCATTTACACAATGAATATTGGTTTTTATTTGTGAAGGAACCGGAGCAAACATCTGATTGTCTGAATTTAATTGCCGGTCTATTGAATGGTAATAATCGTAAACTCCGGCTGAAATAGCATAAACCTTTAGAATCAGCACCCAGGGAGTTGTGGATGACGTAATAGCATAACGAGGGGGATTATCAATCCATTGTAAATAGCCGATTTTATGTTCCGGTAATATCTGACGGCCATTATTTGCGATTATAAAATCAACACTATAAAAATCATCAATCACGGCAGGACGTTCCCATATATAAATACTAGATGCTTGTGGAGCCATAGGTGGTTGTATAAGGTAAGAAAATAGTTTTATTACTGAGGTATTGAATCTGTAATAAACAGTTGAGTTTGTTTCTGCACTCAGGTCAGTAAAAAGATAGAAACCATTCTGTATTTTGGTCTTCGTAACAGGTTCCCCGTCAGAATTATATGAATAAACATCCAGTTCACCGAGACGGGCATAAATACTGTCGATTACCGGTTTTTCGTTTATTTTCACCGGATCTGACTCATATTCGTTTCCGTCAGGTGTATTGACGTGAAGAGTATATACGCGTCCGTTAACACCTGTAAATTCATCAGATACAGGCCTGTATGAACCCGCTGATTCTTCAGGCAGTTCAACCTGATTTCCGGAATTATCGGTAATAAATACTGTAGCATTGCTCAAAGGAATCTGCGTGTTTTCATAATAACCCATAGCATAAGAGATACTTACTTCAGGAGAGAAACCTTCACATATCATTCCCTCAATAATCAAAGTATGTTCAAGAGATCTGATATCATCCGGAAAATAGACTTCCCTGCATGAGGTAATAGTGATAATTACTACTACTAAAAGAATCCCCGTTATTTTAATGACCTTCATCAATATGAACTGTATTAAAAGACAAATGTATAATTCAGTGCAGGTATTGGTTTACCAATAAAATAAAGCTTATACAAACTAAAGCTGCTAAAATTGTTAAATTCACCTGGATCTTCTTTTTTATAATATACAGTATAAGGATTTTTTCTGCCATAGATATTCATCAGAGAAAAGCTCCATGATCCCTTCCATTTCTTTTTTATCCTTAGACTTTCATCGAGAGTAACTGTAAGATCAAGCCGATGATAATCGGGTATACGGTATTCATTTCTTTTGGAAAAGACAACCATAATTTCCCCGCCTGTTGAATACTTATATTCGGGTAAGGTGATTGGTTGGCCGGTTGAATATGTAAAGTTAGCCGAGAGCTGAAATCTTCGATTGACATGCCAGTTTGCTACAATGCTAAAATCATGAGGCTTATCGTATGATGACGGAAAGTACTTGTTATTGCTGATTATCTTGCCCTGATTGAGATCCGTTATTTTTCGCAATGATCTCGAAAAGGTATAGCTGATCCAACCATCGATTTTGCCGCTGTTCTTTTTAAATGAAAACTCAACACCATAATTTGCGCCTTTGGCGTTTAATAGTACACCTTCAAGATCAGGATTCATCTCAAGAACCGCACCATCCTTATACTCAATAAGATTAGATAAACGCTTGTAATATACTTCAACAGAAGTTTCAATAGTATTATCTGAAAAATTCCGGTAATAGCCCAATGCAAACTGATTGGCGATGAGTGGCTTAATGTTTGAATCAGCCAGTTTCCAGATATCACCCGGTGTAGAGACTAATGATAACGAAATCATGGAAATATATTGGAGGTTACGGTTATAGCTCATTTTTACTGAGCTACGCTCGTTTATCAGTATTCTTGATGAAATACGTGGTTCGAATCCGAATATCTTACCGGAATCTGGTCTTTGGTACCCTGATATTCTTAATCCCGTGTTGAATGTAACAAAATCATTGACAGTATATTCATCATTCAGGAAAAAGGCACCTTCATAAGCCTTTTCAGACTTCAGACTTGCCGGAATTATTATTGAACAGGTATCAAGCGTAGTTTTTTCTCCGGGATGAACAACATAATTGGCCAGGTTTACCCCGGCATCAGTTGTATGATGCTGAATACCGCTATATTTAATTCTGTATTTCAGACCAGTATATTGAATCCCTGACTTTATACGACTTTGCATAAAAGTGCTGCTGATATCGTCTTTTATTACATGATAATTGCTATAAGATAAAGTAAGATATGAACCCAGATTTGATTTGAGCATATAGTTCCAGTTAACTGATAAAAGTTCACTTCCGTAATTATATTTTACTTCTGAAGCAAACTTGAATGCATCACTACATAAATAACCCGAAATTGAAATAATATTTTTAGGCAGATTCAAATGCAGTGTGCCATTAATATCATAAAAAGAAGCCTTGCTTTTCCTCAGGTTATAATCATTCATTCTGTTCAGGATCCAATCCGAGTAACTGGTTCTGCCACTTAAATCAAAGAATATCTTGTCATTAAATAAAGGTACCAAAGTGGTTATTCTGCTGTCATACGAACCAAAACCGCCTTTAATTCTGAATTTTTCCGGAGGATTATTAATGGTTTTTATGTCGACGACAGATGAAACCCTTTCTCCGTAAATAGCAGGAATATGTCCTTTATATAATGACAGATTCTCAACAATATCCGGATTAATAACAGAAAAAAGGCCAAAAATATGTGATGTATTAAAAAGTGGCGTTCCATTTACCAGATAAAGATTCTGGTCTTCTCCTCCTCCCCTCACATTAATGCCTGAACTAAACTCGCCAACCGATTTAACGCCAGGCATTGCAGTCAGCCCTTTTAAGATATCCTTCCCTCCTGCAACCACGGGTAATTGTTTTAATCTTTTTACATCAAGTTTTATAATACTCATCTGATGGCTTGTAATATTTCTGTCGACACGTTCGCCGTAAACAATAACTTCATTAAGGGTTACTGTTTTATCAATCAACACAATATTTAATACTCCGTTGCCAACAATCCTTACTTTGTATTCGCATTGTTCATATCCCACGCAAGATACATTTAACGTATAGGAACCGGGTGTCAGCATTAATTTGTAATTACCCTGAACATTTGAAACAGCACCCTGTGGAAGATTATTGACCTGGATAGTTGCTCCTGTAACCGGATCGTTTGTTTTACCATCAGTTACCTGTCCGCTTAAAACAGCTGTTTTTAATTTCCCCGCATCCTCTTCATCTCCTATCAGAATAACATTTCGGTCTGAAGAAGCTTCAACGCTGTAATCTGTCATTTGCCCTAAGAATGCAGCGGCTTTTTCTTTTGGCA
>Ga0315546_1000666_pt1 | contig 23804 bp, 35 predicted proteins | sample SalMarSW160170MG_FD_203833 | JGI IMG/M metagenome (GOLD analysis project Ga0315546, IMG submission 203833) | Salt marsh sediment microbial communities from the Plum Island Ecosystem LTER, Massachusetts, United States - Salt Marsh Sediment SW1601-170 ...
CTGTGCTCCTGCTAAATATGCCCTTGCTAAAGATAAGGCTGTAGGTGTTGACCTCGTTAGAGACGTATTATAAGCATCTACAAAATCACTGAGAGAGCCGGAATATCCTCCACCAAACAAAGCGTAATTCCCCACCTGTGTCCCTGCCAAATAATACCTTGCTGCAGACAGTGCCGTAGCCGTTCCATAATAACTTAAACTTGGTGGAGCCGATGTCCAAAACTGTTTCCAGGAATCCCCTATATTAATATAGGCTTCACTAACATCTTTCCATGCATCGCCTATATTAATCTGAATAGAATCCGGGTCTTTCCAAGAATCACCAATATTTATTTTATTGTCTGTATTGCCCATAATCTTTCCTTATGCTGTGTATTTAATATAAAGCGTTCCTATTGTAGTTGTGCTTGCTGCCGGTGGATCTCCAGTTCCATAACAAACATTTACAACTTCAGCAGTTGCTGCAGTACCGTGGTCTCCTGTAATTATTGTTCCAGTTCCAGATACTGTATAAGCTCCAGTATCCAAATCACCTCCAAGTTCTGGTGCAGTATCATCAACTAAATTATACATTCCAGCTGCTGGAATTTGTGCTACAATGCTTCCGCTAATTGTATCAACCTCAGCTTGTGTATATTTGTCTAAGTCTGTTATATCACTTTCATCCCATGTGTGTTCATCTACATAGGTCTCTGTAGCAAGCCCAACTATGCTTGGTATCTGTCCTACAATATCCCCACTGATAGTTGTTATCTCTGCTTGTGAATAAAAGTCCGTTGGAAATTGAGACACTATATTCCCTGAAATAGTAGTTACTTCAGCTTGCGTATAAAAATCAGAAGGAATAAGACCATCTACCTCACTGGTTGTATAGTAATCTAAATTATCTATCTCATCTTGTAGTGTTCCACTTGCAGTATCTACCTTTGAATTCAAAGCATAATCTTGTAAATCAGTTATGTCTGCTTCAGTCCAATTATGATCATCAACATAACTTTCGGTGGCAAGACCAGCAACACTTGGAATTTGATCTATAATACTTCCGCTGATGGTATCAACTTCCCCGCGCGAATAAAAATCACTTGGAATTTGATCAACTATATTTCCTGAAATAGTAGTTATTTCTGTTTCTGTATAATACCTACCATCATGATCAGCACTAGAAGCATGGGTAGATATATCTGAATCTATCTCCGCGTTTAGAGAACCAGAGATTGTGTCAACTTCCGCGCGGGAATAAAAATCTGTTGGAATTTGAGATACAATAATTCCTGATACAGTTGTTAGTTCATCATCAGTTACATAAGTAGTTTTGATAAATACCTCATTAACTATTTCCCAACCTCTAGTTTCATCACAATATACAAATTCTAAACCAGCACCTTCAGAATCTAAAACAAATGGAGTACCTGAACCTTCAATATTACAACTACCTGATATTGTTATTGTGTTAGTTGTAGCCATGTTGTAAACATCACAAAACCCAACTATATCACCTTCACTCGGTGTTGTAGGTAAATGAAGCAGCACATCATTATTACTTGCATTTATTAAATAACCATAATCTTTTACACAATTTATTGATGTGCCACTAACGATAGTCCAAGATATACCACCCTTACCACTACCAGACACCGTTACCAGTAAAGCATCAACCTCTGCTTCAGTGTAATATATAGAATTTAATTGGCCATTATCTAACTCTGTTTCAGTATAGTATTGATCATCAAAATCAGTTGGTATTTGTGAAACTATATCACCCGAAGTTGTGGTTACTAAAGCATCAACTTCACTTTGCTCATATATTGAAAATGCTAAATATTTTTTCTGTATCTTTGACATCTAGTTAAAATCCCCTTTTATTTGGTTACACTAAATAGTGTATATTTTATCATCAAATTAAAAGTTTTTATTACGCAGAATACGTATAAGAAACACGCATTACATCATCAGCCTCAACAATTCCATCAATCCCAAGCCCGTTCCATCCGAGTTCAGTTCCAGAGGCTACTATAAAATCGACACCATAAATCTGTGGCCCGCCACCTATGATATCGAGCGTAGTATCTGCAACAGTAATAGGTGAATGAGCTAAATCAATATACTTATTTGAAATATGACCAGCATCAAGAGTAAGATATTCTATCGCATCCGCACCACCAACAGCAGTAATCTTATCATTCAACGCTCCAGAAATAGTATTAACTTCTTCTTGTGTGTAGTAATCAGTTGGAATTAATCCTGAGACAGTAGTAATTAAAGCATCCACCTCAGCTTCGGTGTAATATCTATCATCATGTGTATGCCCCACATCTGATTTACCATCTATTTCAGTTTGTAATGAGCCACTGATTGTAGAAATTTTTTCAGAAGACCATACTTTATTAGAATCTGGTGCTTCGTCATCACTGAACTTAACAGCAAGATCTGTTCCTGATACAGTTAAATTATTATCATCCCGTGAAATCCACTTACCAAAAATTTTTGACATTGTAAACCCTCCATTATTTTAATAATAACAAATCACTTCAATTATATCACCAACTTCTAATATTCCATCCCAATCCTTACTATCCCAACTAATTTTAGTTCCAGATACCGTGTAATCATAATCCTTCAAACCTTTTAGCCCCCCATAAACATGTAAATCCACACTATCATCTGTCTTTGGTGCTACTGATAAATCTATATATTTATGGTCTATATCATCACCATCTAATGTAAGTGTTTCAAAGTTAATTCTGTAGTACCTTGCATCACCACGTGCATCTGTGTGGTATTGTGGATGATCATCATTAGATAAACCAGTTAAATCACCGTGATCTGTAACTCCTCCTGCCCCACTAATTGTAATTGCACCACCAACATCATCGTAAACAACTGTGATGTTTCCAGCACCAGACATTGTTGTTATTAAATCTAAATTATCCGTTATTTGATTTTGTAATGTTCCAGAATAAGTAGAAAATTCTGACTTAGTTAAATAATCAATAATAGGTGTTATTTTTTTTAAAATGATCATAGTTTATTAGATCCCCTTAAAATAAAAAAAAACCAAAAATTATTACACAAACAGTAATTATGAGATAATATTGACCCTATTATTACTGTTGTTTTGGTGTAATTCTTGGTTATATTTTTTATTCACTGTGGTACCTTTTTACCCTTTATTACGATTTTGAAAATATTTAAATCTTCTTCTAAAGTACCAAAAATTGTTGGTTTAGTTACATTAGATATAATACTGAATCATCATAGTAATCTGATCCTCTAATTCTAATAAGTTGACCTAATAAACTTCCAGCCATGAAAAATACCTCCTAGATTTATTTTTTTAAAGCAGGAGGCACATATCAAATTACCTCCTCTGTGTTTCTAATTCGGTAACTCTTTTCTTTAAAATTCTACAAAGACTGTCTTTACCTGCTCTGGGTCGAGCTTCTGCCAAAGAATACTTCAGTAACTTTACATCGGTAACTTTAGGTATTATCTCTCTTGCTTTCCTAACAGATAAAGAAATAACTTCTTCTATAGACATGTTTTTTGGATTTACTTTGTCTATATCTATCTTTACTTCTTTTAATAATGTTCCATCATCGGCGGGGGTCTGGTCTTTTCCCAACACAATTTGCCACTTATCATCGTCCCTTAACTTTACAGTTCTAAGCCAACTGACAAACTCATTACCTTTAGGTAATTCATGTTTCTTACCATATTGATCATATAATTCATCTAATGGTATTTTACCTCCGGGCGCAACAGCTCTTTTCATAGCATGCAACCACATGGTAGATTTATTTAGTACATATCCTTCCATTTTCATTCTCCTTCTCTTAAGTGTTATTTAATAACCTTTTCCTAGTCTAAATTTATGTCATGATTCCTGTTAATTCTATCTATTAAATAGTGTAATATATTAGACAATCTATGTAAAACTATACCTATAAAAAAAAGATTGAATATTATATTATCCACAAAAATAAAAACATATGCAGAAAATAATCCAATCCACACAGATACACAATACCCACAATCAATTAAATCATGTAAAAATCTACTGAGTTTGTTCTGTCTTCTATCAAAAAAGAATTTTCTAATTGGACTGAATAATTCAGATTTAGTTATTATTTCAGTAATAGCTTCTGTAAATATAACTAAAAATAAAAATACTATTATAATTCTCAACATATGTTTGCCTTAAATCTATCCCACGCCATTATAAATGACGTGGGATCAATTTATTTTATAAACTTCTATCAATTACACCAAGTCCTATCATTCTACTATCTAAACAAGCAAAACCTAATTCGGCCCAACCGAAGAAGCCTTGTTTTTGTATTCTAAGCAATGTAGGATCATCATAAGCTTCATAATCTTTTCTAATAGGCATAACTAGAGAATCATTGACGCTCAAATCAAAACCAAGAATCTGTGTTTCTCCTAAAGAATTAATAGTTCCATCAGCATTAGTTTTATTTGGATTATCCAAACTATAATTATTAAACGTAACACCAGAAGCTAAAAATTTTCCATATTCAGAATCACTACTATTGATATTATACATACCGGTAGCTCCAAGATGTTGTACTTCATGGAGGCTAACATTCCAAATCATTCCCGTACCAGCGGCTTGGAATATCTCTCTTCTAGTTACAGGATCAATATCTGTATCCGTCCATTCACGGATATCAGCAGCATCTTCAGGAGATACATAAAGATCTGTAAGAGTTCTACCAGTTCTCTTGAACCCAACCATCATCTTATTAATAAGTTCTTTAGAAAGATATCCGGCTCCTGTGGAAGCAGGATTGATCTCATAAATAGGAGCAGGTCTTGACCCTAATAACCCTTTACCTGAAAATGCTGACGTTGCCGCCGGCATAATAACTCGCCAACCACCATTCTGTTACTTTTATGACCTGAAATTATATTCAGGCGGCCAAAAATTTCTTTTTGGCTCTATATGTCTCCATATAGTCCAGAACATACCATCTACTCAGTGAGTAGCCACTTGGTGTTCGTTGAGAACTGGAGAAACTTTATGATGTATACATTTTGGTAATATGTCTTTTAATCTGTCAAAAAAACACAAATCTTTGATTATTTCAGTAAACACTATTCTATACTTATCCTTTTTTTCTTCTCTAACTGTTATTCTACTATTAAAAAACCTAGAACATATATCAGCTAAAAAATAAACTTCATCTTTAGTAAAATTATCTGTACATATTCTAATGCTGTTTTCACAAAAATTACCATCATCTCCTATTAAAACCGCCAATGACGTCAGATCAAAGTTTTCTTCTATGAATTTTTTTGGCAAAACCTTTACTCTATTTTTATAAAATAAATTATGTAATTTAGTTATATATGGATGAGTTCCTGTAGATATTGCACATACGTTTTGTATGTTATAATATTTCTTTCCACCTTTACCATCTGGCATTAAAGCTTTTTTTCCTCTGTCTCTATTCCACATATTAGCAGTAGTAAAAGGTTTTAAATTTCTGTGTTTCCATTTCAACCATCCAACTTGATCCAGTGCGTGTTCTTCCCTAAATAAAGCATTCTTCAAGTGACCTCTTTTTTCAAGGTGACCATCACCAAGTATGGAACCTATTAACAAACTTTTCTGAAAATCCGAAAAATCTGTTCGCTTTAAACTCCCATATATATGCTTAGGTTTTTCAAATTCTATTTCATGTTTTTTTAATGACGCCATAATAGTTTGTACCGATTCTCTTAATAAAACTGCTGTTTCAAATATATTACCATTATATGTATTTTCTAATGTATCTTTATCTACTATCATAAATTCTCCATTTCTGCTGATTTTCTCTATCTATAAGATTTTTACTGTCTAATGACTAGTACTTATAGCTTAACAAGATGTTCCAGCATATTCGTGGTTTGCTTAGTATATTACTATACTAAGGAGCATGTATTTTTACTCTTCTTCATAATTGGCTAAATCCTTAGCTGCTCTAGCTGCAGCTCTCTGTGGTATATCAATACGTGAATCTCTAGCATAAGTAATTTTCCAATCCGCAGATGCATCGATGGTAAATGTTGGGATATATACTTCTTCCCCGATACCCTCGATGAAATTCTGGGCCACATATCCTAGACCCGGTAATACCCAAACTGGGATCTCAAAATCTTCGGCTATGGGATACACCTAAATAGCCAAAATATTTCATACCTTATGTTACCATAAGGATTGGACTCTATCATCACCTTTCGGTGTTTCGCGTATTAGTCTCTGAGGTATCTTTATAGTTAAAATTATGATTAAGATATTTTACTTGTTGTACAATATTCCATATCTCTTTTGTATTAAACCTATTGGCTTTTTTAATTTCAAAATATTTTAACATTAGTTCTAATTGCTTTTGTTTTGCTATTAATTCACCATTCAACAAACACAATATTCTTTCCAAAGGCTCATAACTCTTAACAAATATATTATAATGAAATTTTTTCTTATTTCTGCCCGAACGTTTTTTAGCTTTAGATTTAGTTGTTCTGTCTTGATATTTTATATCTAATTTATCAAACAATTCGAACAGATTATATTTTGTGGTATCTGATCCAGTAGTTATATCTAATGTTGGTATTATGCGTTTATTTTTATCTACAACAAAACATATAGATCCATCACCATCAACCATGCCGGCTAACCAAGAAATTGTACTATTTCTATATCCAGCATCATAATTATAATTAAGATTCAATTCTACAATTTTATCATACAATTTTTTTTGGTGATCTGTATATGGGGTATTGTTTTGTTTCCACCCCAGTTCATTAACATAATATAACCTATCTTCACAAAACTCTTTAATAATATCTAATTGAGGTCTTCTTACAATGCAATATCCTTTAATTTTATCAGCAAAATCTATACATTTTGATAAACGCTTTATAGTAATTTCTTTTTTGTCTTTACCAATAGTAGCTTTACGATATGCTATATGGTGATTTATATTATATTTTTCCAAATAATCATGGCATGCTTCAATTAAGTTAAATCTTGTGTTACTAAAAGAAATAGTAGGTCTTAATTGTAATTTACCTCTTGGAAAAAATCTGTGAATATAAACACCAAAATCACTGTCTACCAAACCAGCAAAATAATTATCATTAACTATAAAGTTACCTGCATGATTGTCCATAATATCCTCCTTATTTTCACGTTAGCAGTAAAGGACGGCTTTGGAGTTTCCAGCATATAGCGAAATTTTAACAGGCCGTGCGTCCAGCCTGCGCGCCAGGGGCAAGTCTTTCGACCGCGAACAATTGACGCATAATTGATTCCAGTTCAATTTTCTGCAGAATTGGAGTTGTCAAAGCTGCAGCAAAAGCTCTATAAGCAGCAAGCCCTTCCTGTGTCTGAATCTCAGCAGTAGCTCTAAAAAGATCCATCATTTCTTGTCTATCCATAATAACAACTCCTCCTCATTATCTTTAGTTTCGGAAGCACTGTTTTGTGCTTTAATCCGATTATAAATTTATTTATATTAAAAGTTTAATTCTAATTGGATACAATGTGGTATTCTGACAATTCGCAGTAATCTTAGCAATACTAGCACCTTTTACTACTTTAGCTACATTAACATTACTATTTACAGCATACTCACCATTATAATCAGTACCATCAGAAACTACATCACTATTAGTAACTTTAGCCTGATCACCCGCTGGGTATAAAGATACCCCAGGCAATAATGCCGCGGATGGTACATAATTAGCATAAGCAGTAGTAGTACCACCAGTACCTTTAGCAGTATAGTGTACTGTATCCCAAATTCCAAGATGTGCCACACCCAAAGGTGCTTCTTTAGTACCATTAATTGCACCAGCACTATAAGAAGGTTGTGCAATAACATCACTGGAACCTAAATCACCATTCATTACAAAACCTGCTGGGTGTACTGAATGATATCCAGTTTTAACCTTTTGCATAGCAAAACCAAAAGGTACTTTAGCCCCAGCATCTCCAGCAGCATGATCAAGTTTTATTACAATAGCTTCTTGATTAGTAGCTGTACTATCCAAATACAAAACTGAGCCTGCATAACAAAGCACACCACCAACGCCAGTAGCGTCACCAGTTTGAGCTGCATAAGCACAGAATTGGTTTTCTACAACAGGATGTCTAGGTATAAACATATCCGTCTTCCTCCTTAATCATTCTTTTTCTTAGTCATTAAATTAGCCATTGCTTTTCCCATATTCTGATATTTAGATTTCATATCATCTGAAGGAAAAATTTCAAAATTAAGTGCCGCTGAAACAGCTTGTCCAGGATCTACTTCGGCTGGAGGAACTTCTTTTTCCTCTTCTTCTTCTGCAGTTTCAGTTTCTTCTTCTTCAGCGACCTCTTCCTCTTCTAATGTTTCAGTTTCTTCTTCGGCACCTTCTTCGGCACCTTCCTCGGTACCTTCTCCGTCACCTTCCTCAGCACCCTCTTCGGCTGGCGGAACTTCTTCACCAGCACCTTCTTCAGCACCTTCTGCTGGGGGTTTTGATTTGGAAAGCTCGGCAATTACGGCTTCTCTAATAGAAACTAATTCATTTTTATAAGATGCAAATTCTTCGTCAGACATTTCTCTGACTTTAGATGACTGAGCCTCTGTATCAGAAATTACTCCGGCTTTTTTAAGCTCGGCTACTCTGAGTTCGGTGGCCCTATCCTTTTTCATTTCTTCTAAGGCACTTTCTGATTCTTCAGCTTTTTGTTTTACTTCCTCCATCTCTGCTCTGGCTGCCTCAAGCTCAGATTCGAGAGTTTGGATAGTTTTTTTAGCTTCAGAAAGTTCTTCACTGATTTCCGAAACTTCAGTATTACTTGTTTCAAGAGAAGTGGTCAGTTCATCAATAGTGACCGCTGCTTTATTTAAAGCATCTTCAGTTTGTCTACGGATCTCAGCATCTTCCTTTTCAGAAAATATCTTAGCCACTACAGCTTCGACATCACTCTTCAATTTTTCATCCATCAACCATTACCTCCTATATATTTTTGTTCCAATATACAAAATAATTATACACTTTACGTACCAACCTGAAATGTTCCCATATTCTTAGGAATTTTGGATTTAATTCCTTTTCCTAAAACAAAAATACACGTATAATTAAATTAATATTTAGAAACTAGATATAAAAACCTTTAATTAATTATGGTAAATCTTGTTTAATATTATCTTTACTCCAAGTACTGCAATAAATACCCTCAATTACAGGATCTTCTCCAAGAGCAAATTTTACATCTACCTTAGATGATCCATTATTAGCACCGGCATTAGCACATGTAAATGTAATGGTATTAGCTGTGGTATTTTTGGTAATATAATATGCACCAGCATTCCAACACGGTGTAACTGTAACATTACCATATGTAGCTAAATCAAAACCATGAAATTTAACACCACTAGCAAGTGTAATCTCTGTAACACCGGATGCTACAGTAAAACTGTCACCCCAGAAAAATGGATATGCATGATTATTACCCATATTTCTCCAAATAACTTTTAAATTATCATCACCATTAATTCTAGTTAATTTTGGGGTACTTTTCAACAGCCCTGTTTGGGCTTTTCCTAATTGTGGCATAAACTTAATCCTCCTTTATTCACGATTATTGTTTTCACTGACTCGTATCAATCAGCTTTTAAAGCAATTTTTGTAAATCCTTCAACAATTCCTTTCTTTTATCTTTTTCAGCCTTTTCTTTGAGAAACTCTTCGGCAATACTAGCTGCCGCTTTGGCCACCTGGTTTCTCAAACATTTAGGATCGGTGGTATCTCTAGAAAAAGAAGTACATTCTCTATTATATAAAGTACACCAATCTGTGTGTAAAATTTTATTTCTTCCATCTTTGAACGTATTACCATAAATTTCTTTCTTATAACTCACACAAATCCCAATTGTGTCATTATATTGTAATTCCCCCTCTTCTAAATTAGACGTATCTGTAACATTAGAGGTTACATTATTATTTTCTTCTTTATTTGATATTTTATCATAATCTATAATTAAAATATCGTCCTTATTTTCCATATTCACTCCTTTATCTGCGGCTGTTTCTAACACCACTGATGGTGGGTTGGCGGGTTTCTTTACAAAACCACAACCAGAAAATGTAATATCACGTAATACTCTATCGATTTTACCTACGGCTAATTCCACTCCAGCTTTTAGTACTTTAGCAAATCTTCCAAATATAGTATTATCATTTGCTATACCTAAAGCCTCTGCTTCTTTACGGCTTATAATTAAATCACCCACTTTTACATCAAATGTTTTAAAATAAGCTTCCATACTAACACACCATTTTCCAGTAGCAATTTCTTCTGCTAAATCTGGAAAACGATTTTTATAAACGATTCCAGCTATAGCAATATGAACTTCTCTCTTATCTAACATAGCTTCTTCAGTAGAAGCGAGCTCGTCAAGAGAAATTTCATCTCCTTTTTTATCCATAAAAATTCTTTTATAAATATGACCAACTATTTCCTCTTCCTTATGCTCAACATCCATAGCTTTGTTTATAATAGTACCCTCGGCCTTTACCAATTCTGACGGAAGAAAATATGCGTAGTTTAAGTTTGCTCCGGATGACACAAATACAGCTGAAAAATATTGTAGATCAATTTGTTTTTCTTCTTCTTTGGGCAACTCTATAATAGAAGCCGCCTCTTTTAATTCATCTGTTTCTTCATGTAATTGAATATCAGCTTTTAAATAAATATGATCTATCTTTTCCACTTTAAATCCTCCTTACATAACTAATTCTTTCTTCTTTATATTTATCTTTTATTATTATACGGTTAGTTTATTTGTGTAATCTTAATTTTTCTAATTCATGTTTAAAATCTAAAAATTCTTCTTCACTCATATCTTTAACTACATTGCTTATAGTTTCACCAGAAGTTGCTTTTTTTGGTTTAGGTGTTTTCGCTGTTGGAATAGGTTCAGGTGTTTTCTTCTTGGCAGGCTGTCCTTTTGGCCTGCCAGATGATGGCGTACCAGTTGGTGCTTTTTGTGTTGGTTGAATAGCTCCTCCACCTCCGCCGCCAAAGGGACTTTTTGCCTGTTGCCAAGGAGATCCAATAATACCAAATAAACCATCTTGAACAATAGGAAATTCTTCTTCCATATTTTTCTTTTCGTTCGGAAAATCAAAACCTAAAGCCTCAAGAGCAGTTCTGTAACTCAACATACGCCTATCAACAAGTTGTGATAGTGTATTCATATACAATACTAAATCTTGTAATACACCTTCATCCCATCTAACTTTTGGAAAACTATCAAAACCAACAGCTTCAGCTATTTGTTGGTATTCCCTATATATCCACCTAGTAACTTGTCTTCGCGCATAATTTATCTCTTCCATAAGTCCTTTAATAACCAATCCAGCTTCTGCAACATTTAAATCGGATATACCATCTATCAAAGCTCTAGATATAGCCAAACCACCAGATATATCATCATTAACTTGTGCATATTTTTCCTGTCCTAATACAGCTTCAATTTCTGGAGATACTATTTTTTCTATACTTAATGTATGATTCCATATTACATCAAATGATTTACTCGGTGTGTTAAATAATTGAGCAACAGCTTCTAATTCTGCTTGAGTAGTAACAGGATATTCATCAGAGCCAATTGTTACTTTAAGAATATAATTAGATATACCATCTAAAGTGCTTAAATCAGCTTGTCTCAAAGATTTTTTATAATCCAAACTATCAAACACACGTGTAGATCTAGGTTTAGCATATCTTTCATACGGCTGTTTTCTATATGTAATACTGCCAACTAAACGTGAATCTAATGGATATTCCCCACCGCTTTTAGCTGCTGCTTTTAAATCACTAGGCAATGCTTTTATAAGAATACGTTCTTCTTCAGTTTGTTCAACGGTTGGTTTTTTTAATAACGTAGTTAATTCTGGAGGTGGCCTTAAAGTTGTTGATGTTTTATCAAATAATAAATTGCCAGTAACATTAATTAATTGTGGATTTAAAACCGTATACGCGACTGGTAAATGTCCTTTTGACCATATGTTTTTTTTAGCGGCTTTTTCAAGTTCTATTATTTCTTCATCGGTTTTTCCAAGTTTTTTTGCTTCTTCTTTAAAAGCTTGTAAAATTTCTTCTATTTCTTTCTCCGCTGATTCTTTCAATCTTTTTCCTGTAGCCTTGGATTTACTAGTAGGTTTCTTTAATTTCTTACCTGGAATAGGTGATAGATATGATACTCTTGGTTCATATTTAGCAAGAACTTTATATGTGATAACATGACCTATCTTAAAAAAATCTAAAAAAATCCATTCTAATATTTCAATTAAATTAACGTCAAAAGCCCAAGCATCATAAAACTGTTTGATATTAGCATCATCTATATCGTTTTCAAATCCTTTTGCGGATAAAGTAGCCAATAAATTCACAACTGTACCCACCAATGGATCAGTATAATAATATCTATCAGCTCTTTTAAATAAATTCTGTGCTGTATCTTCATATGGGTCTTTTTGAACTAAATCTAAAGTAGATCTATCAATAGCATCTCTCGTAATTGTTGCAGCAGATTCTCTGAATAAATGTGGAACAACAGCCTTGCCTTGATCAAGAAAAGCCAACGTTTGTTTAGTTGGATCTAGATAAAAAGAAGATGTACCATCCTCAGCCACTTCTATTTTCCTTATTCCCACCTCTGGATATTTTTCCTGTAATGAGGAGGTTATGTTTTTAATTACGTCTTCCTTCATACAATTCTCCTTATACTAAAATTGTGCCTTCGGTACCAGAAACAGTTCCACCATATTCTGTACCAAATTCCGTAGCTACTTTAACTTTTACATAATCCGGTCTTCCAATTTTATCTTCTATTTTTGGTGGTACACCAGACCAAGTAGTAGCCCATTGATTAGCTCTATATTTACTTTGATCTTCTAAATAACTAGTCGCCATTATTATTCTCCTTTATTAAAATGGTACAGATATTGAAAAACCGAAAGATGTGTTGCCTGGAATAACCCAACCAATAGACGGACCTATGAAAGCATTTTCTATTAGCGGAACCACATTACCGAAATTCCATTGTGCGGGAGAAAATTCAAAAATAAAATCTTTATTATCACTCTCATAATTGGAATATCCAACTCCTAAAGTTATAAATCTCCAATCCATGTCTCTTTTGGTTTTTCCATATGATGATAAACTTATATCTAATTTTGGAGCCGCAAAATCATTAGTAGCTAAACCACCAATACCCAATCTAGGATTCCATAAATAAAAACTCTTATCGTTCTTTTCGCTTTTAGCCCAATCCAATTTGGTTATTTTTAATGGATATTTATAACCTTTGGTTTCTTTCATTTGGTTATTTTCAATATTAAGTTCAACATATCTGTTAAACATACCTTCTTTATTTTCAGTCTCAATTACATCTACATTAAACTCTAATGGATAAGTACCTGTCTTCCATAGTTTATTTGAATCTGGTTGATTAGGATAAAACATCGCCCATGCTACTGGAAATTGTGTACCATTGGCTGCTTTTTTATAAATCTTTATAAAATGATGATCGGTTACTTTACCTTTTAGATAAACGTGTGAAGAAGCTTGATGAAGTTTAACAGTTTGTTCAAGCTTCGATTTTACAATACCAATCTCATCTATTTTTTCTTTATTCTCTTTTGCATATTTTAATATGAGACTTTTTTGATCTTTTAATTCAATTTCTAATTCCTTTACTCTTTGATCACTGGCAGCTAATCTTATTAAAAGAGCGTTGTCTTCTATTTTTATTATTTGGGGTTGTTGTGGCGGTGCTTGATTAAATTTATTTAAAAAATTATTAAAATTAAAAAATACAAATAATATAAACAAAACCAATACTATAGACTTTGTAACTTTCCAAATATCAAATTTCATATTTTCCTATCTCTCCTATACATTATTACTTAATACTAATTACGCCAAAAAACTATCCCCTCTATTAAATAGAGGTTACATTATTATTTTAATTATTTAATTAATTTTTTCAAAACCGCTGCCTGTAAATTATGACTACCATACGTTGTTTTTACAACAACGGGATTATTTTTCATATCTAAAGGACTCCAAGAACTATTATTTGAATGTTGCCTGATCATACCGCCGGTACTATATAAAACAGGAACACCATCATCCTCTAATTCTTTTTCAATCATTCTTACTCCATAAGCAGCTAATATTAATGCTGAATATAAATCTTTATTTTGACTTTTTTTAGGTGTGTCAAAATGTAATAAACCACTTGCTGTTTGAGTTACTATTATGCTTAATATTTGAGATTTTAAAACATTAAAAACATCATAAGTATTAAAAATACGCTTACCAAACCCTTGTTTATCATCAGGAACGGATATTGGTGGTTCAGGAAATTTTAATCTTTTATCTTCAAACAAAGACAAAGTAGCAAAATTAGCATCCGATATCCAAGATGGAGTAAAGTTGATCATCTCTAATATATGAGAACCTTGCTTATTAAATTTATCTTTATCTGTCCTGTCTATAATAGGTTCATGCCCATCATACCCATCATCTAATAAATCCATTATAGCTTTACCACCACCGCCTTGATCCATGAATATCCTAACCACATTATACATGCTACATACTCTTTGTATAGCCATAGTCAATCCTTGTGTAGTTTTATCTTTTAATTCTATTACATTAACTATTTTATTAATAGCACCTATTTTAATAATTAATAAACCACAACTTGCACTACCACCTTGATTAGGATCTACCCCTACGACATATTTGGCGGATGGGTCACCTTTTAATTCTATATCAAAACCACTATCAATAGTACATTCTTCCAACAAAGATGCTTTAAAAAAACCTTCTGAATCAGATATCATAGCAGCTTCATACTCCATCTGAAATTCATAGCTAGACATTGTGCGTTTGGCTTCCTCAATATTATCTGTTTCTAAAAATCCTGTAGGCATAAACCAATAAGGAACTTGATAAACAGCATGCATCGAATCACCACCAAATCTGTCTATCATTTCCCAATGATCTTTCATACGTCTCCACATATGATTGAATTTAAAAAACCCGGATGATGTCATTATCATTTTATTGACAGTTTCTTCTTCAAAATCATCTTCTGTGGCCAAACCTTTTTCTATCAATTGTTTTTGTTGTTCTAATCTTCTAACTTTTTCCATAGGTTCTAAAGAAACTGATGCAAACGGTCTAACTACTAAGTCAATAACCTTATCAGGTACTTGTGCTAATTCATCTATACATATTAAATAAAAACGAGATCCTCTAATTTTAGCACCATCAACACCTAGTGGAAGGGCCTCTATATACGAACCACTACTACCTCCTATAGCTTTAAACCTTAGAAAACACGTATCCGTCCCTCTTGTAGGTTTTTTTTCACATGCCTGTCTGACTATATCAGATTTACTATATAATTTTTCTACTTCAGAAAACATCATTTTGGACTGACGAAAGGTGGGTGCTATTAATCCAACTCTGTAACCTGGATATAATAAACAATGTAAAACAGCAAGTAAACCCTGCATATAGGTTTTTCCACATCCTCTCCCCATGACACCAATAACATAGTTTTTAAACCACATATCTTCAAAAACTATTCTTTGGATAGGAGCTAAATCTGCTCTACAAAGATCGAACGCGGCAACACATGGATTTTGACGATAGTATTCTATAAGATCCGTGCCCTGATTCATTATAATCTTCATATTCTTCTGCTTAATCATTACAGAGCCTCATTATCGTCTTTTATTTTTACATCTATATCATATTTATTTCCTTCAAACTTGTTGTATTCGAATAAAACTTTTTTTTCTTCCTTTTTATTCGCCTTGATTCTCTCAGCAAATCTTTTTTTCTTCCTTTGATCAAAAGCTACTGCAAGATCGACAATGGAGAATCCTTTATGCTCATTTGGATTTATCCTATCTTTTCTACGACTTGATAAATTATCTTTTATTTTTTCAGTTTGTTTTCTTAATTTTTCTATGGCATTAGATATGTCTAACTGTTTGTTTGTATTACCTTTACTACTTTTGAGTAATCTTATTTCTAAAACTTTGTTCATAGATAAACTCATTATATCATCCATATCACTGGATGTGAGATCATCTTTATCAAAATCATTTAGATATATATCTACTAACGAATTATATATTTTTTTCTCATCTTCATTAAATATATCATCTATCGGGATTACTTCTTTTAACATTTCTTGTGGTTTTGGAGGGTTCTTGGGTCTTCCCATTTTTTTCCTTTTACTCAATAAACTCACCCCCAAATTAATTTATATCATCATATGCCTCATCTATATCTAAATTATTAATTTTACAAAACTCCTTAAATAAAACAAGTATTTCAGGTGTTAAATTATGACTGAAATACTCTATATTACCGCCACATGCGATTTCTATTCTATTTCTACTTAATAATGTTTTTCTTGTTAAAACATCTCCTAAATTATCTAATTCTGCTCTTACATTTTGAACCCATCCACAAGTAATATCATCATCTGCTCTACAATATCTGTTCTCTATCTCCTCTGAAAGAGGATTTAATTTTCTGAAATAAATTATTAAGGATCTAGAAATTTTATCTTTAGTTTCTTGTGTATGTCTTTGCCCTTCCTTAGCTTTACGTATAGCTTTCTTACTTTCCTCACTTAATTTATAACCTCGTGGGCGTCCTCTTGGTCTAGGTTTGTTTTCCTGTCCATTTTCATCATTATTTCCCACTCACTTACACCTCCTTGACATTTACGTAAGACTTACAATTATTACAAATAATACCTATAGTATTTACAGATACATATACTACATTACCACAATTGGTACATTCCATATATTGTTTACGTCCAGTACGTCTCGGCTTAGAAAATTCAAAAGGTAGTTTTTTATGTTGATCTATATAATTACTTTCCTTATGAATTCTTTCTTTAAGTTTATTTACTCCTTCCTCAGGCTCCCAACGCCTTTTAGTTGAACCAGGAGAAAGTTCTCCTATTCCTAAATCACCTTCTATTTTAAACTCAGCCATATATTATCTCCTATAATTTACTTCTATACATCTTTTACTAGCTATATAATCTGATATATAAACACATAATTCTTCTGGAGTAAATTTGGATAAATGTTTTCGCCATTTACCAGAAGACCATAAACCATAATGATATCCTACCATATTTTTTATTAAATTGAATACTTCATCACTCAAAAGCATAGTATCTCTTTGAACTTCCTCCACTAACTGGGCAGCTAAATCAGGATGATTCTTTGTAGTATGACCACTTTTAACTAAACCTTGTTTTCTTAGATCGTGTATAATACATGCACTTAATATTTCGTCTCTATTTTGTTCACAATCAAGACCTCTACATAATTCATATGCTAAAGTAAAAACCTTTCTTGTATGTAATATAGTTCCATCAGGGCCTAATTCACTAACAGGATGATACTTACCTGTCGATGATGCTGGACAATCAGTAAAAAAATAATCTGGTGCTGCTGCAATACAAAGTTTCGTAAATTCTCTTATATCATCATCAAATATCAATTTCAATTCTTCTTCAAATGTCGCAATCTTTTCCTCTATAGAAACCATTTAATTATCTCCTTTTCCTTATAATAATATATCTAATATAGTGTTTGGGGCCTGCTCATTACCGTCGACCACATAATATTTTATTTTATTGTAATCTAAAAACCGTTTAATTTTTATAGCTATTTTATCAGACTCCTCCTCTGTTTGCATTCTACCATAACTCTTATATTCTTTAACTCTGTTTATAACAATATTGACATTATCAAAAGAATTATGTAGCTCATTTAATAATGAATCATAATTATTAAAATAATTATCAGGCTTATAAATTATACCTAGTATTAATGGAGAATCAGTTATCATGTAATCAACTTGCCCTCGCAATCTTTCCATTCTACTATATTGTTTAACTGTTATATATAATTGATTATTATTTAACTCTTTAAATCTACCAGCATAAACTAAATCCTTGGCAAATTCAGTAATTAATTCAACACTATCTATAATTTTACACACTTTCATTTTGAAAAATAAGCCTGCAGCCGTAGTAGACTTTCCAGCACCAGGCGGTCCAAATAAATTAATAACTTTCATAAATTATCCTCTTACCTTCTTACATTTTTTAACATGTTATCATTGCCATGTATTTCTAAACAACGAACCCCAACTGCAACTATTTTTCTAACTTGATCTAATGTCAGTCTACCATTTAAATTAACAGACACATGGCTCTTTATAGCTTTATTTAAATGTCGTTGCATAATTAAAAGCTCGGTTGATATAGAAACATTATCTCTATTTTTCCATTTTTTATCTTGATAATTTCTTTCATTATCTATAAGACTATAAACATTTTTCCTATCCATGAATAAATCCTTTCCTTAATACGGTTTTAGTGTTAAACTATCATTCTTTAAATTTATCCTTTCTATACGTGTAGATTGATGATTTGGATTATACCCCGGTCTTTTTATATCTCCGCCCCTATAATTACGAGGATAATCTTCATAATTTATAAATCTTGCCTTCTGATCCTCAATACCAGCTATAGTATACCTTGTTCTAAGTCTGATCCATTTTGGTTCGCTGAATTCTTCTATACTAATTGGCATTAAATTCGCTCCTTCCTTTTATATATGTGATATCATAATTACCATTTAAAAATTTACTAACACAATCTAAATTATCTTCCCAACGTTTTAAATCTTTTTCTTTTCCAGATGCCGAAATTCTAAACAATACTCTATCAAGATATACTTTATTGTTAGATTTTTTGTATTCTTTTTCATATATGTTGTCTAAATCTATATTCACCAAAAATTCAGGGCTTGAAAGAATTTTTATCCAATCAAAAAATAAATCCCTTTCTTCTAAATTTACAGAAAACTCATATGTTATCTTATTTCCTAATTTTAATAGTTCAAAAACTTTTTCATCATCATCAAGGTTAAATTTTAACATTATCCCTTCTCCTTTTCTAATTTATTTCCCTAAATTAACTATTTGGGTACACATTTTTTACGAACATTTCACCAACGTTTTCCAGATGAACAATTGTGTTTTTTCTTAGCAGATAATTCTAAACTTTTACATATATCTACACACGATCTATATAAATCTTTCCAACGACTATCGTTTCTATCATACATATTATCTACTTGATCTTCACAATGACGCCGGCAAGTTGTTGCTATTTCTTATTCATCCTCCAAGTCGGAATCTTCTTTTTTTTCTTTCTTTTTCTTACGATCCTTACCATATTCCGAATAAGCTTTCTCATCTATAACCATATTAGGTGTGATTTCACTAGCCTTCATAAAACCCATAAGATCCATTGCAAATCCTGGCACACCATCACCTTCCCATTCATAACTGATACTCATATATTCTTTATCACCCCGTTTAACAACAATACGGGCTGAATTATAACCATCTTTTGATTTGGAAATATTCGTATACATAACCTCGTCTTTATCTATCTTAATAGATAATCCTTTATTTTTTGATGCCATTTTTAATCTCCTTTCTTTCTAATTTATTAAATATTTTCTCACTATCTATCAAAAATCTAATTACATCCTTAACACTGTTTCTTAAATCATCTAATGTGCCATAATTTTTAACTATAAAATCTATCCTGTGACCTTCATCTAATGCAATTTCAGATATATGTAGTTCATTATGAACATTATCTTTATTCTTTCGTTCAACTCTAATATGATAACCACCCCTATCTACTACAACATCTATTTCATTGACGTGCCTTCCATCTGTGATTATTACATTTTCATATCCTTTCTCTTCAATAACATTGAACAAATGCTTCACCCAAAAATCATAATCAATAGTTCTAAAAAACTGACCATAATTTTGCATTATCTCACGAGGTGTCCAAAAACCTTCTCCGTCTGATTTGGGGTATCTCCTGTCCTCAACCTCTTTTTCATCACCCCAAAGCTGTTCATAAGATAAATCAAAATCTTTCTGAACTCTCAATTTAAGCTCATGAGCATATGCCATTAAAACATATGACTGTCCCGTCTTTTTTTGTAATTCTTCTGCAAGCATTTGTGCAAACGTATCTTTACCAGATCTGGCTTTACCACTAATAACTAACAACATTTTCCTTCTCCCTTAAACTGTTAATTTTATTTTTTCTTCTCGCTCCTCTATTTGGTCTTTAACAACTTTGTGTGTTTTATTATAGATATCTTGTATATGATCACGGTGTTGTTGCTTCCTTTGGTGCATTATAGCATCTCTTCGCTTAAAAGGATCTTTTATAGTCTTAGGATCTTTAGCCAAAGTTTTCACCCTCCTATCTTATTTTGAATCTTTTAAATTTTCTCATGGTTTTTGATAATTCAGTTCCAGACTGAGTTAGTCCCATAATAGCATCAACTACTTTTTGTTTTTCTTTATCTAACTCTAAAAATTTTTTATTTCTTTTTATCTCAGTAAATTTAACAACATATTCTTTACATTGTTTATCTCTACATTTACGATTATGATCTTCACAAACACATTCAATGTCCATACCATTAAATTTTATCCATAACTTTTTAATCAATTTCACTGCTCCAATCACTAATTTTAATAGCTTTATAAATTATCATATATTCTTCAATTAATTTAGCTCTTTGTGTTAATAAATTAAAAATGTCTAAAGACTTTTTATTAACATTTATTAAATCACTAAGAATATTTATTTTATTATCAAGATTATCTCTTAACTCAATCGCTGTATCTAAAGACACTTTATTATTACCTATTTCAACTTCTATTTGATTATTAGCTTTTTTTATAAGTATCTTATGTTTTTGATCTTGATCTTCTAAATCATATAATTTATTTAACACTTCATTTGTATTAACTACTTCTTCGTTATTAAATAAATAACTTTTTAACTCAGCTATTTGTAATTTAATATATCTTTTTCTCATTAATAATTCTGCTAAAAACATATTTGACTCCTATTTGTATGTAACTGTCCATTTTATATTTTAACTCAATGCTGTAGAACAATTGCCACAGAATTTCATTGAAGATTTCCATCTTCTACCACATGTTGGACATTGAATCTTAGTTTTAACCGTAATAGGTTTTCTGACTTTAACGACTCTACTTACTTTCTTAACTTCACCAACTAACTTAATAATTATCACTGATGAGTTGCCTTCAAGATTACCCACACATCCATATTGAAATTGTTGGTTAGTCTTTGAACCTTTTACAGTAATACCTTCATCTGATAATGGTTTTGACATATTATATGACATAGATGAAGATGTTATCCCAGAACTACTTTTTGTTAATTCCGATGTTTGAGATGTATACATAAATTGATGAGTTCCAAAACCTGATGAATCATCTATTCCAGAATCCCAATTTATATTAAAAATATCTGGATATACAATCCATGGTTGTTCCTGTTTTTGTTCATACCAAAATTCTACTCTAACCAAACCATCATCTAACCTATCACCTCTAAATTCCGAAATTTCCTTGGTTTTCTTAATAAATCTAAATTTATTTTTAACATTCGTACCTTTAAGAAAACCTTTTAATTCCCTGGTTGAATTTGCTGGTACTATATAACTATAACCACTCATCACATCTTCACCATCAATTTCAACACTAGCTACTGCTGTTCTAGAATCTTTGTTTTTTAGTAAAATAGAATATTCGGAACCAAATGGAAGTTTAACACATCCATTAAATTCTCTCATTATTTTACCCTTATGTTTTATTACTGCTATAAAATTATCTTTATACACCATTATTACCCCTCCTTTTTCAGGCTACAGACTAAAGCCTCGTTTTATTTTAAAGTCTGTTGGAAAAAACGGACAGTTACATTTGCTAATTATTCCTCAATTCTAACTTGTTTGGCCTGTAAACCTTTTTCCTCTTCTTCAAGAACAAAGGACACTTTCTGTCCAGCTTTTAATGTTTTAAATCCATCCATTTCAATACTGGTAAAATGTACAAAATACTCTTCTTCACTACCCTCTGTAATCAAAAATCCGAATCCTCGTTCGTTACTAAACCATTTTACTTCACCACTAAATCTCTCACTCATGATTCTAATTCTCCTTTTTAAAAATATTTATTTTTTTTAATCATCATTATTTTATAGTCTTTTTCTACTTTTCATCATTAATTATTTTCTCTTCATTTGCCGGTTTTCTTAAACTAAAAAACCATTTTACAGGTTTAATAACTAAATAGGCTATTGTATTGTCTATTAAACTCATGATTAAAGTAATTACTTTTTTAACTGATGTAACAATCAAATCGTCCCAAGGAACCGGTGTTATAGCAACTATTTTATCTGCTATAAGAATAATTAAAAGTGTAGTGTACCAAGCTTTTACTGGCCAAAGAATTATATCTAACATTTATTTCCTCCTTTATTTATTGATATAAATCTTTTCAAATAATTAATTGAAACAATTTAATAATAACGATTAATATTCTATTATAACTGTGCGGCTAGAAGACAACCATTGGCTACAGCAGTCATCGGATTTCCAGCCCTTCTAACTCCACTAATTTTTATAGGGAAATATAAATTATTTAAACTTTTTTCGACTTTAGTTACAAACCCTTTTGCGAGTGTTAATCCTCCAGATACAACTATAGGAACTGGAGATCTAAATCTAGGTAATTCATTTTTCTTACTGTTTAGTTCATAGATTATATTTTTAAGTGTATATTCTATTACAGATGAATAATAAACGGACACCGCTTCCGTAATTTTATTATTTGGGTTCATCAGATCAACACCTGATTCTTTTTCTAACTGAACAAGGCTTGGTGATTCATCTAAAGCATTACCAACTGACTGATCGATAAAATCTCCTCCGCGTGCCATTGAAAATTCAATAAGCGGGTCACCTTCATGGAGAACTGCAGCATTAGTCATACCAGCACCATAAGATAAACATATTCCAGTTAAATGTTCTTTATCCAATAGTTCACTTAAACCAATAGCAAAACCCTCGTTTATCGGCATAGCATTGTATCCCATTTCTTTTAAGTATCTTTTCATCATCTCCGCATGATAGATTATATCAAAAGTTGTATCTATCGGTTTTGCTGGCACAGAAAAAATAATTTTACCACCATCTCCCTCACCTATTAAATTTTTAATTATCAATTTTAATATAGGCAATGAATTTTTTTCTTTTGGTGATAAAATACCTTTTTTAAGAGGTCTTTTGGCGATATCATTTCGTTCAATAGCGATTTCTAAAGCGTCCTCGCCTACAACTATAAAATCAGTATTATCAACTATAAAATCTGCTCCTCTTTTTTCTAATGCGACTCTTATACTGTTTCTATTTACCTCCGATTTAGAAACAATTTTATAAAAAGCATCTCGCTGCATTTTAAAATGAGATTTACCATCATCACTTAATTCAGCAGCTACAATCATATTAGTCCCTATATCTAAACCTTTTCCATTACTCATTATAACTTTCCTCCTATTTTTGAAATGGGAGTTTTCCCAATATCCCTTTTAACTTATCAATTTTATTAAACATATTTTCCTGTTCATCTATAGAAATATCTTTAGTATCTAAAAATGGTTCTAATGTTTCACCATCGTTTTTTTCTAAAGGATCAATAAACACCGCCTCTATTTTAGGTCTATCATCTTTATAATAATCTTCAACTTCTTGTTTTTGTACGCC
>Ga0315546_1000675_pt1 | contig 23683 bp, 23 predicted proteins | sample SalMarSW160170MG_FD_203833 | JGI IMG/M metagenome (GOLD analysis project Ga0315546, IMG submission 203833) | Salt marsh sediment microbial communities from the Plum Island Ecosystem LTER, Massachusetts, United States - Salt Marsh Sediment SW1601-170 ...
GGATGATAACGGCAACTATGGCTTCTCCTTTGAGTCGGGCGGGAACGGGCTGTTCTATGTCCCGCCTGATGACCTAGCCACCCCACTCGTAAAGGAAGGCGGAGTTGAGGATGATCCTGTGCAGTTCCGGGTGCTGGGAAGGCTGGCTGGGGAAGCCCTGTTTATACCGGATGGTACCACAGAACTTAATTTGGAAGTAATCGAAGCATACCTGACAGTTAATGTTGTAGGTAATGGCGATGTTGAGGTTGAAGAGGTGGCTCCTGGGGCCTACCCGGCAGAATACACCTTTGCTTGCGCCACTGAAGTTGACCTTGAAGCCGTCCCAGATGCTGGCTGGCAGTTCGACGGGTGGAGTGGTGACTTAGGTGGTGATACGAATCCGACTTCCATCAACATGGACGGGGACAAGGCAGTAACCGCTACCTTTACCGAGACGGGGGGTACCCACGAGCTAACAGTAAATGCTGACCCGCAGGAGGGCGGCACGGTTACCGGAACCGGTACCTATGACTACTGCACCAACGCCCCCATTACAGCTACCGCAGCAGACCCCTGTTGGTACTTTGTTGAGTGGACTGGCGAAGATATTGCCGAACCTGGTTCAGCATCAACAACTGTCCACATCGACGGTGATAAGACAGTAACCGCCCACTTCGCCAAGTATCAGTATGACCTAACAGTAAATGCTGACCCGAAGGAGGGCGGCACGGTTACCGGAACCGGTACCTATGACTGCTGCACCGACGCCCCTATTACAGCTACCGCAGCAGACCCCTGTTGGTACTTTGTTGAGTGGACTGGCGAAGATATTGCCGAACCTGGTTCAGCATCAACTACTGTCCACATCGACGGTGATAAGGAAGTAACCGCCCACTTCGCCAAGTATCAGTATGACCTAACAGTAACTGCTGACCCGCAGGAGGGCGGCACGGTTACCGGAACCGGTACCTATCCCTGCTGCACCGACGCCCCCATTACAGCTACCGAAGCAGTCGGCTGGGACTTTGTTGAGTGGACTGGCGAAGATGTTGCTGAACCTGGTTCAGCAACAACAACTGTCCACATCGACGGTGATAAGGAAGTAACCGCCACCTTTACCGAGGAGGGGGTTACCCAGTATGAGCTGACAGTAACTGCTGACCCGCAGGAGGGCGGCACGGTTACCGGAACCGGTACCTATGACTACTGCACCAACGCCCCCATTACAGCTACCGCAGCAGACCCCTGTTGGTACTTTGTTGAGTGGACTGGCGAAGATATTGCCGAACCTGGTTCAGCATCAACTACTGTCCACATCGACGGTGATAAGGAAGTAACCGCCCACTTCGCCAAGTATCAGTATGACCTAACAGTAAATGCTGACCCGCAGGAGGGCGGCACGGTTACCGGAACCGGTACCTATCCCTGCTGCACCGACGCCCCTATTACAGCTACCGAAGCAGTCGGCTGGTACTTTGTTGAGTGGACTGGCGAAGATATTGCCGAACCTGGTTCAGCATCAACTACTGTCCACATCGACGGTGATAAGGAAGTAACCGCTACCTTTACCCAGATAAGCTATGAGCTGACCATGGAGGAGGTTGGCAATGGAACAACTACGCCTGCGGACGGCACCTATCCTGAGGGAGATGTGCCTATCACCGCCTCAGCAGACCCCAGCTGGCGGTTTGTTGGCTGGTCCACTGATGACATGACTGAGATTGCCGACCCCGCTTCAGCTTCAACAACGCTGACCCTGGATAAGGATAAGACGGTTACCGCTACTTTTACCGAGAGAATCGGCTTTACCACTGGCTTACTTGCCGACTGGAACCTGCTATCCACACCCATCCTGCTAGGTGATGATAGCAATGCCTTGGAGCAAATCTTCGATCCGGAATCCCGGGCGAACATTGGAATCTATTATAGCTGGGATGCCGTGAATGAAATATGGGTGCAAGTCTTTGCTGATTATGAGCTTCTGCCGCTATTCGCAATCTACGTAAAGGTAAATGCAGACGCTTCAGCTATAGCAGAGTTCATCCCCTCTGAGGTACTTTCATCGCCAATGAGCCGAGACCTTGAGCGGGGGCTAAACTTAATCGGTCCCGCTCCAGCGATAGAAGATAGTGATTTCCCAGCCACACCACTGGACGAAGCTCTAATCAGCATCGCCGAAGCCGAAGGTGGTCTCACCGGCTATACCATGGTGATTAGCCCCGACCATAACCAGCCTCCCTGGACTTATCCCCCTCGGGAAATGAAAGACTTGCTTCCTTACAAGGGTTACTGGGTGGTCCTGGAAAATGATGATACCTTGTTCGGCTTTAGCTGGACTCCAATACCATAGGGCAAGATGGGAAAATAAAGGTGAGGGGGTTTAAACCCCCTCACCTAGGAGAGGAGGTGATTTAAAATGAAAAGAATAGCGTTTTTATTAGCTGGTTTGTGTTTATTGGTTGGTCTTTTCGCCACCCCGGTTTTGGCACAGGAGCCGATTTTGCCTCATGCCTTCTACGGAGCAGTGGAGATAAACGACGGCCCAGCATCCCTCGGGACTACGGTAGAGATTAGAGGTGAAGGGGTACTAACTGGCGTCCAGGGCAATCCAATAACGGTTACCGAGGCTGGTAAGTATGGAGGACCAGGTGATACAGCCCCCAAGATAGTGGTGCAAGGTGATATCGGAGAGGATGCTATTTTGACCTTCTATGTAAATGGTGTCGAGGCTGAGACTGAGCCAGTAACTGTTGAGTGGCACCGTGGTGAAGTTACAGAGGTCAACTTATCAGCGGCTATACGCGGTGGTGGTGGTGGTGGAGGGGGCGGGGACGACACTACACCACCCAGAATTTCGGATATCGTACACTGTCATGAAGGCGTTACAGAGACCACTGCTGATATCTGCTGGGCAACTAACGAGAAAAGCACCAGCCAGGTGGAATATTGGGCTAGTCCCGGCATGCTATCACCTCTGGATGAGACATTAGTTATCGAGCATCATGTTAAGCTGACTGGCTTGGCTCCTTGTACCACCTATCACTACCAGACTATGTCAAGAGACGCGTCTGATAACCTAGCAGTATCCGAGGAATACACATTCACCACCCTGGGAGACGTACCAGCTACTGCCTTCACCAGCAGTGACCTCTCCATATCCCCAAGTGAAGTTCAAATTGGCGAAACGATAAACATCAGTGCCCAGGTTACCAATACTAGTAACTGCCCTGGTAGCTATACGGTAACGCTTAAGATAAATGGTGTGGAAGAAGCAACCGAGGACATAATACTTAACGGTGGCGCCAGCAAGGTGGTAACCTTCACTATGGCAAAGGATGTGGCTGGTAGCTACTCAGTAGATGTTAGTGGGCTTAGTGGTTCGTTTACGGTAAAGGAAGAAGTAGCACCACCGACAGGCCCACCAGAAGCAGCGCCGCCGGAAGTGGGACCATCAATCAACTGGCTCGTCAGTGGTGGAATCATTGCTGCGGTGTTAGTGGTAATAGTAGGATTAATCATCTTCTTCGTGTTTAGACGCAGAGCATACTAGCATGTTAGCAAATTGAGCCCTCGACCTGTTTAGGCCGAGGGCTCAATCTTTGTTACTCGGCAGCTCCCTTATTCTTCTCTGTACACTGTCTGGCCGCTCTCCGGATAAACTAGCGTTGGTCTATAGGTAAGTCCCACATCCCCCCTCACCGCACCAACCCAACTCTGCGTACTTTGTGGCTCCAGGTAGATGCACTTATCACCTATCCAGGTTGAACAGATGGCATGACCTGTCTTACCCCCCGCATCAAGCAAGTTCTCAGTTGACATCTGGTAACCGTTAAGCCAAGCTCTACTCTGCATCTCTAAGGCATAGTCTACACAAGTCCAGTTGTTTAGACTTCCCAGTTCCTGAAGCTCAAGGTATTGTTTTACCTGCCATTTGCTCAGTTCCTCTTGGGACTCAAACTGGCAGAAATCGGTGGGATAGACCGCTTTAGTGACTTCAATTTCTCGGGTAACCTCAACTGTCTCAACAATATATTTGGGCACATATTCAGTTTCGGTTATTACATGGGTTACAACGCGAGGCTTAACTATCACCTGGCTACAGGCAACGCCAAAACAGAATACCACAACAGAAACTAAAAAAATAATTGGCCACTTTATTGTTCTCATTACCACGCTCAACCCACATTTCAGTTCATCCAGCTCTCTTATCCACCTATGCGCACTGGTTGCACTAAAGCAGCGTAGGTAAATTGTAGCCCAAGTAAATCGTGTTTCAAATAGGTAAGTAGTCCTACATGGTATGGGAAAGTAGTCCTAGCCTGTAAGTCTTAGGTCTTTCATTCAAATCCGACCCTTACGACCATGCCATTGGCTTGGCTAGACCCCGCCGAGAAGTAACATAACATCGGATTGTTGAGTTTTGGCGTTATTTTAGGGGAAGCTCGCCTTTGCAGAGGCGCATAAGTTCTGTTGACAGTTGACATCTGGGTAACATAGCTTGTAAAATGCAAGCGTGAACACAAAAGAAGTCCCTGTAGTCTCATTCTTAAAAGAGGTGATGCGCCGGCGCAAGCGCCTGCCCAGCCAACTGGCTTCTGATTTAGGCATCAGCCATGCTACCGTCAGCCGCTGGCTCTCCGGCGCAGACATTCCCAGCACCAAATCCTGTCGAAGATTGGCTGAATACAGCGGTGTGCCTCTGGAAAAAATCCTCTCCGTTGTCGGGCATATGCCCGGAGTAGCTGAGACAGCACCTCCCGAGTGGCCAGAGTTCCGTGAGTACGCTCGCAAGATGTATCCTAACGAACTTGATGACGACTTGATTACCATGATTGAGGATCTCATTGAGCGGCGAAGGCAAAAAAGGTACAAGAGCGGGAAAAACCCCTAGATGGGAAGCTGAGCTGTGGTCATATCTGAGCAGGGGTGATGGGATACACTGCCCTATATATCAGTCATGTGACTTAAGGCTCCAGGGGGAGTGGTGTTTGAGTGAGCACGAGGAATATTATCAGTTGTTGAATAATTTCCTCGATGATGAAGTCCTTGACCTTACCGACCCGGCGAGTATTGAATTTGAATTCCGCGGCTGTCAGCATATGGGAAGAATATTCAGTCTAGTTAGAAGGCTGGCAGTCAGGTATCAAAGGGAGGGGGGTGTCGGCCGCCTGCCCGTGCCAGGGGACCTTATTACTCATGGTGGTGACGATCGCCCCATTGAAATACGAGAGCTACCGTTTAAAGCTCACCACGGCGCTGTCTGGCGACTGAACGACTGCTGGGTAGTTCAGCTCAATAGTAATGATACACCAGCCAGGAAGAGATTCACCCTGTATCATGAGATTTTCCACATCCTGGCCCACTGCAAAGCCATTCCTGTGTTTAAGAAAACATCAAGCAGCACTGCGGGCTCTTTTAACGAGTTGCTTGCCGACCACTTCGCTGCCATTCTTCTTATGCCCGAAAAGCAGCTGAAGGAAAGATGGGGTGAGGTTCAAGATATAGACCAGATAGCAACCATGTTCGACGTGCCCAAGCCGGTAGTGTGGTTCGAGCTCAAGCACCTGAGCTTGGTTTAGCGATTTAGCAACCCTATTTCGCTTTTTCCCCCAACTTTACTTTTGTCTTCTTTTCACCATCAGCGGGAATTCGACGATGAACATGGCTCCCTTTCCCGGCTGGCTTTCAGCGTATATTCTTCCGCCGTGTTCAGTCACGATACTGTGGCAAGCACTAAGCCCCAGGCCGGTGCCGCCCTTTTCCCACCTCGTGGTAAAAAAGGGGTCAAAGAGCCTATCAAGATATTGAGTGGGAATCCCCGGGCCGTTATCAGTAAATATGGCCCTGATATTTCCATTCTTCTCTTCAGTTTTAATAGTGAGCCTTCCGCCACCGCGTGCCTCGGTCATAGACTGCTCGGCGTTCAAGATAATGTTCAGGAAAACTTCCTGAATCCGATTAAAATCGGCCATTATGTTGGGGAGGCTGGGGGCGAGGTTGGTTACGACTTCAATGTTGCTCGCTTTCAGCTCATTAGTCCTTAATGCCAGGGTTCTTTGCAAGATGTCATTTACGTCTGCATATTGCTTCTTTGGCTCACGGCGTCGGGTAAAGGCCAGCAGATTCTCCACCACGTTAGCCATTCGCCGGGCTTCGCTATGAATCCGGCCTAAGTCCCGGCTGATTTTCTCATCAGTGCTCTTTCTCAGCAGGCGCTCGGAGAGTCCGATTATCCCGGTAAGGGGATTATTTATTTCGTGGGCAACACCAGCCGCTAGTTCACCTACGGAGGTTAACCGCCTGGAACGGTCAAGCTCCTGTTGCAGTTGTTCCTCTTTCTCTTCGGCCTTCTTTAGCGTGACCAGTGCCTCCATCCAGTGTTGAAGGTCTGCCATAGAGTGTTTACGGCCCAGGAAATCAGTGTCAGGTATGTAGTAGGGGTTATCATAGGCCTTCGTGTCTACCATGATGGCAGGGTGTGTGCAGATCACATCCAGAAGCAACGGAAGGCCGAACCGCTGCCATTCATATTGGCAGAGACCTGTAATAGGATACTTAGGATACAGGTCCCTGTTCAGCTTTGCCTCATATTCTATAAATCTGTTTGAGCCTGGGCGGCCACGGAGCACCCAGCTCATCTCACCGGCCCCACGGACGGTATGATAACCCTCAGCGATGGCCGCTTCGACTAAGGTAACTAGAAAAGCAATCATCCGGTCGGGGTCGAAGAATCCCCCTCGGGTATAGGTCTCGGTCTCATGCGAGATAACGAGTTGCCCTGACGTCTCAGCGGTGGTCACATCCACGCCCTGTTCATGCAGTAGGGCGCGCACCTCATCAGCGGTGTGGGTGTCCACAATATAGAGGCATTTCTCTCCTTGCCTCAGGCCGGTTACCAGGAAGGTAGTGGCGGTAGCACTCCACTCTTCCGGTGTAGCATAGATCTGACAGAGATGCCCATGCGGTTTGGGCCTCTCTATTTCCTTAAGTAATTGTGGTTTGGTCTTATCTTTTTGCTCCACCCTGTGTACCCTGGAGTCAACGGCACCTTCACCCTATGCCCCTTTTGGAACAACTTTGAGCCCGCCTGATTCCGTCCCAAATGAAGAGGGAACCGACACCGCCCTATTCCTCGGCGTTTTTAACGCCCTTGATTCATCCTCTTCATCACCTAACTTATACTATGTAAATTTTGTTCTCATAGGGTCGTTGTATGTTCCTATGCGAAAGATAATAATGTGGTTGTTCTTATTTGTCAATACCTGAAATAGAGGTGGATCCTTAGGTGTGCAGACGTAACAACAAGCCAGTTTGCGATGTTTTGCTTGACGGCACTATTATAGCGTAGTAAATTCAACAAGGGATTTTCCAATAGCGACGGGGGTTACTAGCCTATGCCTACACTTTTACTAGATAGAAAAGCCGTGAACAACCTGATGAATATGTCGGATGTTATCAATGTGGTTGAAGAGGCTTTCAAGATGTGGGGCGAAGGTAAAGTAAATATGCCACCCAAAGCATATTTACTTGTAGAACATGGTGATTTCAGGGCTATGCCCGCTGCCTTACCAGGATGCGCTGGGGTGAAATGGGTAAACGCCCACCCTCAAAATCAGTCTCGAAATCTGCCTTCGGTTATGGCTGTCATAATCTACAATGACCCGGAAACAGGATATCCACTGGCAATAATGGACGGCACCAAAATTACAGCCTATCGAACTGGTGCGGCAGCAGCTATCGCTTCCAAGTACCTGGCCCGGCAAGATTCGCATACAATTGGAATTATTGGCGCTGGCTGTCAGGCATACACGCAGATAATGGCTCATGCCGAGTTATTTGACCTTAGCTCAATAAACGTCTTCGATATTTCTGAAACCGCGGTGGACAAACTAATTAAGTCTTTCCCAGAGTTTCCGGTCAGGAGTTGTTCTATACAAGAAGCAGCAGCCTCGGATATTGTATGTACCTTGACCCCTTCTCGTAACCCTATTATCAAGAAAGAGTGGATAATCGCCGGAACACATATAAATGCGGTTGGCGCTGATGCAGCAGGCAAGGAGGAGCTGGACCCTTCTATACTGAAGGAAGCAATCGTTGTTGTCGATGATTTAAGACAGGCAAGTACTGGTGGAGAGATTAACGTACTGATTAAGAAAGGTATCTATACTGTTAATGAAATCTATGGAACACTTCCTGAATTGGTTGTCCGCAAGAAAAAGGGTAGAACAGACAATAAGGTAATTACTGTCTTCGATTCCACTGGAATTGCTGTTGAGGACATAGCTGTGGCCAAATTTCTCTTTGAGAAGGGCCAACAAATGGGTGGTTACCCGTCAATTGACCTGATAGGAGCATAAGATAGCAGAGAGTAAACCAAGTTATCTAATCCCTCGAATGTCCCTTTTCATCTTTTCGTGCAGGGCATTGCACGTTCCATCGGATTGTTGCTTTATAGACTCCCCATTGATTAATGCGAGGTTGCTGGTGAGTTGCAGGCCTCACTGTTTGTTGGTAGAATTATCTGCGACTGGAGCCAGGGTGTTAAATATTCAGGCTGAAAACCAGTTCAAAAGTTCTGCCTATTGTCACCCTATCTCCACTTTAAAAAAGTTGTGACTAATTCCACTGACCGACTGCTGGCAGCATCTAAGCTAGCTATAGCTGGGAATGTTATAGACTTGGCTCTACAGTCGAACTACGGCGATATCAAATCTACTGGAGAATTGGCTTTGGTATCTCCATTGGCCATTACCATGCGCATGTTTGGTGGGAAATTGCTCTGTAGGTAGCTCAAGAGTCGTTTCGGAAGGGGGCAGAATGAAAGTTACAATTGTTTACGATAATGAGGTGGAGAAACAGGGGCTGAGGGCAGGTTGGGGTTTTTCAGCTCTTGTGCAAGCTGAAAATACGTCGCCGATTTTGTTTGATACCGGCGCTGATAGTCCTACTCTGTTGCACAATATGAGGGAGTTGGGCATTCTTCCCAAGGGTATAGGGACAATCGTAATTTCGCATGCTCACGGTGACCATACCGGGGGTCTCTCGGGCATTTTGGAGGTAAATAAGGACGCTGAGGTTTATGTTCCAACATCATTTTGGGGAACAATACCGGGAAGAAAAGTAATCACAGTTACAAGTTCCCTCCAGATTTCTGAGCAGGTTTTCTCTACAGGGGAGCTAAAAGGCATAGAGCAGTCTTTAGCGCTCAAGACGGATAAAGGGATTTTTGTATTAGTTGGTTGTTCCCACCCGGGAGTTGGAGACATCATAGATGCTGCTTCAAGATTTGGAAAAGTTTATGGGGTTATCGGTGGCTTCCACGGGTTCCACGATTTTGATAGGTTAAGCGGCTTATCCTTAATATGCCCTTGTCATTGTACCCAGTATAAGTCGGAAATCCTGGGACTGTTTCCGCAGCAGTGTGTAAAATGTGGGGCTGGATTAGTCCTCGAGCTATAAAGGTAATACGCCAGGCATATCGATGTGTTCTGAGGAGCTTGTGAAGCATAATGCCCAGGAGAATTTGCAAATGGTACCCAGTTTGCCCGATAAAAAGGTTCTACGAGGAAGGCAAACTGGAAAAGATTTGGGTGGAAAAGTATTGCTGGAACAATAATGAGAAATGCGCTAGATATCAGTTAGAGGAAAGAGGAGAGCCACACCCGGATAACTTATTGCCCAACGGAGAAGTTAGAAAAGAATTGGAATAGTTGCTTGATAAACCAGTCAGCAATCTTATGACGGTGCCAAATGTATAGCTAACACTCACCTAAGCTATAAATCTTCCTCTGGTATGATTCTAATGCCGTTTCTTTTTAATAACGCGGTTGTAACCCCATCGCCATTTAGCAATCTGCCCGAAAATGAGCCATCATATATTTGCCCACAGCCACATGACGGGCTCTTGGATTTACCTATAAATTCCCTGATATTAAGTTGCTTGGCAATCTTTAGGGTTTCCTCTGCTCCTATAATAAACGCCCTGGTAACATCCTTCCCGTCTTTATTCACAACCTTACCTTCGCCGTTGAGGACATCCTCTCCCGTGCCACCCTGGATTTCTTGAGGTACTCTAGGGGTCGCCAGCCCTCCGAGTTGCTCAGGGCAAACAGGAATCAGAGCCTCAACCTTTGAGAGTTCAATGGCGCGGTCATTTTTATATTTGTCATCACCACTCCAATTACACCTTATGCCTAACAGACAAGCGCTGATAAGTTTCATCTTACTTTAACCCGTGCTACCTTGCCAGACCAATCAGAGACTACATTAACCTCACCGCGAGCGTAGGCTCGGTGCCAGCCATCAGGGACAGGTAGTTTCTTGTACCAGAGGACTCGTTCAGCCTCAAGCAGATTACGGCGGCATCCCATAAAGTCAGCAGCACAAACGACCTTACGCCCGGCAAGAGAAGAGACATGGTTCAGCCACTGCTCCCCTTTTCTGGAGCGCATCAGGTGGTGGTCAAGAATCAGGGTATTAACCCTTTTAGCCAAGCGCAAGGTCCTGTGTAAGGCGTCTTCCTGCTCCTCCAAAGTTAAGCCTGGCAAGTAAATGGGCGGGCCGGAGGCAAGCACTATGTTTGGCTGCCAGGCAATAATCTGCTTAATTGCTTTGTCATTAAGCATCTGTATATCTGAAGCATGCACAAATACCTGCCCATCCTCTTCGACCCGGGTCATCATCACGCTGCCCCCACGGCTATCTCGCTCACCGTGGGGGACAGGAAACGAAAAGGTCAATGGCCCGTCTTTCATTCCTTCCGCAGCTGGTAGAGCATGACCTAAGCAGTTAGCCAGCGCTTTGGCTCGGTGAGCCTGGTTATATGAGAGGTCTTTTGTCCCTTTAGCCCAGAAGTGGGGGCGCTGGCATAACTCAGCTACCTGTTCAACTGAAAGCTGATACGGATTAGCGTTAACCAATGGAATGTGGTCTCCGTGATAATGGCTAATAACGACATCAGTAGCATCTTTTAATGCGTCTGCGATGAGGCCTTTAGTTCTTTCAGAAGCTATCACCTGCACTGGGTGTGGCAATAAGCCGTGCCGCCGGAATCCCAGGGCCACCCCAGGGTCGATAACCACCTTGCGCTCTCTTGTTGTAACTACACAGCACAGACCACGAACCCCTAAAGATTCAGTCCCAATTATTTCTATTTGCATTGTCAGCTTCTCTTTAACCTCAAAGTTATACTAGCACTAGTCATTGGCGGAGGCAAAGCTACTTCCCCTCCAACCCATACAGCAACTATAATAATCTAGGAAGCATCAATACAGCGAAGGCTCTTAAAAATGATAACCATAAAATGTGCTAAATGTAAGCATAAGGTGTTTAGATATTTAAAGATTGGGAAAGGGCGAGTGCTACACTGCTGGAAAGGACGGATAGTCAAGGATTACAGCATCCGTGACGGAAGCGAAGTTAAATGTCAGTGTGGCAATTTAATTGGTATTGATGAAGGGAAGTGGATCAAAATGAAACAGCACTCCTTTATCTATTGAGAGATAGACCAGTGCACAAGATGACTTTTCATTACGTGCTAATTTATTTGTGACCTTGGGATGTGGATTCAAACCAACGACCTTTGGGTAACGGGACTGAGCTTCACTCTCCAGTCATATTAAGCAATCTGCCGAACCCTAACGGCGTCCGCATATATCTGAGGAAGAGGCTCCATAGGCTAGCCGGCTTAATAGGTAATTAAACTGGGCAAAAAGGTTGCGATTTGAGGGAAAGCAATCAATATGCCCACGGCAACAATCAGCGCTCCGAGGAAGGGGAATATGCCTTTGAAGATGGTTTCCAGAGGAACATCTTTAGCAATTCCCTTGATGACATAAACATTTACCCCCACCGGTGGTGTAATTACCCCCATTTCAGTCACCAGAACAATTATCACCCCAAACCATATCGGGTCAAAGCCCAGTGTTAGAACCAGCGGGAAAATGATGGGGATGGTGAGGGTAATCAAAGCCAGGGCGTCCATAAAACAGCCGCCTATGAGGTACAGGAGGATTATAAGTCCTATAATAGCCGTAGTGGGGAGGGTAAGCCCGCCTACCCAGCCAGCCAGGACAATGGGAATCTTGGCTACCGCTATGAAATGCCCGAAGACGATAGCCCCGGTAACGATAACCATCACCATGCAGGTTATACGCAGGGCATCCTTAATGGCAAAGAGGAATCCCTGCCAGTTTAGTTGCCGCCTGGCTAGACCAATGAGCAGAGCGCCAAAAGCACCGGCGGCTCCAGCCTGTGTCGGGCTGAACCAGCCCATAAAAAGCCCCCCTATCACTAGGGCGAACAAGATAAGCATCTCGATAATGCCGCTAAGCCCGGCGAGTTTCTCCTTCAAGCTTGTTGGTGCCCCCGCTGGGGCAAGGCTCGGCTTGCGCAAGCAGAGAAGAACCACCACAGCGATGAAAAGGCTGGCCAGAAGTATGCCTGGCAAAACACCAGCTATAAAAAGCTTGCCAATAGACTCTCCGGTTAATATTCCATAGATGATAAATATAGTGCTGGGGGGAATCAGTATGCCCAGGCTTCCGGCGGCGGCAACACTGCCGGTGGCCAACGAGTCATCATAGTTATACCTCTTCATCTCAGGCAGGGATACTCTCCCCATGGCGGCGGCAGTGGCATTGGTCGACCCGCACATGGCGGCAAAACCGGCACAGGCAGCAATGGTAGCTATGGCTAACCCGCCGCGCATTTGTCCAAACATGGTATAGCCGGCAGCATAAAGCCTTCGGCTCATCCCCGAAGCGAAGGCAATAGAGCCCATGAATACGAACATGGGGATAACAGTGAGAGAATAAGAGGAGAAATTGCTAAAAACATCCCGGGCCAGAATGCTAAGCCCTGCCTCTGGTGAAACCAGGTAGCAGAAACCGGCAAGCCCGACAAAGGCCATGGCAAAACCCACTGGCATGCCAAGGAGGAAAATTAGAACCAGGACGACAATGCCGATGAGGCCAATGGTAACCGGGCTCACTTCTTCACCGCCTTCATCAATGACCTAGAAAATTCCACCACCAGCAGCAGGCAGACCGGGATGCAGCAAAAAGCTATGGCATGGACGAAGGGGTAGAAGGGTATCCCCTGGGTCATAGAAACTGTGCCGGTGGCCTGAAGGCTCAGCCCATAATCAACGCTTCGCCAGGCTAGAAAGATAAATAAAGCCAGTCCAAGGAGGCAGACAAAGGCATGGACAACCGCTTGCACGCGCTTGGGCAGATGCATTACCACAAATTCTACCTCAATATGCCCCCGCAGAACCTGGGTATAAGCGATGGCGAAAGCAGTTACCACCACGCCTAGAAAGGCTGTAATCTCAATGCCACCGGGGATGGGATTGTTGAAGAGCTTGATTCCGATTATGTCAGCTACAACCAGGCCGAGCATGACCACCAAACCGGCGCCTGCTACCCAGTTAAGCCAGTTGCTGAATGAATTGGCAAACTTTTCCAGGCGGTCTATTTTGCCTGACATAGAAACACATCATTCTTAGAGGGTGCCCGAAATCGCGGATTACCCATCACGGGCACCCCCTAAAAAGCTACTCGCAGCTATCCAATTCTTTATTTTGCTGGCGCAAACGGTTCTACTTCAGCCTCGACCCAGGTTACAGACTCCTCTGCCGGGGGTGCCTTGCCAGCCCAGTATCCAGCCTGTTTTAACAGGTATTCCTCATAATCGGCTACGGGCAATCCTAACGCCGTCTTTTCCGTCATGTAGGTGTCTTTTACCACCTCAGCCGCATCCACCCACCTAGCCATCTCATCCGGTGAAAGCTCAATCACCTCTCTACCCTCGAAGGTCAGGAAGTAGTCTATTGCCACCTTATCATAGTAGTCCCAAACCTTGCCGTGTTTCTCTATCCACTCTTGGCTAACCTCATTGAAAACCTCTTTATACTGGTCAGGCAGACTCTCCCACTTAGCCTGGTTCATGACCACGAACATATCGGTGGTATAGCCTACGTCAGTGCACATGGTGACATACTTCACCACCTCGGCTTGCTTCCACCCTTTTAGCACCTCAGGGGGGGTCACACTGCCGTCTATCACGCCCTTGGACATAAGCTCATAAGCTTCTCCTTGTGATGCAGCATACCCGGTGGCACCAAGAGCTTCGGCTATCTTAGCCCCGTTACCGGTAGACCTCAGTACCAACCCCTTCATATCCTCCAGAGTGCGCACTGGCTTATCGGTGGTGAAGATAGTCCCGGGACCGTGGGCATGGAAGTAAAGGGGATGGACATCAGCAAGTTCGGCAGGTTTGAACTCATTGTAGAAGTCATTGGCTACCTTAGTGGCTACCCAGCCGGAAGGGTAACCATGGGGCAGGTCAACTAACTCACAGGCAGGGAAGCGCCCCATAGTATATGCCAGGCAGGACATACCTATATCACATATACCCTCGACCACTGCGTCATATGTATCAGGCGCCGGGGCCAGTCCGCCGCCCGGGTAATAGGTAATCTTTACCCAGCCATCAGTGCGCGCTTCTATTTCTTGGCAAAATTGTTCAGCCAATACGGAGTGGAAATGCGTGGGGGGGAAGAAATTATTATAGGTCAGCTCTATGACTTCAGTTGGCGTCTTAGCTGGGCAGCCACTGGACAGGGGTACCGCTAATAAGGCAAGCGCTAATAAAATTAGTGATAACTTTTTCATCATTTACCTCCGTAAGGATGGGAAATTCCCTCGGGTCTTAGCCAGCTCACATAGCGTCACCTCCGGCTATCTTTATTCCAGAAATTCTGTCCTCGTCGATAATTACTCATTTCTTTTGGCTCATAAATTAGGCGACGAAACGCCGTAAGCAAACGTATTCTAGTTAGCAGTTCGTTTTCTGTCAAGCTCTTCCAATTGTCCCACTAGTCCACGTTGCGAACGGGGCTGCTTAAAGAGAAGCTAACAGTTTTGAGGCAAAATGCGCACTGTGGGTTAGAGAATCTTGCTATAATAAAGTGAAGAGTGATACTTTATGCTTTTATGAGGTTTTTGCATGAATGATGGGAAATTATTAGTGAAAGTAGGACAACTCGCAAAGCTTGCCGGAATACTTCCTTCCAAAGTACGCTATATGTTCAAGAGGGACTTCTTAATCCAGTCAATAGGACTAGGGGAGGCTATTACCTTTTCGATGAATCTCAAGCACTGGATCGGTTAAAATTCATTGATGAATTAAAAAATGAAGGCCGGCTTTCATTTTGTCACCCCAGCTCCACTTTTTTTGCTGGCTAGTTGCTTTGCTGGGGTACGGTCTGTCTGGGGAGCTCTATTTGAGCCTTTCTCGGTTTGCCCTCGGCGCCACCGCCCCCGGTTTTGTCTTCGGTGACGCTGGCTACCTGCGGCAGTGTCTCCAGTATCTCAATCAGCTCTATCGGCTGGCGCAGGAACACCATGATGGTGGGCTTATCCATCTGGGGTATAAGCTCGGTTCTTACTACCTGGGGTAAATCGTCAAGGTGGTTTATGATATCCAGTATTTGCGTCAGGTCTATGGGGGGCAGTACTTCTACTTCCCATTCCGGTTCAGCTTCGCTGGATGCTTCAACGGGCTGGAGTAGTTCGAGGAACTCGTTATCGGCTTTTTTGGTTTCCAGAGTTGCCTTGAGTGTCTTTGCCGGAGGCTCGGCTAGCTTGTGGTCTAACTCTTCTTCTAACGTCACTACCTGCTTCTTGAGGTTTTCCAGCTGGGTGAGAAGCTCTTCGTATAGAGTTTTGGCATTGCCCTTCAGTTCGGGTTGAATCTCCTTTATTTTTTCCTCAAGCAATTTTTCTGCCTGCTGTTGGGCTTTAGCCTTGATGTCCTCCGCTTCCCGGTTAGCCCTGGCTAGAGCTTCGGCTTTCTTTTCCTCGATTATTTTTTGACCCTGTTCCTCCGCCTCGGCTAAAATCGCTTTAGCCTCAGCCTTTGCCTTCTCCTTGGCTTCGGTATGGACCTGTTTGGCGACATCGTCAGCCTCGACGATTGTCTTTTCGGCGAGCTTGGTCAGCGACTCGAGATGTCCGGCATGCTTGAGGAGGGTTTCGTTCTTTTTCATGAGCTCGGTGACGAAAGACACTACCTCTGATTTATCCAGCCCCTCCGTCGCCTTCTTGAATTCGTGCCCCCATAGCTCGACGACGCCATTTTTGTTATTGTTTTTGACCATAGCACTATCCCGTGGTGTCCTCTTTTACATTAGTTCACAGAACGAGGTGAGTGTAAATAGCTGGATAGTAATATCTGTATAGGGATTTGGTAGGGGGTTAATTTGCCTTTATGGGAGTAAGATAGCTATTGATATAATTGGCTTATAATGATTTAATAACGCCAGACGGAGTTTAAGCCAGGCTTGATGGAGGTTTAATGTGAAGTTCAGCGACCTGGGCTGGGCAGCCCTGCTCCATTATTATCAATCGAACAAGGATAGAAGATACGTGAAGCTTTTTGGGGATGGCGAGTTTATCTCTAAATTGAGAAAGGCACCGTGGGATGTCTCCTATCCCGAATTTGAAACTAAGGTTATCTCCAGTTTCGTTAACAGCCTGGGGTTGCGGTTGCCGGTGGGGACGAGGGGAGGTAACGTGCTGGCGGAGATTATCAGGCTGCGCAGCTGTACCTCCAGCCTTGAGGGGGTTAGTCTGCTCGATTGCGATTTAGCGGATAAGGATTTGCTCCAGAATATAAGGGAAATCTACCAGGGGCTGGGCAGTATTGACGGGCTCTGGGTGACCGGAATAACCAAGATTGCTCATGTGCTTAATGACTCCCTCTTTGTTATTTTAGATTTGAGGATAGCCGAAAACTTCAGTCTGCGTGATGAGGCTGATGATTATATTGAGTGGTTGACTATCGCCCAGCAGCACGCGCTGCAGGTTAAGAGCGACTTTGAGGCTCAGGGGAATACCGGTTCGCCCGAAGTCTTCCTTTCCGAGAAGCTCGGCTATAACAGCTATGGCTGCCAGAAGTCGCTGGCCCGTTTTATCGATGAGTATTTCTGGCTGACCGTCAGTGAAAACCTGCCCATTCCGCCCAAATGGCTGCCGCCGTTACCGTGACCTCCAGCTTGTTTTTTGGTTCATTTTGGCGTAAAATTCACCTGTAATTTAATATAACTTGGCGGGAGTAGCTCAGTGGTAGAGCATCTGCTTCCCAAGCAGAGGGTCGCGAGTTCGAGCCTCGTCTCCCGCTCCAGTCCGGTTCTTAATCTGGGACAAGATATTCCATTGTCGCAGTTTTACCATAGAGGAGCTGGCGAAACCAGAGTCCTTGCTTTAAGGAGGTAATGAGTTATGTCTGAACGTCTGTTGCTTAAGGAACTATCCCGGTATAAGGTTGGCACCTGGGCCGATATCATCTATAGAAATGCGCTTATTTATCCCGATAAGGAAGCCTTTGTCTATGGGGATACCCGGATAACCTATTCCCAGTTTAATACCCGGATTAATAAGATGATTCACGCCCTGAATAAGATGGGGGTGAAGAAGGGGGATGTGGTTGGCATCCTGTCATGGAGCTGTCTGCAGTTTGCCGAGTATTACGGCATCTCAATGAAGGGGGGGTTTATTGCCTCGCCCTTTAACCCCCGGTTGCAGGCTAACGAGCTGGAGTATATTATTAACTATTCCGAAGCCAACACCCTCTTTGTGGGGCCGGAGTTGTTCGAGATGGCCAGTTCCATAAGGGATAAGCTGCCCAAGATTAAGAATTTTATCTCTCTGGAGAGCGCTGGCCCCGATATGATAGCCCACGAAGACCTGCTTAAATCATATCCTGGTGACGAGCCCGATGTGCAGATAGACGAGGATGACCCCATCTGCATCATCTATACCAGCGGCACTACCGGTATGCCCCGTGGCGCCCTCTATACTCAAAAGCGCTTCATTGAAGACGCCAAGACGCTGGTTATAGATATGGGCTTACAGCCCGGCCACAAGCGGGTGCAGATAACGCCGCTGTTTCATATTGCCGGTAATACCCATTTCCGCTCCTCCCTGTACACCGGCGGCTGTAATATCATCGTCAAGTTCTTCGATGCCGAGACCACGCTGAAGATTATCCAGGAGGAGAAGGCTACCCATATGGACTTTGTACCCACCCACCTGGTAGCCATGCTTAACCTGCCTAACTTAAAGGAGTACGACATCAGCTCGATAAAGTGCCTCTGGTACGGCGCCTCACCAATGCCCCAGGAGGTGCTGAAGAGGGGGATGAAGCTTTTTGGGCCTATCTTTGCCCAGGGGTACGGGCAGAGCGAGAGCGGTCCGGCTATCACCCACCTGGACAAGGATGACCACAATGTTTTGGACAAGCCGGAGAAGGAACAGAAGAAGCTGGCTTCGGCGGGGCGGCCGGATATCGGGGTGCAGGTGAGGATTGTTGACGATAAGAGTATGGATGTTAAGCCGGGTGAAGTTGGTGAGATAATAGTGCGCAGCAAGCTGGTCATGGTTGAGTACTGGCATAAGCCCGAGGATACCAAGGCTAACCTGGTCAAGGACTGGCTCCATACCGGCGACCTCGGCTACTACGACGAGGAAGGCTATATCTATATCGTTGACCGGAAGAAGGATATGATTATCACCGGCGGCGAGAATGTCTACCCCCGGGAGGTGGAGGAGGTTCTCTACCAGCATCCGGCGGTTATGGAGGCGGCGGTCATCGGCATCCCCGACGATTACTGGGTGGAGAAGGTCCACGCCGTGGTGACTACCAGGAAGGGGGAAAAAGCTACCGCCGAAGAACTTATCGCTTTCTGTAAAAAGAGGCTGGCCGGTTATAAGACGCCGAAGTCGGTGGAGTTTATTGATGCCCTGCCCAAGAACCCTTCGGGCAAGATATTGAAGCGCGAGCTGCGGGATAAGTTCTGGAAGGGGACTTATAAGGATACCAAATAGTTGAGATAAGATATATAAGATAAGGAGAATGAGTGATGGAGACCAGGATAACCAGCGCCAGTAAAGAAGTGATAATCGGTGAGGGGCGGCCCACCGTGCTTATCGGGGAGCGGATTAACCCCAGTGGCCGGAAGAAGCTGTCGGAGGCGTTGAAAGCGGGCCAACTGGAGATTATCGGCAGCGAGGCTAAAGCCCAGGTTGAAGCCGGCGCCGATATTATTGATGTCAACGTGGGTGCCTTCGGTGTGGATGAGGTAGACGTGCTGCCCAAGGCGGTGAAAATTGCCATGAAAGCCGTGGACGCGCCTTTATGTATTGACAGCTCTAACCCTGATGCCCTGGTGGCGGCGCTCAAGGTCTACAAGGGTAAGCCCCTGGTCAACTCGGTTAGCGGCGAGGAGCACTCCCTGGCCAGGATTTTGCCCGTTATCAAAGAGTACGGGGCGGCCGTGGTCAGTCTGACCCAGGACGACGAGGGTATCCCCACTGACGCCGACCGGCGGGTGGCCATCGCTCACAAGATTGTGGAGCGGGCGGGGAAGGCCGGTATCCCCCCTGAGGACATCGTGATTGACTGCTTGGCTTTTGCCGTGGGCGCCGATACCAACTCGGGGCGGGTAACCATGGAAACTATCCGGCGGGTTAAAGCCGAGCTGGGGGTGAACATGACCCTGGGGGCGAGCAATATATCCTTCGGCCTGCCCGACCGTGATTTAATCAACTATGCCTTTATGTCGGTGGTTATTGCCGCCGGCGCCACCAGCCTCATCGTCAATGTGGCCAAGGTGCGCCCCATCGTTCTGGCGGCCGACCTGGTGCTGGCTCAGGATAAGCGCGCCCGCCGCTACATTGATGCCTACCGGCAGCGACAGAAGACGCAATAGCTGGCGTTATCTCTGCCAGCCGTCAACATTATCTTTCGGTCAATTGCGCATACCACGGCTAGCTGATATAATTTGACCATGGCTTCTACTAAACCACCCAAAGCAGCCGATAGTGATAAGCTGGAGACAATGCGGCATTCCGCATCCCATGTCCTGGCCGAGGCGGTGCAGTCTATCTTCCCCGATGCCAAATTCGGTATAGGGCCGGCTACCAGAGACGGCTTTTACTACGACTTTGAGCTGCCCCGCTCGCTGACCACCGAAGATTTGCCGATTATCGAAGCCAGGATGAAGGAGATAGTCGCCGCCAACCTCCCCTTTAGCCGGGAAGAAGTTTCAAAAGAGGAAGCCCGCAAGCTGTTTGCCGCCCAGCCCTACAAGCTGGAGCTGATAGAGGATATAGACGAGGAGAAGGTGGGGCTGTACCGGCAGGGCAAGTTTGTTGATTTGTGCCGGGGGCCGCACGTAAGCGCTACCGGCGAGATAAAAGCCTTCAAGCTGGTCAGCATCGCCGGCGCCTACTGGCGGGGGGATGAGCACCGCCCCATGCTGCAGCGGGTCTACGGCATCGCCTTTGATACTAAAGAAGCTCTGGAGGAGCACCTTAAAAAAATTGAAGAGGCGGCCAAGCGCGACCACCGCAAGCTGGGTAAGGAGCTTGACCTGTTCAGCATTCATGAGGAGGCGGGGCCGGGGCTGGTTCACTGGCACCCCAAGGGGTCGGTGATACGACGTGTCATCGAGGATTTCTGGAAGGATGAGCATATCAAGCGCGGCTATGACCTGATATATACCCCCCATATCGCCAAGCGGGACCTGTGGCAGACCAGCGGTCACTGGGACTTTTACCGTGAGTACATGTACAGCCCGATGGATGTGGAAGGGCAGGAGTATGTTATTAAACCGATGAACTGCCTGGGGCACATCCTGATTTATAAGACCAGCCAGCGCAGTTACCGCGACCTGCCGCTGCGCTACGCCGAGCTGGGCACGGTCTACCGCTACGAGCGCTCCGGGGTGCTGCACGGCCTATCGCGGGTGAGGGGGTTTACCCAGGACGACGCCCATATTTTCTGCCGCTTTGACCAGCTGGAAGAGGAGGTGGTGGGGGTCTTGGAGCTGACCCGCTTTATGATGGATACCTTTGGTTTTACCAAACACAAGGTCTTACTGTCTACCCGGCCCGATAAATACGCCGGCGCCCTGGAGGTCTGGGATGAGGCTACCGAAATTCTGCGTAAAGCCCTGGAGAGCTCCGGGATTGATTACGAGGTCGACCCGGGGGAGGGCGTTTTCTACGGGCCCAAGATAGATACCAAAATTGAAGATGCCCTGGGCCGGGACTGGCAGGGGCCTACCGTGCAGGTTGATTTTAACCTTCCCCAGCGCTTTGATGTTAATTATATCGGCGAGGACGGCAAGGGACACATGGTTGCCATGGTGCACCGCACCGTGCTGGGAAGCATGGAGCGCTTTCTTGCCTCGCTTCTGGAGCACTACGGGGGCGCCTTCCCGGTCTGGCTGGCGCCGGTGCAGGCTATGATTATTCCGGTTGCCGACCGCCACTTGGACTTTGCCCGCAAGCTGGAGGCTGAGCTTAAAGCCGACGGGGTGCGGGCGGAGGTTGACGGGCGCTCGGAGAGGGTGAACCTCAAAATACGGCAGGCGCAGCTGAATAAGATTCCCTATATGCTGGTGGTCGGGGACAGGGAGGCGGCCGAGTCTACCGTTTCCGTCCGCCTGCGCACTGGCGAGCAGCTGGCTGCGCAGTCCCTGGATAGCTTTAAACAGGGCGTTAAGCAGTCTATGATAAACCGGACTAAAGAGTTAAAATTTTAACTTGACTGGCTTTGAGATGTTATGCTATAGTTTGTGGTCGTAACCCAACTCGGGCTCGGTGGAGGTAAACGGGACATAGTTAAATCACTACGGGTTAACCAGGGTATACTCGCCAGGGAAGTCCGCCTGGTGGGGGAGAAGGGTGAGCAGTTGGGTGTCATGCCTGTCAGCCAGGCACGGGAGACGGCGAGGAAGAATAATCTCGACCTGGTTGAGGTAGCTCCTACCGCAGTGCCTCCGGTATGCCGCCTGCTTGATTATGGCAAGTACAAGTATGAGCAGGCCAAGAAGGAGCGTGAGCTGAGGAAGAGCCAGAAGGTCTCTCTGCTCCGGGAGGTCAGGCTTAGGCCCAAGATTGATAAGCACGACTTTGAGTCCAAGGTAAGGATGGCTAAAAAGCTGCTGGGTGGAGGGGATAGGGTTAAGGTGACGGTGAGGTTCCGGGGGCGCGAAATTACCCACCCCGAGATTGGCTGGAGGCTGATACAGCGGATGACGGAGTCGATGCAGGGTCTGGCGGCTATCGCCCGGCAACCGGTGATAGAGGAGAGGAATATGAATGTCATCCTGCTGCCGTTAACTGACCAGCAGGCCAAAACAAAAGCTAAAGCTAAAGCCGAGGTTAAGACCGAGGCTAAAAAAGAGATAAAAAAAGAGCCTGAAAAAGAGGAAAAGTAGCGGAGTCTTAAAGTGCCTAAAATAAAGACCCATAAGGGAGCCAAGAGCCGCTTCCATATCACCGGCAGCGGCAAAATTATGCGGATGAAGGGTGGCAAGAGCCATCTGCGCCGCCGCAAGTCGAAGCGGACCAGGGGTCTATTTGATGAGATGATACCGCTGCATCCCAGTGACCGCAAAAGGATAAGTAGGCTTATACCCTACGGGGTAAAGTAAGGGGTTATATCTTGGCCAGAATAAAGAGAGGTACAACCGTCCGCCGCCGTCACAAGAAGGTGCTTGCCATGACCAAGGGGCACCGGGCGACCCGGCATGCTCTCTATAAGCGGGCTCACGAGTCTATGCTGCATGCCCTGAGCTATGCCTACGCCCACCGCCGGGAGCGAAAGGGTGATATGAGGCGGCTGTGGATTGTACGGGTCAGCGCCGCCAGCCGGTCTCAGGGACTCAGCTACGGGCAGTTTATCCACGGCTTGAAGAAATCGGGGGTTGATATCAACCGCAAGGTGCTGGCCGATATGGCGGTAAGGGAGCCCGAAGCCTTTGCCAGCCTGGTTACCGTGGCTAAAGGCAAGCTGGAAAGCTAGTTATACGGGGAAAGATTTTTTAAGAGGGGGCGTTAAGCCCCCGTTTTTTATTTCCTTGACCCGTCTATAGCTTATAACCTATAATCTGCCCAAGATATAGAGATGTTAAAGCAGCTTGAAGAGCTAAAATCAACCGCCCTCAAGGAGCTGGAAGCCGTCAGCCAGATTAAGGATTTGGAGGTATGGCGGGTTTGCTACCTGGGCAAAAAAAGCCAGCTGACCGGCATCCTGCGCGGTTTAGCCAAACTGCCCATCGAGGAGAGAAAGCAGGTCGGCGCGCTGGCTAACCGGATTAAAGCCGGCCTTGAGGAGAACCTGGGGCAGAAAAGCCGGCTCCTTAAGCAGGCGGGGCTGGCTGCTGGCGGGGAGGGCATCGACATTACCCTGCCCGGGCGCCCTTACCCCACCGGCCGTTTGCATCCAATCGCCCAGACCATTGCTGAAATCTGCGACATATTCGCCTCCATGGGCTTTCAGGTGGTGGAGGGGCCGGAGGTGGAGTGGGACTATTACAACTTTGAGGCGCTGAATATCCCCCGCCACCACCCGGCGCGTGAGAGCATGGCTACCCTCTGGGTTGACGCCGAGACCGGAAACGGTGAAAGAAATATGCTGCTGCGCACCCACACCACTGCCTGTGATACCCGGGTTCTGGAGCAGATGACCCCGCCGATAAGGGTGGTTATGCCGGGCAGAGTCTATCGCTACGAAGCCAGTGACGCCACCCATGTCCCCATGTTCCACCAGATTGACGGGCTGGCGGTGGATAAAAATATTACCATGGCTGACCTTAAGGGGACGCTTTATGAGTTTGCCCGCCGGT
>Ga0315546_1000678_pt1 | contig 23636 bp, 12 predicted proteins | sample SalMarSW160170MG_FD_203833 | JGI IMG/M metagenome (GOLD analysis project Ga0315546, IMG submission 203833) | Salt marsh sediment microbial communities from the Plum Island Ecosystem LTER, Massachusetts, United States - Salt Marsh Sediment SW1601-170 ...
TGTAAAATTCGGAAAAGGAGATCTGGTTGTCTTTGATGAGGGTCTGAAATGCCGCTGGAAAATAAATAAAGCAGTAAGAAAGCATTATAAATTCGGGTAGTGGGCAACATCCGGCGACCGGTTGCCGGATTAAAAATCCAATTCTACAACAGTTATTCCCGATCCGCCCATATCAACGTGTTCATCACGGAATGACTTTACTATATCGACAGTATCAAGATAATCCCTGATAAGCTGCCTTAATATACCATTTCCCTTTCCATGAAGGATCCTCAGGTTCCTATGTTGAACCATTATGGCATCGTCAATAAGGTCACGAACCCTTTTTAATGCCTCTTCTCCTCTTACTCCCCTGATATCTATCTCAGGCTTGAAATTGAGCTTTCTTTGAGACAATACAGGATCTGTTTCCCTGTATATCTGACCTGACTTCAGACTCTTTTTGAGATCAGCCTTGCTTATCCTCTCAATTCTCTCCTGTGAAACCTGAAACCTGAAACTTCCCGATTCTACAAGTACCATTTTACCTTTGATTTCAATGACCTCTCCTGCAGCCCTGGTATCAATCATCCTCACGGCATCTCCGGCTTTCAAAGGTTTTTCCTTTGCTTCCTGATCTTCGGTTCCGGCAGGTTTTTCCTTCGTTTTAAACCTCCTTGCCTTCTGAGCCATGACAGCCACTTTCTTCTCTGCTTCAGATTCTTTTATACCGGTCTCCCTTACAACATCATCCCTGAATTTCTCAAGCTGCTTACGGATATTCTTTGTTTTTTCTTTTTCAGCCTGCGACTCTTTTATCTGGCGTATAGTATTCTCAATCATACGGTTTGATTCCTTCAGCAGGTTTTGTGCCTCATCTTTAGCCTTTGCAATGATCTCTTTTCTGAGCGACTTTGCTCCAGACAATTCTTTTTCATACTCCTCTATCAGCTCCTCAAGCCTCTTCTCATGATGCCTTATGTTCTGCCGTTTTGTTTCCCAGTATCTTTTGTCGCGGGCTATATCTTTCAGATGCCTGTCATATTTTATATTCTTCACTCCTGCTTTTCCTGACGCTTTATTTAGTATCTCTTCAGGAAGACCTATCTTCCGTGCTATTTCAAAGGCAAAGGAGCTGCCCGGCTTGCCGATATAGAGATGGAACAGTGGCTGCATGAGATGGTTATCGAAGGCCATGGCTCCATTTATTATTCCATCTGTAAGCGATGCAAAATGTTTGAGGTTGGTATAATGTGTTGTCAGCACACCGAAGACTTTTTTACTGTTAAGTTCACCAAGTATCGCCTCTGCAATTGAACCTCCGAGCATCGGTTCGGTTCCGGTGCCAAATTCATCGATAAGTATCAGGCTTCTGTCACCGCTGTTCTTAAGAAAAAACTTCATGTTAATAAGATGAGAGCTGTATGTACTAAGGTCATTCTCAATACTTTGCTCATCACCTATATCTATAAGTATATCTTTGAATACACCTGTTTCAGAACCTTCATCCACCGGGATAGTAAGCCCGCATTGCACCATATACTGGAGTAGTCCTACCGTTTTAAGACATACTGATTTTCCTCCGGCATTGGGACCTGAGATGACCAGTATCCTGTTTTTTTCATCTAGCTGAATATCAAGCGGCACTACTATTCTTCCGTGAAGCTTTTCGAATGTCCTTGACAACAGAGGATGCACTGCCTGTTTCCAAATTATTAACGGATTTTCGGAAATGATTGGGATTATTGATTTATGATAGTTGCCAAATAATGCTTTTGCCCTTAAAAAGTCAATTTCACCCAGGAAGTCGTTTGATGCGAGAAGATCGTCGATGTATGGCCTTATATTGTCGGCAAACAGTGTTAAAATTTTCACAATCTCCCTCTTTTCTTCATATTCGAGCTCGATTATGTCGTTGTTTATCCCCACTATCTCCTCTGGTTCAATAAATACCGTTTTACCGGAAGCAGACTGATCATGAATCAGTCCTTTTATCCTTCTTTTATCGTATGCGCTTACCGGTATCACTCCTCTCCCGTTGCGAATTGAGGCAACAGTATCAGCGCTAACGATACCTTCTGTTTGAGCCTGTTTAAGTATCGCATTGAGGCGTCTGGATGCCTGGGCAGATTTTGAGGCGATCTCTGACCTGATCTCTTTAAGCCTTGGTGATGCATTATCCTTAATGGCTCCGTGCCTGTCTATAATCCTGTCTATTGAATCGAGGACATAAGGATATGTTTTTACTGTGCTGCACATTTTTCGAAGGACGGGATATTTTGCCTCCTCCCTGTTTTTGAAAAAGTTAAGAATGGACTTTACTGTTTCGAGCGACTGTTTCAGATCGAATATCTCTCTCACTTCAGGAAAGGTGCCTTCTATTCTTATTTTTTCAAGACAATCTGAAAAACTATAATAATTATCTGATGGAAAGTTATCTTCGAATTTCAGAAGCTGCTGAAACTCATAAGTTGCTAATAACTTGCCTTTTACAGAGTCAATATTATCATTAAACCGTATATTGCCAACCATCTCAATGCCCATAGGACTGAGGCATAATCCTATAAGCAGCTCTCTGATACGGTCGAAGCCGATCTTTGATTCGAAGTTGTCAGGGTAAACCATTGTAAAGACAAAAGATAAAAGTAAAAAGACAAAAGTATAAAATTAATTAACTCTCCCCTTGATGGGGGGTATTAGGAGCTGAAGAGGGTTGAAGAGGGTTGAAGAGGGTTGAAGAGGGTTGAAGAGGGTTGAAGAGGGTTGAAGAGGGTTGAAGAGGGTTGAAGAGGGTTTAAGGATAAATCAAAGTACAGTTAAATATCCTTAAATCATTTAATCCTTTTTAGTTATTAGTATTCTATTTTTTTTACTTTTACTTCTTTCAAAAACAAAAAACCAGTACCATGAAAATCAGAAAAACCACTATCAGCTTATGCCTCTTGATCTTTATGCCTTTCTGGCTCCTCGCCCAGACTGAGAAAGTCGATCTTGAGATGATCTATAAGATCAAGCAGGAGGGAATGAATAATTCGAAAGTTGAAGATCTTGCCTTTGTAATGACAGATCTTAGCGGACCGAGACTTACCGGTTCAACTGGATTTACACGCGGCAGTGAATGGGCAAAAAAGAAAATGGAGGAATTTGGATTCCAGAATGTGAGGATAGAAGCTACCAGGGATTTCAACCGCGGCGGCTGGGATAACCTGAAAACCTATGCCGCTATGACTGCACCATATTATTGTAATTTTGCATGCAACCCCGTGGCATGGACCGGCAGTACTAACGGCCTGATCAAAAGTGAAGTGGTAATCGTGGATGTTAAGAGTGAGGCCGATCTGGATAAATATAAAGGCACACTTAAAGATAAAATAGTCCTTCTGCCTTCAACCACTACTTACGAAATAAGCTTTGAGCCTCTGGCCAGCAGATATACAGATGAACAGCTAAAGGCGTTGACCACAGAATCAGGCTCACCAAGGGGCAGAAGACCCAGGCAGCCTTTTGATATAGCGGCTATTATGGCACAGAGACAATTAAGGGCTAAGACAACAGAATTAATGAAAAGTGAGGGAGTCGCAGTCATTCTTAACAGCTCGGGAACATATAATATCCCAAGGTCAAATGGTGCCGGATATAATTCAGGTGATCCGGAACCGATAGCCGAACTGAATCTCCCAATGGAAGACCACGGCAGGATGGAAAGACTGATTCGTAAAGATGTTCCTGTTGAAATGGAGATAGAGATTCAGAATAAATTCTTCCCCTCTCCCCAGGTTTATAATGTAATAGGAGAAATCCCAGGCATGGATAAAGTCCTGAAAAATGAAGTTGTTCTTATCGGAGCTCACTTAGATTCATGGCATGGAGGAACCGGAGCTGCCGACAATGCATCAGGCTGTATCGTGATGATGGAAGCACTCAGGATCCTTAAAGCCCTCAACGTAGCACCAAAAAGAACTATCAGAGTTGCTTTGTGGGGTGGTGAAGAACAGGGACTCAACGGCTCACGCGGATATGTTGAGAAATACCTTGTGGATCCTGAAACAAATGAGAATAAACCTGACTTTGACAGGTTTGCAGCCTATTTCAATATGGATAACGGATCAGGCCGATACAGGGGTATCTACCTCCAGCAGAACGAAATGGTCAGGCCGATCTTTGAAGAATGGCTGAAGCCGTTCGAAAGTCTGGGATGCTCAACAATAGCCATCAGGAACACCGGGGGCACTGACCACCAGTCATTCGACAGGTATGGTCTTCCCGCATTCCAGTTCATCCAGGATGAGATAGAATATGGCCGCGGCTATCATACCATGATGGATACTTATGAAAGACTGGTTATTGCTGATCTCAGGATAAACGCAATTATTACTGCATCACTTGCATACAATGCGGCAATGAGAGACCAGAAGCTGCCAAGAAAACCGGAAATGAGACCACGGTCCGAATCAGGAATGAGGCCGCCGATGTTCTGATCATAATTCCGATAAAATCGTAAAAACGCAATGCATTGCGTTTCAACAAAATGCATTACGTTTCTATCAATTTTTTGGATCTATATCCTTCATTGACAGTTGAATACGTTTTCTTTCGATATCGACAGAGAGAACTTTAACCATCACATGCTGGTGAAGCTTCACGACGGTTGAAGGATCCGAAATATAGGATTTACTAAGATTGGAGATATGGACCAGCCCATCCTGTTTGATCCCTATATCGACAAAGGCTCCGAATTTTGTGATGTTTGTCACAATTCCGGGTACGACCATTCCGGGCACCAGATCCTCCATTTCATGAATATCAGCAAACCTGAATTCCTTGATCTTTGATCTCGGGTCACGGCCTGGTTTTGCCAGCTCATCCACAATATCTTGTAGCGTAGGCAGCCCGGTAACCGTTGTAATATATTTTTCAAGAACAATCTCTTTTCTTTTTTCTTCATTACTCATCAGTTCCCTTACATCACACCTCAGGTCTTTTGCCATCTTCTCAACAACATGATAGCTTTCAGGATGAACGGCGCTGCTGTCTAAAGGATTTTCAGCGTTCCGTATTCTCAAAAAACCGGCACATTGTTCAAAAGCCTTGTCTCCCATTCTTTTAACTTTCTGAAACTCCTTCCTGGATTTAAAAGGTCCGTTCTCTGTTCTGTAATCGACGATGTTCTGAGCCAGTTGAGGGCCCAGTCCTGAAACATAAGTAAGAAGATGTCTGCTTGCAGTATTTACTTCGACACCCACAGCATTAACGCAGCTCATGACAACGTCATCAAGAGCCTCCAGCAGCTTTGTCTGGTCAACATCATGCTGATACTGCCCCACTCCTATCGATTTGGGATCGATCTTCACCAGTTCGGCCAGGGGATCCATAAGTCGCCGACCTATAGATACAGCGCCTCTTACCGTAACATCATAGTCGGGAAATTCTTCCCTTGCGGTTTTAGATGCGGAATAAACCGAGGCACCTGCTTCGCTGACAACAAACACCTGGATGTCTTTATCAAATTTTACCCACTTGATAAAATCCTCTGTTTCACGGCTGGCAGTTCCGTTACCGATGGCTATAGCTTCAATTTTATAAGCACTCACCAGTGACAATATCTTCTTTACGGAAAGAGCTGTTTGATTTTGCGGTGGATGAGGATAAATGGTCTCATTATGCATCAGGTTACCCTGCCTGTCGAGACAAACAATCTTACATCCTGTTCTGAATCCCGGATCTATTGCCAGGACATTCTTTTCACCAAGCGGCGAAGCAAGCATAAGCTGCCGAAGGTTATCAGTAAAAACTCTTATTGCCTCTTCATCTGCTTTTTCTTTTGATATATTTCTGAATTCGGTCTCCATCGATGAAGAGAGCAGTCTTTTCCAGCTGTCTTCGACAGCCTTTCCGACAAGTTTTGATGATTCATTCTTCCCTTTAATAAACAGTGATTCAAGTATTTCAAAGGCATACTCTTCGTCTGGCTCAATTGAAAGTCTTAAAAATCCCTCATCCGCACCCCGTCTCATTGCAAGAAGACGGTGTGACGGACATCTCCTGAGAGGCTCGGACCAGTCAAAATAATCGCTGAATTTATTGCCCTCTGTCTCCTTCCCTTTGATTACCTTCGAATAAATGACAGCCTCTTTTTCATAGAGTACTCTCAATTTCTTCCTTGCTGATTCATCTTCGCTTATCCATTCCGCTATAATATCGCAGGCACCTGATACAGCATCTTCCGGTGTGAGAACATCATTGTTAAGGTACTCTTCGGCTTTGTGCAGCGGATCAGTCTCCTGCTGCTTCAAGATTATTTCGGCCAACGGCTCAAGCCCTTTTTCCCTTGCCATTGTTGCCCTTGTCCGGCGTTTTGGTCTGTATGGCAGATAAATATCTTCAAGCTCAGCCATAGTCTCAGCTGCTTCAATCTTATGCATGAGTTCAGGAGTCATCTTCTCCTGCTCTTCAATAGATTTGATGATACTTTCCCTCCGTGCATCAAGTTCCTTCAATCGGTTATAATCATTCTTTATATGGAGCAGCTGTATCTCATCAAGGCTTCCTGTCATCTCTTTTCTGTACCGGCTTATAAATGGTATTGTGGCTCCGTCATCCAAGAGCCTGATAGTATTTTCGACCTGCCAATCGTGGAGACCAAGTTTTTTAGCTATCAGCTCTATGTTTTTATTTGTGCTCATTATTCAATGGTATAGTGGTATAGTGGTATAATGGTAATATGGTGTGACGGTAACTTCATAGTCTTATTCTCATATCTTACTTCAACTCTTCAACTTCTTCAACTTTTTCAACCCACTTCAACCTTCTTCGACCTTCTTCTACTCTATATAAAGTACCAATCCTTTTAAATACTCACTTTCCGGATGATAAATATTCACCGGATGATCAGGAGGCTGGCTCATCTGGTGTAGTATCTTCACCTTTCTTCCGGTATTGGCAGCTGCGGCAAAGACCGATTTTTTGAAATTCTCTCTGGTTACCACCTGTGAACACGAGAATGTAAATATTATCCCTCCCGGTTTTATTTGTTCTATAGCTCTCATATTAAGCCGTTTATACCCTTGAAGCGCATTTGCCAGGATATTATCGTGTTTTGCAAAAGCAGGAGGATCGAGTATAATGAGGTCATATTTATTGTTAATATCCTTTAAGAATTCAAATGCATCGGCATTAAATGATTTATGTCTGGAGTCATCTCCATAGTTCAGCCTGACATTCTCATTTGCCAGTCCGATAGCAGCGGAAGAACTGTCTACTGTATGAACCAGTACCGCATTTTTCATTGCATATACTGAAAAAGCACCGGTATATCCGAACATATTCAAAACACTTTTGCCTTCAGTATATTCTCCAAGCAGTTTTCTGTTCTCTCTCTGATCGATAAAGAAACCTGTTTTTTGTCCTGACATCCAGTCAACCCTGAACTGAAAACCATTTTCCATTACTGTTACAGGACCGGAATTACCATAAAGAAATTCATTGGCAGCGGAGATCCCTGACATATATGGTATTGTTCCCTCACTCTTGTCATATACTGCTATTAGCTTATCTCCCAGCAATTCCTTAAGAATTCCGGCAAATTCCTTTCTCATCCTGTACATCCCCACAGAATGCATTTGCATCACTGCAACACCATTATAATAATCAATGATCAGTCCGGGCAGATTGTCTCCTTCAGCATGAACGAGCCGGAAAACGTTAGTTTGCGGATTTGCAGTGAGGCCAAGCGATTCCCTGTATTTCAGGGCGCTCTTTATTCTTACCCAGTAAAAATCAATATCAGGCTCAACTTCACTGAAAGAGAGTATTCTTACGGCAATTGATCCCGGCTGATAATGTCCTGTCGCAATGAAATTATCCTTATTATCATATACATCCACGATATCTCCCTCGGCAGGATTGCCATATATCTTTTTGATGGCTCCTGAAAATATCCATGGGTGATATCTTTGCACTGACTGCTCCTTGCCGGATTTGAGGATAATCTTTGTTTTGTGCATTAGATTTTAGTATAGTGATGTCCGTAAAATCCCAAGGCTGAAGCCTGGGGTTAGTATACTCCGTCTCTTAACTTCGTATATATTTCGTAACATACCCAGGCATCTGTTGCTGCATATATCTGCTGAGCCTCTGAAAGCTTTTCTGCTTCCCAGTCGGTCACCTGCTGACGTTTTGATATCCTGAATCCCAGGACAATGGCTGCCAGCTTTCTTAGTCCCGAGCTGTTTATACCATGATCTTTTACTATTTTTTGCAGGTCAATAAAGCCCTCCGGATTAAATTTCCTTACGTGCTTCAGAAACCGGATATCGTCATGTACTGCCACTCCTGCTTTTATTACCTCCGGATCGGCCAGAATATCTACAATTTCCTCCGGTATTCCAATTCTGTTTATCCTGAAAAGGCAGGCCAGATCTGAGTTGGCAAGCTGTATAAGCGAGACCTTGTTTTTTCTGCCTTTTCTGAAAGACGGTCGGGTTTCAGTATCAAAGCCAAGTATCTTTTTCTCCTTAAGCCTGGGCATTACTTTCCTGTAGATTTCGAGATTGTCGACAACTACTATTTCGCCTTTAAACCACGACAGGTCATAATTTGCAAGTTCCTCCGCTGATAAATTCTCAAGGTATTTATTCTTCATCATCCCCCCTGAACTCCTTCTGCCTTTTTGATATAAACCATTCTGAAGTATCTATGTTTTCACCGGTTATACTGTTATTATCTTCAATACTTTCAATCTCTTTTCCCGAATAGATGAATTTATGGATTGCTTTCATGGCATTTACCAGTTTCTGCCCCCATATATTCTCAAAATTCAACCTGCACTGCCAAATTGCATCGTTCATAACCTCCTGTGTACCTGTTTGATACAGAAGCAGAAAATCCTTCATGTCCTGATAGATATCTGCCATATTTTCTGCAAGGCTTGATGGAACCGGTGTTTCCGATTCAATGAATTTCTCATCAAATAGCTCCAGATAGTCGTTGGCTGTTCCAAATTTTTCCTTAAGAATATCATGTATCCTGAACCAGTCAGCTTCAGTAACAAACTTCTCATTCTCATCCTTGAAAAATGGTTCCAGGTCTGGCAGCAATGATGCCTTAAGGTACATCAGGGGCAGCAGTCGCTGTAGAATTTTAAGTATCTCATCACCTTTCAGTTCTCCTGCATGTTCAGCATATTTGCAGTATTCATTGGCCACTGCCACGAATTCAACCACGGTACGCGAATAGACCGGATCAGACATCTTATTTACAGGTTTCCCAAGCATGAGTGCAAAAATAGATAATTTTTCACGTAAAGAACTAAATGAAAATTTATTATTTTGTCGCGCGTCGCCATCATCGGCCTCGAGTCGACTTCGGAGATCGAAGGCTGAACGGAACGCGAAAGAGTATTAAAAAGGATTCTTATATCGAATACTCGTTAATTTCATCCTTGCATTCGAAATAATATTGATTACTTTAGTGAGTTAAAACATAAAATCATGAACCGTGTATAAATTTCCTTTTAATTAATAAATAACAAATTAACTATTATGCCAACACGACGCACTTTTCTTAAAAATACTGCATTGGCAACAGCAGGATTGAGTTTTGCCCCCGCTTTTTCGGGAGCTGTAACGAGTTGTGCTCCCAGTGACAGGATCAATGTAGGTCTCATCGGATGTAACGGGCAGGGATACATTAATCTGAATTCTTTCCTTGATAATTCTGAGGTTGAATGTATTGCTTTATGCGATGTTGATGAATCGGTGCTCAACATGCGGGCTGCTAATGTTGAGAAAAAAAGAGGGAAAAAGCCGGCGAACCTTTACAAGGACTGGCGCGATCTTATAGATAATCAAGATATTAACGTTGTAATCGTGGGCACGCCTGATCATTGGCATTGTCTTCAGACGGTAGCTGCCTGCCAGGCCGGCAAGGATGTATATTGTGAAAAACCTCTTGGCCATACTATCGATGAATGCAATCTTATGGTTGAGGCTGCTCAGAAATACAAAAGGATCGTTCAGGTAGGTCAGTGGCAGAGGAGTGATCCTCACTGGCTTGAAGCAGTGAATTTTGTACAGTCGGAAAAACTGGGTAAAATCAGGCTTGTCAGGGTGTTTTCATACCAGGGATGGTGTCCTTCGATTCCTGTTGTTGCTGACGAGCCGGTACCACAGGGTGTGGACTATGACATGTGGCTCGGACCTGCACCTAAAAGACCTTTTAACAGGAACAGGTTTCATTTTACTTTCCGCTGGTTCTGGGACTACGCGGGTGGACTGATGACAGACTGGGGTGTTCATCTTCTTGATTATGCTTTGTTCGGTATGAATGTTACCACCCCGAAATCGGTCATGGCAATGGGTGGTAAACTCGGGTACCCTGATGATGCCTGTGAAACACCTGATTCTTTACAGACCCTCTATGAATTTGACAGTTTCAATATCCTATGGGATCATGCTATCGGGATCAATGACGGCGCGTATGGACGTAATCATGGTTTAGGCTTCGTGGGTGAAAACGGGACTCTTGTTGTCGACCGTCAGGGATGGGAAGTAATTCCTGAAGTAGTTTACCGTACCACCCGGATGGAAGCCATACCTCTGAAAAAAGGAAGCAACAAAGGACTGGATAACCATGTTAAAAATCATCTCGATTGTATTAAAAACCGCAAAAACAAGCTGAACGCGGGTATTGAGACCGGAGCCCACATTGCCAAGTTTTCATGCCTGGGAAATATCGCGTTCCGGACCGGTAAGAAGCTGATTTGGAACGGTACAAGGTTTACCAATGAAGAGGAAGCTAACAAATACCTGGGTTACGAATACCGGGAACCATGGAAATTACCTGTTATCTAATCAATTAAATTAACTTAAATCATTAGAGCGCTATATTGCTTTTTATATAAGAATACCCTGAGTAACCAATAGAAGAAGTCCATGAAAACCGTGAATGATATAATCACATTGTATTTCAATCATTCAGGCTTTTCTTGTTCATGTAAAATTAAATCTTAATATCATGAAAAAATTATTGCTTATCATTCTAACGGCCATCGTGTATCCCGGCTTAACCGCGATACAGGCCCAGCAACCTGAATCTCCGTTACCTTTCAGAAACCCTGCTCTCTCAACGGAAGAAAGAGTATCTGATCTTGTTTCCAGGATGACCCTGAAGGAGAAAGTCGATCAGCTTGTCTATACTGCACCTGCTATTCCCAGGCTAGGGATCCCATCATATAACTGGTGGAACGAAGCTCTTCATGGTGTTGCCAGAGCAGGTTATGCCACTGTTTTTCCTCAATCCATTACTATAGCTAATTCATGGGACGAAGGACTGATGTATAACGTGGCTAATGCTATATCCGACGAAGCCAGGGCAAAATATCACGAGTTTCAGCGAAGAGGTAAAACCGGCATTTACCAGGGACTTACTTTCTGGTCGCCGAATATTAATATCAATCGCGATCCAAGATGGGGAAGAGGACATGAAACCTATGGAGAGGATCCTTTTCTCACCGGACGAATGGGATTACAATTCGTGAAAGGATTGCAGGGCGATGATCCGAAATATCTTAAAGTAGTCGCTACTGCCAAACATTACGCGGTGCACTCGGGACCTGAACCATTAAGACACCAGTTTAATGCAAACGTCAGCGAGGTTGATCTTCATGAGACTTATCTCCCGGCTTTCAGGACCCTGGTATTGGAGGCGGGAGTCTATTCTATAATGGGTGCTTATAATATGTTCCGTGATCACCCCTGTTGTGCAAATCCCGTTTTATACAGTATTCTCCGGAACGATTGGGGTTTTAAAGGATATATAGTATCAGACTGCTGGGCTATATCCGATTTTTATAAATATACCCACTATGCCAAAGATGCCGCCGAAGCCGCTGCACAGGCAGTATTAGCGGGAACCGACCTCGAGTGCGGTTATGATTATAACAACCTCATGACTGCGATCGAAAGAGGTCTGCTTACCGAAGCAGACATTAATGTTGCCGTGAGCAGAATATTTACAGCCAGATTCAAACTCGGAATGTTCGACCCTGACGACATGGTGCCTTATGCCCAGATACCATTTTTTGTTAACGGATCAGATTATAATAACTCTCTTTCGAGAGATGCTGCAAGAGAATCTATAGTACTGCTCAAAAATTCAAATGATGTTTTACCGTTAAAGAAAGAGATCAATACGATTGCTGTTATTGGCCCTAATGCTGATAATTTCGAATCACTGGTAGGTAACTATAACGGGATTCCTAAAGATCCCGTGACAGTTCTCAAAGGTATCAGTAATAAGGTATCTCCCGAAACGAAAGTCATTTACGCTGAAGGAAGCGATCTTGCCGAAGGCATTCACAATCTGACAGTTATTCCCTCCAGGTATCTTCAGACACCTGATGGAAAACAGGGTGCCATGGGTGAATACTACAATAACAGGGAAATGAAAGGAAAACCGGTATTTACAAGGGTTGACGATCAGATTAATTTTTATTGGGAACACCTGTCTCCTCGTCAGGATATGCCTGATGACAACTTCGGGATTAAATGGACCACTTACCTTCTTCCTCCTGAATCCGGAGACTACTACCTGGGAAGCTGGGGCTCATCAGGTTATGAGATCCTATTTGACGGTAAAAAAGTAATTTCCGAAAGAAATGAACACCATGCTTTTCATAAGGAACATGCTGTAACTCTTGAAGCAGGTAAGAAATACAAGATTGAGGTTCTCTATAAAAATTACTCGGGCGATGCCGATATGAAACTTCTTTGGGCCAGACCGCGACCAAAAATGCTCGACCAGGCTGTCGCTGCAGCAAAAAATGCCGACGCTACTATTCTGGTTCTCGGATTATCGCAACGTCTTGAAGGTGAGGAAATGAGTATAAAAATCGATGGTTTCCTGGGTGGCGATCGTACAAATCTTAATCTTCCTGCAGTTCAGGAACGACTTTTTGAAGCTGTTATGGCAACAGGTAAACCTGTTATCGTTGTTTTGATGAGTGGAGGAGCTCTTTCTGTTAATCAGGTCCAGAATAAAGCTTCGGCAATAATCCTTGCCGGATATCCCGGTCAGCAGGGTGGCAATGCTGTTGCCGATGTACTGTTTGGCGATTATAATCCCGCGGGGAGATTGCCGGTGACATATTATAAGTCAGTGGATCAACTGCCTGCTTTCGAAAATTATGATATGGCAGGAAGAACATACAGATACTTTAATCAGGAACCACTTTATCCTTTTGGTTACGGCTTAAGCTATACAACATTCTCTTACAGCAATCTGTCGATACCCGTGAGTGTAGTAGCCGGAGATAAAGTGTCGGTTAAAGTTACCGTTACCAACACCGGTAAAATGGAGGGCGATGAGGTTGTTCAATTGTATCTCACTGATGAGAAAGCTTCAACACCCAGGCCAATTCGCCAGCTTGAAGGATTTCAGAGAATCAACCTGAAACCAGGGGAAAGCAAAGAGGTTGTATTTAATCTTGATCCGCGTCAGTTCTCGAATATAAATAATAAAGACAAGAGGGTAATTGAGCCGGGATATTTTACACTTTCAGTCGGGGGAAAACAACCGGGGTTCAAAGGTTATCTCGATCCTCAGTTCACGCAGGTTCTGACCGGGAGAATAAAAATTACAGGCAAGAAGGTTACTTTGCCGAACTAAACAGGCAAATGATAACATGAATCATAAAGAACGCGGATACATATCCGCGCCCTTCCGGTTATTTTTTACATGCATACGTGAAGAAATAAATGATCATATTCTGTAGGTCTTTCATAATTTTATTCCTTAACCAATAGACCAAAACTTATGAAACGCGTGAAATTACCTCTTGTTTGTCTTGTAACATCATTATTATTTTTTATGATATTATTCTCTTGCAGTAAATCAAAGATTATAAATCTGAAAATAAGTGAAATAAATAATTACCCTGTTTTGGAATTAACGAATTCCTGTGGCCCGGATATAATTATACAACCTGTATCGCGTGACACGGGGAGTATCGGATTTAAACTTGACGGGGAAGTCTTCTGGCTTTCCGGTAAGCCCGACCAGGAAGTAAATGATAAAGATTTAACAAAGTATACCTGGAACATAAATACTGGTGACAACGTTGAACTTCAGATTATCAGACGCGAAGATGACCTCAACATTAAATTGTGTTATAATTCAAAAGAGAATCTTAAAAAGGCTGAAAAATGGCTTGTTAATATTAAAGCATCAGATAATGAGTATTTTACAGGAGCGTTGGAAAGAGTCGTGGATGGTGTTCAAAATAAATCATGGAGTGAAGATATCGAAACAGCGATGAACTTACGAAATGAATTGGTGGAAATGAAAGTAAAACCGACAGTTGCCGCTTATGCTCCTTTTTACCTTTCATCGAATAATTATGGCCTTTTTGTACAGGGAACCTGGCCCGGTATATTTGACTTTTGTAAATCATATCCCGATATTGTACAGGTTGCGTTCGAGGGTCCTGAAATGTCATTTAACGTTTATCTCGCGCCCTCACCAAAACAGATCATTCAAAAACATGCACTGGAAACAGGGCCATCCATTTTACTGCCAAAATGGGCATTCGGACCATGGCGCTGGCGCGATGAACACGAAAATAACAAAGTTTATTTTGACGGATCTAAAGTAAATGCTCCTTATAATTCTGATATTGTTGAAGATATCCTGATGATGCAGGCATATGATATCCCCTGTACTGCATACTGGATCGATCGTCCATGGGGCCCGGGATCATTTGGTTATGATGATTTTGAGATTGATAATGAACGTTTACCGGATTTCGAAGAAATGATTAAATGGCTAAACAGTAAAGATATTGAATTGATGCTATGGATTTGTCCCTGGGCTTATGGCAAGATGGCAGATGTGGCCAAAGAAAAAGGCTATGAACTTGTTTATAAAAATTTGAGATCGGGATTCAATATGCCCGGTTTCCCTGGCAGCCCGGGTGATGGCCAAAGAGGCAGGCCTCCCGTGCCGGCTGGTGCAAGAGATGGTAACGTGTCCCGTGAATCGGCTCCGGGTATACCCGGGATACCGGGAATACCTGATCCTGCCCGCGTGAGAAATATTCCCCGGGATTTCAGCCCCATGAGACAGGAACAAAACATGGCAGTTATGGATTTCACGAATCCCGAAGCAGCCAAATGGTGGGGTGAAATGGGCCCTGCCAAACTCGCTAAGATGGGTATCAAAGGCTTTAAACTGGATCGCGGTGATGGAGAAAGACTATGTGATTCCCTGAATTTGAAAACTTCTTCCGGGATCACTTATCGTGAAAACTATAACGACTATTGCCGGCAGTTTGTTAAAACAACATATGATGCTGTTAAACCGGTGTTAGGTGATGATTTTGTTTTATTCCCCCGTGCACAATACACCGGTTCAGCCAGGTATGGAGCTATGTGGGCCGGTGATACATACAGTTCTGATAAAGGATTACGCTCGGCAGTTATAGGATTGCAGCGTTGTGCCGTGATGGGTTATCCTTTATGGAGTTCAGATGGCTGCGGATATACCGGTCAGGTTGATCGAGAAACGGCAATGCGCTGGATTGGATTTTCATGCTTCTCTCCTGTCATGGAGATAGGTCCTACAAATAATAAGGGATTTTGGGGATTGAACAGCGAACCCTCCTATGATAATGAACTGATTGCCGTGTGGCGTTTTTACTCGAAACTGAGAATCAGTCTTGTCGATTATGCTTACAACCTGGCAAAAATTGCAAGCGAGACAGGAATGCCTGTTGCCAGACCTTTATTCATAGAATATCCTGAACAGCAGGAAAGCTGGAACAACTGGGAAACTTATAAACTTGGAGATGATCTACTGGTAGCCGTTATCTGGGAAAAAGGAGAAACCCGGCAACAGGTTTATCTGCCGGCCGGGGAAACATGGATCGATCTATGGAATAATAAGCAGTATGAAGGAGGGCAATATATTGAAGTAAATGCCCCACTATATCAAACTCCTGTATTCCTTCGCGAAGGAAGCAATTTAATATTACCTGATTTTAGTGAATTATATGAAGAATCGGTTACTATTACTTCTGTTAAATATCAAATGAATCAATTGGAAACCAAAGAAGAATGGTGATACCCTGTATTTATCAGATAATCGAATTATATTAAGATCATAAATCCCCGCGATTAGAGACACAGAATAGACAATACTCAAATCAGCAATTTAACAGATTTCGCGAATATGGTATTTTATGGTACTCCTCTTCAGGAAGAACTAAAGAAAAAGCTCTACACGAATCCCAATTTATCAATATTTAACACCTACTATGGAGGAACGGGAACCATGATGCCCTGGTTAAATTCTATCCCTCCCGCTAAAGCTGGACAGGCTATGTGACAATTAAAATAAATTATTTACACATGAATTATTATCGCTTTCTTTCTTTCCTGCCCGTATTTCTTTTCATATTTCAAAGTGGTGAATCGCAAACCGGTAAAATAAACCGTGAAGAATTAGTAACCAGGCATGTTGTAAACATCGATTCTGTTAACATCCTGTCTCCTCTTACTGTCGGGAATGGCAAATTCGCTTTTACTGTTGATTTTACAGGTTTACAATCATTCCCGGCATTGTATGAAAATGGCATCCCCCTTGGGACTCAATCTGAATGGGGTTGGCACAGTTTCCCGAATAATGAGGAATATACATTTGATGAAAGCCTGCAGAACTATGACTATTACGGTCGCCAGGTTCCGTTTTCAGTACAAATCCGGATGCCTGAGCGTGAAAGAAATGCAGTGGAATATTTTCGCCAAAATCCTCATCGTTTACACCTGGGTATTATCGGCCTGGATCTTTTTCATGCCGATAATTCGCCCGTGGCAGCTGATGAGATCAGTTCCATAAGCCAGACTCTCAATCCCTGGAACGGCGAAATTCATAGCACGTTTAATGTAGGTAAAGTACCTGTTGAAGTTATTACTTATTCTCATCAGGAAATGGATCTTGTATCCGTGAAAATCAAATCATCGTTAATTAAACAAGGATTAATGCATGTCAGAATAGCCTTCCCTTACCCTACAGGTCAACATACCGATTCGGGATGCAATTGGGGACAGCCTGAAAAACACAGTTCTGAATTAAGTGCTTCATCAAGTTCTGCCGTGATAACCAGGGAAATTGATAATTCTTCATATTCAGTTCAACTGGAATGGACAGGAACTGCAAAAATTTACGAAAAAGGGAAGCATGTCTTTTACCTGGATCCTGATCGCGGTCAGTCACAATTCACATTCATCTGTCTTTTTACTTCAGAAGCCGGTCCGGGGAAACTACCTGATTTCAAATCAACTGCTTTAAACAATAAAAAAGCATGGGAGAAATTCTGGATGAATGGCGGTGCAGTCGATTTATCAGGGAGTACTGATCCAAGGGCGTCAGAGTTGGAACGCAGGATCGTTCTTTCACAGTACCTGACAAAAGTCCAGTGTTCGGGAAATTACCCCCCACAGGAAACAGGATTGACATATAACAGCTGGTATGGCAAATTCCACCTGGAGATGCATTACTGGCATGGTATTCATTTTGCTTTATGGAACCGTACCTATCTTCTTGAAAAAAGTCTTGATTACTATAACACTATCGCGGACAAAGCGAGGAAAACTGCTCAAAGACAAGGGTTTAATGGTCTTAGGTGGCCTAAGATGACTGATCCTGAAGGAAATGACAGTCCCTCCAGCGTGGGATCTTTTTTAATCTGGCAACAACCACATATTATATACATGACAGAACTCTGTTACAGGAATACCGCCGATGAAGAAATTCTCCATAAATATTCAGGTATTGTTTTCGAAACAGCAGATTTCATGGCTTCTTTTGCCAGGTATGATTCTTTGAATAACAGGTATGTACTGGGGCCTTTGATGATTCCTGCCCAGGAAAGGTTCCCGGCAGCGAGTACTATTAATTCTCCTTTTGAACTGGCTTACTGGCATTGGTGTCTGACAATCGCGCAAAAGTGGAGGGAAAGACTTGGCCTGGGGCTAAAACCCGAATGGGATTCCGTGATAAAGTTCTTATCCCCCCTGGCCCAAAAAGATGGGCTTTATCTCTCAGCAGAAAGCGCTACCGATTCATACACGAATCCGCGATTGATGAGCGATCATCCCATGGTTACAGGAATTTTCGGCATGTTACCTAACAGCCCGCTTGTTGATTATTCGACCATGAAAAACACTTTCAATTATGTATGGGAACATTGGCAATGGGCACAAACATGGGGATGGGATTTCCCGATGACTGCAATGACAGCCACCCGGCTTGGCATGCCTGATAAAGCGATTGATGCTTTATTCATGAATGTCACGACCAACACTTATCTGCCTAACGGTCACAACTATCAGAATCAGCGATTGCGCTTATACATGCCCGGCAATGGAGCCCTTTTAACATCCGTGGCAATGATGTGCGCCGGATGGGAAGGTGGCCCCGACATCTATGCCCCCGGATTTCCAAAAGACGGTAAATGGAAGGTGAAATGGGAAGGATTGACAAAAGTTCCTTAATACACCGTCAATATTTTGAAATCGGTTATTCCCAGGTAGGCCATTACCCGAGCCGGGACTTTATAAAATTCAATACGGTACTTCCTTGCAAATGCTGCACGTGACTTAGTGGATGAAGAAAAATAACCTCAATAATTCACTGTTTAACAAGAAAATATAATTTTAATTCAACCGGGCTGGCAGAGCTTTTATCGCGAAAAGAGATCAGGTTCCTTCCACGACAGGAGATGTTTATCATCGATAAGTATCTTATTGTGGTCGAGAAGCCAGCGAAGCACTTTAACCACCTTTTCTTCCGAATGACTGATTTTGCTTACAAGTTCCTGTGCATCGCACTTATGTTCAGACAGTACATCCTTTATTTCATCAAGTATGAGATCAAACTCATATTTGCTCAGATCGAGTTCATTCCTCTCGCGGCATACATCACAGATACCGCACCTGTCTGATTCTTCACCAAAATAATCGAGCAGCATTACCGACCTGCATCTGGTGTTAAAATCTGCATAGTCGATCATCCTGTTAAGCCGGATTATATGCTTATCCTTTACATTAAGGTAATTATCAGGAGAGATCATCAGTGCCTTTCTTTCGAGTCTCTCCTCGGTAAAAATAACCAGCGCTGTTTTCTTCCCTGGAATATACCTTATTATGTTTAGTGTGGAGAGTTTCACAAGAAACTTGTATACAGCATCTCTTGACAATGCGGATTTTTTAGCCAGGGCCTCCTCATTTATAGCCACAAACTCGGAAAACATACCTGTATAGGACCTTAACAACAATTTAATGAATCCGTCAAATGATTCATTTGCAACCTGGAATTTATAAAGATCGTCACGTCCAACAATAAAATGGACCCTTGAGGGATTGTTTATTTCTTCAGTGAATTCGATGTAACCTTCTCTTTGCAGAAAATTCAGGCTGTTATATGTTTCAATAACCGGAAGACGGTATTTTGATACAAAATCGAACATATTGAAGTCAAACACATTATCTTTTCCTGAACCCTGTGGCACCTGCAGGTAATTGCACAAAGCCTCATATATGTCTTTAATTCTCTTCACAGGGGGGAATTTTCTTCGTACCGAATCTTCAAGATGTTTTTTATCGGAAGGTGAATAGAGGAGGACAGCATAGGCAGGTTTATTATCGCGGCCTGCCCTTCCGGATTCCTGGTAATAATCCTCAATGCATTCAGGTATGTCCCAATGAATTACGAACCTCACATCAGCTTTATCTATCCCCATTCCGAATGCATTGGTGGCAACTATAACACGGGTTTCACCTGTTGTCCATGCAATCTGTTTCTTATCCCTGAGCTCAACAGGCAGACCGGCATGATAAAAATCGGCGCTTATCCCGTTAGATACCAGCAGTTCCGCTATCTCCTTGCTCCTTTTTCTGCTTCTTACATATACTATACCGCAGCCCCTCATCTTTTTGAGGGTTCTAATTAGATAATTCCCCTTGTCCCCGACTCTCCTGACCAGGTAAGAAATATTTTTTCTTTCAAAACTTGTCTTAAGCACATTTTTTTTCCTGAAACCGAGCTTCTCTATTATATCATCAATCACAAGAGGTGTGGCAGATGCAGTAAGAGCAAGAAAGGGTACTTTATCTGATATCATATCGCGTATTGATGCTATTTTCAGGTATGAGGGCCTGAAATCATAACCCCACTGCGATATGCAGTGTGCCTCATCAACAGCCACCAGGTTAAGGTTCAGACGCGGCAATCTTGTCTGGAAGATCCTTGTTGATATCCTTTCAGGAGAAATATAAAGGAACTTGTAATCTCCGTATATGCTGTTTTCCAGGGCAATATCAATTTCTTCGGCCGACATTCCGGAATGAATGGCCAATGCTCTTATCTCAAGTGAATTAAGCCTGTTGACCTGGTCTTTCATAAGTGCTATCAGGGGGGTTATCACAAGGCAGATTCCCTCATTTACCAGTGCCGGCACCTGGAATGTGATTGATTTGCCTCCTCCTGTGGGCATCAGTCCCAGCGTATCCTTTCCCTCTGCAACTGATCTTATTATTTCCTCCTGCAGGGGACGGAAAGAGGTATATCCCCAGTATTTCGTAAGTACCTGCCTGTAGGATTCAATATTCATTATTCTGGAACAGATGGCCTATACAAAAATACAATTGAATTTCTATTTTTTATGGTGAGTGACTGAATGATTATTTTATGAGTTGTTAATTTTTCGTAATTTGCGCAGCAAAACTTAATATCCTGTCCAATGTCATCATTCATAGAAGATAAAATATCATACGAGGGTTTAACATTTGACGATGTATTGCTTATTCCCTCATATTCAGAGGTTCTTCCGCGTGAAGTAGATCTGAGTTCAATGTTCACCAGGAATATCCGGCTCAACACACCGGTTGTTTCGGCTGCAATGGATACTGTTACTGAGGATGATCTGGCAATTGCCATAGCAAGGGAAGGCGGTATTGGCGTGATTCACAAGAATATGAGTATTGAAAGACAGGCAGCCCAGGTCAGGCGTGTCAAAAGGGCAGAGAATGTAATGATATTTGATCCGATAACAATAGGACTCGATGCCACTGTAGCGGAAGCGATAAGCCTGATGCATGAATACGGGATTGGCGGAATACCGGTAATTGACAAGGAGAGGATACTCAAAGGGATAGTGACTAACAGGGATCTCAGGTTTGAGAGTAATCGCAAACGTAAGATAACCGAAGTGATGACAACAAAACTGATCACTACCAACCATGAAACCAACCTCGATGAAGCAGCAAGGATCCTGCGGAAACACAAAATAGAAAAGCTCCCAATGGTTGATGAGGCTGGAAAGCTCGTCGGACTTATTACCTACAAGGATATTACAAAGACAAAGGACCGCCCGAATTCATGTAAGGATGATAAGGGCCGTCTCAGAGTGGCCGGAGCAGTAGGCATTGCCGCTGATACACCCGAAAGAGTAACTGCGCTCATTGGTTCCAGTGTTGACGCCATCGTTGTTGATACAGCCCATGCTCACACAAAAAATGTTTTAAGGATATTAAGGGATATTAAAAAGAGCCATCCTGATACTGAAGTGGTGGTAGGAAACATAGGAACTGCCGAAGCTGCAAAAAAGCTTGTCAGCGAAGGAGCTGATGCCCTTAAGGTGGGAATAGGTCCCGGCTCAATCTGCACAACAAGGGTAATTGCCGGGATTGGAATTCCACAGCTCTCAGCTATCTATAATGTTTACAAAGCGATTGAAGGCTCGGGAATCCCCATAATAGCAGATGGCGGCATCAGATATTCAGGTGATATAATAAAAGCACTGGCCGCAGGAGCTGATTCTATAATGGCCGGATCACTCTTCGCAGGAGTGGAGGAGTCTCCGGGTGAGACAATAATCTTTAGTGGCCGTAAGTTTAAGTCATACAGGGGAATGGGTTCAATTGAGGCCATGCAGCAGGGATCAAAAGACAGGTATTTCCAGGATATTGAAGATGACATTCAGAAGCTTGTCCCGGAAGGCATTGCCGCAAGGGTGCCCTATAAAGGAACTCTCGCCGAAGTAATTTACCAGATGACAGGAGGTTTGAGAGCCGGGATGGGATATGTTGGAGCAAAAAACATAAGTGTTCTTAAGAAAGAAGCAAAGTTTGTCAGGATCACTAACTCGGGAATAATTGAAAGTCATCCCCATGATGTGTCTATAACAAGGGAATCTCCGAATTACAGCAGAAAGAGCATTGAATAACAACCGGTCTCAACCACGTTTGATGAAAGCAGGATCATCACTGTTGATTTTCATGCTGCCTGTTATCTGTCTGACACAGGATCTTTCAGATAAAATTCTAATGACTGTGGCCGGGAAAGAGGTACCTGCAGGGGAATTTATTAGAATGTACCGTAAAAGTAACGTAGCGGAAATCCCTTCAAATATTGACGATTACCTGCAGCAATATATAGTCTTTAAACTGAAGATTGCCGATGCCATCAGTGAAGGACTGGATACGACAAAAGCATTCCGTAATGAATTTAACGGTTACAGGAATCAGCTTGCACAAAATTATCTTACTGATACCGGGGTCAGGGAAAAACTACTGCAGGAAACATATAAGCGGTCACTTACTGAAATTAAAGCCAGGCATATACTGATCAGTTGCTCTCCCTCGGCAAAACCGGAAGATACTCTTACTGCCTGGCAAAAAGCTGAAGATATCAGGGAGAGAATCATTACAGGGGAATCTTTTGAACAGGTTGCCCGAGCTACATCAGATGATCCTTCAGTAAAAATAAATGGCGGAAACCTTGGCTATTTCACTGTTTTCCAGATGATAATGCCTTTTGAAGATGCTGTATATAATCTGAAAACCGGCGCAATATCAGATCCAGTCCGGACATCTTTTGGTTATCATATAATTCAGGTAACCGATAAAAGAGCCGCAAGAGGTAAGATACTTGTTGCACATATAATGAAGGCTGCTCCGCCCGGAATCGGAGAAAATGAAGCTAAGAAAGCCGAAGAATCCATCAACTTGATTTATAAGGAACTCCAGGGAGGAACCTCTTTCAGTGAACTGGCATCCAGGTACTCCGATCATAAAGAATCAGCAGTTAATGGAGGAAAAATGAACTGGTTCGGAACGGGGGAGATAATAAGTGAATTTACTGAAGCAGCATTCTCAATACCCGATACGGGTCAATACACAAAACCTGTACGAACTCCCTACGGCTGGCATATAATAAAACTACTTAACAGAAAACCTCATGGATCGTTTGAACAAACCAGATCATACCTTGAAAGTAAGATCAATCAATCTCACCTCAATTCATTAAGCAAAAAATCCTTTACCGACAAGCTTAAGACAGAATATAAGTACAGAATAAACCAACCGGCATACAGATGGTTCGTTAATAATAGCGATACACTTATTATACGGGGTCTGGCAAAATATAACAGGGCACAAATGCCTTCCGGTAATCTATATTCATTTGCAGATCAGCGTTTTACAACAAAAGAGTTCGCTGCATATATCGAAAAGAGGGGATTGATGATCATAACTGATGATCCTGTTTCATTTGTAAACCAGTCAATTGAGACCTGTGTATCCGATCAGATTATCAAATATGAA
>Ga0315546_1000682_pt1 | contig 23515 bp, 17 predicted proteins | sample SalMarSW160170MG_FD_203833 | JGI IMG/M metagenome (GOLD analysis project Ga0315546, IMG submission 203833) | Salt marsh sediment microbial communities from the Plum Island Ecosystem LTER, Massachusetts, United States - Salt Marsh Sediment SW1601-170 ...
AAGCGGTGAACTTTTTGTTTTAAGAAGTAATATTCACCGCTGGAAGGTATGTCCAGCATCCCGAGTATATAAAGCAGTGTGGACTTTCCTGCCCCGGATGGCCCCATTATAGTTAGAAACTCGCCTCCCTCAACATCCAGGTTTATGTCTCTTAGAACAAAAGTTTTCACAAAACCAGTCGAATAATATTTTGTAATATTTTTTAAACTGATCATATTAGGCTCCTCAAAAAACGCACAGAGCAATGCGTTTTTCTTATTTCATATTAGGGTCCTGCGCTATGCTTTTTGCGTTTTGTTTTTATATCTTAAATTCTTTCTGGATATTTTCAGAAACGATATTGCCGTCAAAAAGATGAATTATACGATGGCTGTATTCAGCATATGCCGGAGAATGAGTAACCATTACAATAGTAGTCCCTGCTTCATGCAAATCTCCCAATATTTTCATTACTTCTTCACCATGAGCAGAATCAAGATTTCCTGTCGGTTCATCCGCTAGAATCAATTTTGGATGTCCAACAACTGCTCTTGCTACTGCTACACGCTGCTGCTGCCCACCAGAAAGCTGTTGAGGAAAGTGATTTTTGCGTGGTACCATCACCATCTGTTCAAGAGCCTCCATGACTCTTTTTTTTCGTTCCGAAGACGAATAACCAAGGTATAAAAGAGGAAGTTCAACGTTTTCATAAACAGTCAATTCATCAATAAGATTAAAGCTCTGGAAAACAAACCCGATGTTATTTTTACGAATACCTGCACGCTGTCTCTCAGAATATTTTGATATTTCTTCTCCCAAAAAATTATACTCACCGCTAGTAGGTTGATCGATCATTCCCAGGACGTTTAGTAAAGTTGATTTACCGCAACCAGAAGGTCCCATAATAGCAACATATTCTCCTTCTTTTACTTCAAGATTGATACTATTCAAGGCGGTTGTTTCTACTTCTTCAGTTGTGTAAATTTTTTTCAGATTTTTTGTTTTTATCATTATTTTTCTCCTTTATAATCCAAATAAATCAAAATGATCATTTTAATATTAACATTTCAGCATTTCCAAAACTTTCATATGACGAAGTTATGACACGGTCTCCGGGCGCTAATCCTTCAAGCACCTGGTAGACATAAGTATTGTACATTCCGAGTTTAATAGGTTTTTTAGTTGCAAATTTTTCTGATTTCTCAACTATAAAAATCCAATTTCCTCCAGTCGTTTGATAAAAACCTCCACGGGGCAGGATTATTTCTTCAGAAACCCCTCCTAATTGCAGGCTAATATGAAAGGTTTGGCCTCGCCTAATACCATGAGGTTCTTCACCTGTAAATTCCATATCTACTTCGAATCTTCCTTCCTGAACTTCAAGATAGACTTGTTTAACTATAAGATGATAGGTTTTTCCAGCAAATTCAAACTCACCGGTCTTTCCTTTCTCTACTCTAGCAATATAATGCTCATCTATTCCAGATCTTACTTTAAAATTATCTAAAACATCTATTTGTCCAAGACGCTGCCCTGCGGATTTGGATTGTCCGATTTCAGCATCAAGAGAAGTGATGTGCCCAGATATTGGTGCTGTAATAATAAGATTATCCTGTTTCTTTTTTACAATATTAAGATTATTCTGCATACGTTTTAAGGACGTCTCTAAGGCATCAACTTGAGCCTGTCTGAATGCCAACTCATTTTTCTGACTTTCGATAGTCAATTCCTTGCTCTTAACCAAATATTCATATTGATCTTTGGCCAATTCAAACTCATGCTTTGAAATCAAATTGTCTTTCCTCAGTTCTTTATAACGTTCATAGACACGATTTTGTTGTCGAAGACTGTTATCAACACTAATAAGATCTTGGTTTAGTTTAAGACGGTATTGCTCCATTTGAAGACGTGTATTGCGAAGATTATTGCTCTGCTGAAACAATTCGGCCTCTTTCCACATTATGTCAAGCAGAAGATTTGTATTTGCAAGTTTTAGGATTTTATCTCCTTTCTTTACTATAGACCCGGCTTCTAAATAGATTTCTTCTACTCTCCCTCCGTCTACAGCATCAAGAAAATAGGTATTTATGGGACGTACTGTTCCCGAGATTGGAATAAATTCTTGGAATGGTCCTTTCTTTACGGTGGATATAGTAATCCGATCAGTTTTAACGTTTAAAGACGATTTGTTCATCTTAAAAAGAAACATATAAATTACAAAAATTATAAATATTCCCGAAACAGCATATATTGCGATTCTTTTCGGGGGCCATTTCTTTTTCTTGATTTTACGGTCCATTCCCATCTTTTCTCCTCCGACTCCTTTTGTTCCTTTGTTTTTCTACCATATTATTATACGTATCTATTCTATAATTGGTTTAAAAATATATACTAAATTATTCTTATGTGCAATAAACATGCCAGTTCGTTTATACTTAAAAACCTCTGGATAAACAGATGATATTTCTAAAATGGTGTTCGTTTTCAAAACAAATAGTGTACGATATCGAACAAATAATTCAACAATTGGATAATTAATCCAATTTTTAAAGATTTTTTTTCAGCCTTTTGCTATAATTAAATAAAAAAGCTATTTCATGAAAAAAAAGCAGGGAAAAGTACTCATCATCGATGATGATGAAGATATTCTTCATGCGGCACGTTTGTTTCTCAAGCAGCATGCTGCTGAAATACATGCTAGTAAAAATCCAAAATCAATTCCAAACCTCCTGAAAAATAATACATATGATGTCATCTTTCTAGACATGAATTTTGCCAAAGGAGCAACAAGCGGCAAGGAAGGATTTTACTGGCTTGATAAAATCCTTAAAATTGACCCTTCAGCAGTTATTGTTATGATTACGGCCTTTGGCGATGTGGAAATGGCTGTTATGGCAATAAAAGAAGGGGCTTCGGATTTCATTCTAAAACCCTGGCAGAATGAACGATTTCTTGCAACATTTTCTGCGGCAATGAATCTTCGTCAGTCAAGAATAGAAGCAAAAAACCTTCGTTTGCGCCAAAAACAATTAAGTGCTGACCTTGATCTCCCCTACCATGATTTCTTAGGTCAAAGCCAAGTTATGCAAGCCGTCTTTGCAAGCATACAAAAAGTTGCAAAAACAGATGCAAACGTTCTTATTCTCGGTGAGAACGGGACTGGAAAAGAACTTGCAGCACGTTCACTTCACCGCCAGTCTTCAAAAGTAAACGAGGTTTTTATCTCTGTTGATATGGGAGCTTTAAGTGAAAGTCTGTTCGAAAGTGAGTTATTTGGCCATGTGAAAGGAGCATTTACTGATGCAAGAACAGACAGAGCAGGTCGGTTTGAAGTTGCATCGGGAGGGACGCTTTTCCTTGACGAAATAGGAAACATTCCATTTGCTCTTCAGGCTAAACTGCTTGGTGTTATTGCGACACGAACAGTGACCCGTCTTGGCTCGAACAAGCCTGTCTTAGTAAATGTACGCCTTATATGTGCGACTAACATGCCAATTTATAACATGGTAGCTCAAAATAAATTCCGCCAGGATTTGCTTTATCGAATTAACACTGTTGAAATCAATCTGCCTCCGTTATGTGAACGACATGAGGACCTTCCTCTTCTTACAGATCATTTCTTAAGAATTTATTGTAAAAAATATAATAAACTTCTAAAAAAAATTAATGCTGAAACCTTAAAAAAATTCGAAAGATATCATTGGCCGGGGAATGTAAGAGAATTACAGCATGCCCTGGAACGGGCAGTCATAATGTCTGATTATCCGGTACTGCAGCCTTCAGATTTTTTGTTTCCTGCTCAAGATAAAGAAGCTCTTATCTTTGAAGATTACAATCTAGAACAAGTAGAGAAAGCAACTATCCTGAAAGTCATAAGTAAACATGAAGGGAACATCAGCCATGCTGCCAAGGAACTTGGCCTCTCCAGAACCTCACTCTACCGCAGATTGCAAAAATATGGTTTATAAACATTTTAGAGTCAATTTAATACTCCGTGTGCTATTATTATCTTGTACAATATTTCTTTTCTTCCTTTTGCTCTTCAGGACCAGATTATACGGCGCCCTTATCATCACCGGATTTCTAATAATCTATCAAGTTTATAATTTGATTTATTATGTCGAAAAGACGAACAGAGATCTTACCCAATTCTTTGAGTCCATCAAATATAAAGATTTTTCCCAATCTTTCAAAGATAATGTACAAGGCTCTTCTTTTTCAGAACTGAAATCTGCATTTAATGAAGTGAGTAATGCCTTTAAGAAAGCGCGCTTCGAAAAAGAAGAGCATTATCATTATCTTCAAACCATTGTCCAGCATGTTGGAATCGGATTAATAGCATTTCAACCAAACGGAGATGTAGAACTCATAAATACAGCTGCCAAGCGGCTTTTAAAAGTCCAGAGACTTAAAAATATAAATTCTCTTGAATTTCTAGGCAAACATCTCGTTGATACGATGTTCAGACTTAAGACAAAAGAAAAAGCTCTCGTCAAGATTGTAAATAATAATGAGTTATTGAATCTGATCTTATTCGCTACAGAATTTAAACTGAGAGGACAAGATTTTTCACTCATTTCAATTCAAAACATCCGCACTGAACTTGAAGAGAAAGAAATTGAAGCCTGGCAAAAACTCATACGCGTTCTAACACATGAAATCATGAATTCTGTAACTCCAATAGCTTCCCTTGCATCAACAATAAATGAGTTAATTCAGGAAAGCATAGTCACTTTTGAGCAGAAACAAAAAGCAAACACCGAAACACTTGACGATATCAACCAGGGACTTCAGACAATCTTTAAAAGGAGTAAAGGTTTACTACATTTTGTCGATGCTTACAGGAATCTAACTTTAATCCCCAAACCTAAATTTCGCATATTCTATTTAAAAGAACTCTTTATCCGTGTTGAGAAGCTTATGCAGGCCAATATCAATGAAAAAAAAGTTCATTTTAAAATGTTCATAGAACCTCAAAACCTTCAATTATCAGCTGACCAGGAGCTTATAGAACAAGTTTTAATAAATCTTCTCTTAAATTCTATCCAGGCAGTTGATACTCAGAAAGAAGCAAGCATAGAATTAAATGCTTATCTAGACAGTTACGGTAAAACTCTTATCCAAATTAAAGATAATGGCACTGGGATAACTGAGGAAAACCTTGAAAAAATATTTATTCCATTCTATTCAACAAAAGAAGGAGGTTCTGGCATTGGACTCAGTCTGTCAAGACAGATGATGCGCTTACACAAGGGGACAATCAGTGTTTATTCTGAACATTCTGTTGAAACAATATTCACATTGAGATTCTGACATATTCATTTCTATTAAAATTCCCATTCCTCCAGATATTTGGGCATATTGACATTCCATCCTTTCTTTTCACGAATATTTCTAGTCAGACTTAATGCTGCTTTCCTTTCGCCATGGGTAATAAAAATCTGCTTAGGATCAGAATTTAAATAGCTTAACCACTTAAAAAGACCCTGTCTGTCAGCATGGGCAGAAAAGCCTTGAATCTGTTCCAACTTAGCACGTACTGGATAATGCCTGCCATGAATTCTTACCTGTTCTGCACCTTTTATGATCGCCCTTCCCAGAGTACCTTTTGCCTGGTATCCGATAAATAGAATAGTAGATTCTGGCCTGGAAATGTTCTGGATAAGATGGTGTTTTATGCGCCCACCAGTGCACATCCCAGAACCTGCGATGACCATACAGGATCCTTTGATTAAATTGATTGCTTTCGACTCTTCAACAGATCGAACTAATCTTAATCCAGGGAAATGAAAAGGAGAATTCCCGTTCTGAAATAGTTTCAAGGTCTCTTTATCAAAGCATTCTTTATGCTGACGGAAAATATCCGTTATATTGACGGCCATTGGGCTGTCAAGAAAAATCATGAGAAAAGGAATTCGGTCTTGTCTTACTAACAGGCTTAAATAATACATCAATTCCTGTGCACGCTCGATTGCAAATGAAGGAACAATTATATTTCCACCAGCAGCTACAGTATCATTGATTATCTTACATAGATAACTTTCGATACTTTCAGGGTCTTCATGATTGCGATCTCCATAAGTAGATTCCATAACCACATAGTTCATTTGTTCGAAAACTGACGGGTCACGGACAATAGGTTTATTCCACTGTCCAATATCTCCAGAAAAAACAAAGTTCTGTTTCCTACCTTTCTCATTTATGCTTATTTCAAGCATTGCAGACCCAAGGATATGCCCTGCATCATGGAAAAGGACACTCACCTTGTTATTAAGAAAAAAAGGTTTTTCATAAGGGACTTTTTTTACCAATGGGAGTGAATGTTCAACATCCTGGACAGTATAAATTGGTATTTCAGGATATGGTCCTTTTCTTCCTTCTCGTTTATGACGTTTCCTTTTAAACGAGGCATCTTCTTCCTGAATTCGCGCAGAATCTAACAGGACGATTGGAAGCATATCGAAAGAAGCAGATGTTGTTAGAATTTCTCCTGAGAAACCCTCTCTTACAAGTTTGGGGATAAGCCCTGAATGGTCCAAATGAACATGAGTAAGAAGAAGAAAATCTATTTGATCCGCAGCAAAGGGCAGTGGATCCCAGTTTCTGTTCAAATATTCACGTTCTTGAAAAAGCCCGCAGTCGATAAGAAATCTAAGCCCCCCTGCTTCAAATAAATAACAAGAACCCGTAACTTGTTGAGTTGCTCCAAGGAATTTTATTCTCAATATGTTCCTCAAAAATGCGAGTGTAAGTTCATCAATTTGTTATACTTTTTTTTGCATAATGATATTCTGTCGAAAAAAACAGCATCTTTGTCCATATCTTCGATAAAATGTAGAGCTGCTGCCATATAAAAACTATAATAAAGAACAAGCCTGCTTTGGGTAAAATCTGATTAATCCCTATGAAAACTACACTAAAAATTACAACCACAACACCAACCAGGAGATAAAGCAGCCATACCTTGAAAAAGCGCTTCCCAAGAAAAGAAAAGTTTGTAAGTGTTGCCTTGATTGTTTTCTTGCTGTCTTTGATTACGAGTCTTACCCTCACATAATCAAAAAACATCCTTACTATTGAAAAAAGAAGAACTGTTATCAACAACTTCAGGTTTGAAGAAAATATTTGCGGCCATCCTGTAGATGCGTTTTTTGTCCACAACGTGAACAAGGCAGAAATAAGCTTCATCACGACTCCAAAAAGCACGAAATAGCCAATAAGTGAAATCAAGAAAATCCTGAAAAACCTGAAAAAATATTTTCCGCAATCTGAAAAGAAATTTGAGAGGGTTACTTTCACATCTTGAGCAGCAATTCTTCCAATGATCCCTCCGTTGAGATAAATATACAGCAGGAAGAAAAGAACGGCTGGAATGATAAATACTCCAATCAAGGATGGATAAAAATCTCTGTATTTAAAAATAATATCTCCAAACCATATTAGGTTCATCCCCTCTCCAATTTGATCTCCCAGCAGTGACTTGGAAAAATCCTTTTGAAGCAAAAAATAAACCGGAGAAACAACAATCAATGAAAACAGAATATTTGTAAGCCATAAATAAATCAGCATTCTTGCTTTTTTATTTGCAGTCTGAACACCCAGTTTAAACAATTTAAAAATTCCCATATCTTGCCTCCTCCCCTTAACTTAGACCAGAAATCATCTGAAAACAGTTCTGTGTCCAGAATAGTAATTTAGATGTTAATTTCCATATGCCTATTCTGGAAGGTTTCCTCTTTATGCTGTTATTTACTATATTTGAGTCGATAAGCCATATGTTATCAGGATCGATTTGTGCATACTTTGCTTTTGCAGGCTTCTCAAAAGTAAATTCTTTCCACCTTTCCTGGCCGTTCCAGTAGCATATTTCTTCTGAATCATTATCAAAAATAATTTTCAATTTCAGGGCAACATCTCCCTTAACTTTAGCTTCTCCGAATCTCCTTGTCTTGACTTTTGTAATATAGACATTTTTCTGTTCTGGGGCCTTATTTTTCTCTTCAAGTTCATAAATCTTTTGTTTTGTATATTCTTCTTTGTTTCCGTTAGTTTCAAAAATTCCCCGGACATATTTCTTCATTTTCTTAGAAGTTAAGGAAGAAACCCCATAATCGAAATCCAAAGTATCAAAAAACAATTCCTTAAAAAACCACGTTAAGTCTCTTTCTGTAACTTCATTTACCACATCTGTAAAATCCTTCGTGTGAGGATGTTTATAACGAAAACGCATTTGGAATGTCCTTAATATCCGAAACATCACATCCTGGCCAACTAATCTCTCAAGAGTGTTTAAACATGTTGAAGCGCGCATATATACATTTCCTCCATAACTCGCTCCATTGATAAAATGCCACGAATAAGTTGTTATTGGGTCGAGCTCTACGACGTTTATTGCTGCAGCACGATCTAATTCATAATCATAATAAATAGGAAGTTTTAAAAACCATGATAATGGGATGCCGTTAAAAGCCATGGGCAATGTTCCTGGGCCATAAGCCCAAGCAACGGTTTTTCCGGTAGAATAAGTATTAATCCCTTCATCAAGCCATGCTTCCTCAAATTCATTATTTGCACACATTCCATACCAGTATCCATGCCCGAATTCGTGGATAATTACTCCTTCAGGAGAAAGCACATCCTTACTCGTTAAAATACTTGTCCCGGCTGTAAAAAGAGTTGGATATTCCATACCTCCACTTCTTGTTCGGAAGGGAGGATCCACCATTGTAACAGTTTCATAGGGATAAGGGCCGTACCATATCCCGTAATATTTTATGGCAGCCTTCAAGGCATTAAAATGCCGGTCAATCTGTCCCTTATGCTGAGGCTCTATCAAAAGAATCATCTTTACATCATTGAGTTTCACATCTTCAAAAGGAAGCTGCAGTATACCGGCAACTTCTTCATATTCTTTCTGGCTAACTTCTTTATCTGCAATGAAATCACGCTCGACTTTAATGAAATAAGGATCAGCTGTCCAGGCAAAATCATGGATATTATTCTCTTGATATGTATAAGTCACGGTTTTTTCTGCCTCATTAGGAGCAGCATTAATTTGTTTTCCTGATGCACCTATAACAAAATCTTCAGGGACAGTAATATCAACCCTAAAATCTGCAAAATCAGCATAAAATTCAGAAGAATAATGGTATTCATGGCAGTTCCAGCCTTTGCCTTCCTCATAAACTCCGGGTTTAGGAAACCACTGCGCAATAAAATATGAATCCTGATAATAACCTGACCTGGCTATAGTCCTAGGAATTTTTGATTGAAATTCAAGTTGAATATGAACCTCTTCACTTGGCTTTATTGCATCTGGAAAACATACTCTCATAACAGTTTCATCACCTGGATGTTCAGGTTTATCTTTGGTAATAAACTCCATTGTGGGTTTTAAGTCTCTTCCATCAGCCAACTTTATCTTTAGAATATCGATCCATCCCCATTTTCCCTCTTTTACTCTTATGCCACGCATGATATCACTTTTAGATTCCTCAATCATGGTGCTTTTTTCATTCTTGAATGCGTTGTAATAGAGATGAAACCATATGTCTTGGACTTCGTCATTTGTCCTGTTGTACCATGTTATATCTTCTTTTCCATAGAGCATTTTATTTTTATCATCCAGCTTTACTTTTATCTTATAGGAAATATTACTTATTCTTTCTTGTGCTGTAAGCTCCCTTGATCCACTTAAAACCAAAGTTGATATCACAGCCAAAAATAAAAATATTAATCTTACATTTTTCATTAAGTCCTCCTTATGCAATGATTATAATTGAAATAATATTCATTTAATACCTCTTTTTTGCAGCCAGTTTATTTCATCTGTCGGCTTGTGAATATAACGATTAATTGCCGAAAGCAAGTATATTCAAACATGTCCTTAAGTAAAGTTATTCATTATATCCTAATATCCTAGAAAAAAAATATCTAAACTCAATAAATCCTTTTTTAAATTAAATTCTGTACTTAGCGCTAAATAAAGCAAAAGGACAATTTCAATAAAAATATTCAAAGGTACTACTAATAGTAAAATAAAATTCCCAAAAATTGTAAAGAAAAAATACCTATTTCTTTGAGGGTAAAATATATGGTATAGCGGAATCGAACTTAAGTATAAATAAGATGCTTAGTGAGATAAAATTCATCTGGAATTCGTCTTTTAAGTGGTATTAAAGGTATTTAGGCAGTACTTATAATGAATTGTCTCCCAGAAACAGGATACTCTCCCAGTTCTGGAATCTAAAATCGTACTGGAATATTAACAGTAGGTTCTTAGTGATAATACTTTCTGTTAAAGTGCTTCAAAACTTGACTAAACATGAGATTAACCAGATACACATCGTGGTTAAGAATGAAATTAAATCAAAATTTATTAATCCAAAACTTGATAGAAAGTCTTAATTAAGACTACAATAATAATGTGAACTTGTTGATTAGGAAATTATGGGGGAAATCTAAAACTATGTAGCGACAAACAAGCGGGAAACGTTGTCTACAATTGGATTCATGAAATACGGATAATTTATTATCGGCTGAACTTATAATGAGGAAGTAATGATAAAAATGACTGAAAATAGGAAATTTTATGAGTTTTCCTCACCCCTTAAAAATTTATTTGATAACAAAGTAGAATTACTTCCATCAGTTAGTGAATTATTCGAATTAGAATTAGCCTATTTGGAATATAATTGTTTGCCAGATAATGATTTGTTAGATAGATTGTCCTACTTTAAATCGGTTAATGGAAAATTTACAAAGCATTTTTTAATGTATAATCATTCAGCAAAGGCACTTACAGATAACCGCTCAGCAAACACAAAGGCCTATTTTAAAAATGCGTTATTTTCCACCGGCTATGCAACTCATGGCTTGTTTCCTTATCGTGGAAAGTTTCACCCTCAATTGATCAAATCTTTGCTCAATATTATTGGAATAAAAAAGCGGGAAACTATTTTAGACCCAATGTGCGGTAGTGGAACTGCAAATATAGAATCGGCTTTAATGGGAATAAATTCTTATGCCTTTGATTTAAGCCCTTTCTGCCAATTTATGACAAAAGTAAAATATACTAGTTTACTAATAAATATTGATTTATTAAAAGGAATTTCTAATAAATCAGAAAAGTTATTTAACTTTTTTAACATTAATAATGTAAAAAAGCAATTACAAAAAATTACTGATAACAAAAAATTAAAAGTATATGAATTGGCACTACTCGCATTCTTAGATTCTCTGGGATATTCTAAAAGAGTGGTTAATTCCAGCCATAGACAGCTTTTCACGAAAGTTTTAAAGAGATATGAAGATACGGTTGTTAATTTCCTATTAAATAGTTCAAAATACATAACTGATTTGGGAAGTGTTACAATTTTGAAAAATGCTACTGCAACAGGACTTCCTTTAGAAGAAAATTCAATTGATGGAATAATCACATCACCTCCATATTCATTTGCAATTGATTATGTAAAAAATGATGAAGCTCAATTAAACTTTTTGGGATACGATCTTAATAATATTCGAAGCAAAATGATTGGATTGATCGGTAAGAATAAAAATGAGCGATTAGAAAATTATTTTAAAGATATGGACTCCGTTTGTTCAGAGGTCTCAAGAGTGTTAAAGAAAGATAAATATTTTGTGATAATTATAGGTTCTAATACGAATCAAACAGGCGGTATTAGATTAGAAGGTAAAATAATAGAATCTTGCAAGAGGCATAATTTATCATTAGTTAAAAGTATTTTGAAGCCTATAAAGGGAATGAAAAATACTATGAAGGATGAGTATATATTGTTTTTTCAAAAGAGGCATATCAAATGAAAAATATTCAGGAAAAATTTCAAACTGTCATTACTAAAAATACCTTTTATTTTTACAACAGCGACTTTGAGGAAAAATATGAAGGATATGTTAATTCAATCAAAGAAACCTTACTTGTTATAAAGAATCAAATCCAAAACAAAGGATTGAAAAAAGAATTATTTGAAGACTTGATATATAAAAAAGAGAATGGATTAAGGTCTTTACTTGCATTAACAGGTTTTTCAAATGAAAGTCTGAAAAGACTTATAACTTTTATGAGAATAGTCGATGACCATGAATTAAATGGCCTTATTTATAAAGAAAAATGGATAACGGAAGCAGAAATAAGTAACAGAGAGAATATTAAGGAATGGACAGATAGTAAAATTCAGAAAAAGATACAAGAAAGTAAGTTCTTTAGAAAGGGCTTAGTGAACATATTTTTTGAAGGCTCTACAGTTCCCATTCTTTCTAATGCTCTTCCACTCTTTGAGCTCAAAAAATTGAGCATTTCAAAGCTAAATTTTGAAATAGATGCATTAATTGATACATTAATCCGTTATAAAGAGAAGGGCTCATATTCAGGGAAAAAAGAGAACAATCCAGAAGTACTTATAGAAAATATACTCGATGAAATGGAAATTGGATTTGAGAAAGGTGATTTGGGAGAATTGATAAGTAATGCCCCAGATAAAAAACGAACAATGGATTTTATTATTCCAGACAAAAGAATTCCCCAAATAATTATTGAATGCTCATATTTAGTTACAACGTCCTCAGGTCAGGGGGATAAGTCAAAAACAGAGATTTCAATTGATTCTTTAATTAAAGAACATTATCCCAAAGCGCACTTTTTAGGTTTCGTTGATGGTATTGGTTGGTATGTAAGAAAAAATGATCTAAAAAGAATGGTTGCTGCGTACGAAGATGTATTTACTTTTCATCGGGAGGAATTAGAGCGATTTAAACAATTTGTAGAAGATAACATAGGAGGGATATGATGGCAAAAATCGATTTTAGTGACGATGGAATAGGTCATTATATTAAAGATAATACTTTAAGGGTCCCTGTTTATCAAAGACCGTTTGCTTGGGAAATTTCTAATATACAAGATTTGTTTGAAGACATAAAGAATTCACACCCCGAGGATTACTTTGTTGGGACTATAGTTGTTAACAACAAAGGGGATTATTTCGAAATTGTAGATGGGCAACAAAGGCTAGCTACCGTAAGTTTGTTTTTTTCTGTTGTTTGTAATCTTCTTCTTAGAGAGAACACTGTGGATAACGCAAAAGCCTTGGAAAATGATTTTTTACAAAAAAGATCATTTAGAGGTAATGTTGAACAGAAACTCAAACTAAATAACGTAGATAATGATTTTTATTTTAAAAAGATATTAAACAATAAGAATATCGAACTTGTTAAAGAATCCCATAAAAGAATCTTAAAATCATATGAATTAATAGAGGGATTTGTTGATAATTGGTTTAAAAGTGGAGGTATAGAGGATATTTATAATTTAGTTGACTTTATAGAAAAAAAACTAAGGGTTATAATAGTTACCGTATCTGATGAAGTGAATGCATTCACTGTATTTGAAACACTTAATGATCGTGGGTTAGCACTTTCTCAGACAGACCTGATTAAAAATTACTTGTTTAATAAAGCAGATGATAGACTTGGTGAAGCCCAAAATAAGTGGTTAAGATTTACGGGTGCAATTGAAGCTGCAGAGAATGAGGATGAAATTTTACAATATATTAGATATTATTGGTCATCAAAAAAAGGATTAACAAGGGAAAAACAGTTATTTAAAAATATAAAAGATAAAATTAGAAATAAAAATCAAGCAATTACTCTACTGACAAATTTAGATGCAAATACACAACTGTACTTGGCTATTTTAACTCTAAATCATCCCTACTGGAAAGATTATTCACCTAACTGCGTTGAGTATATTTCAGCACTAAGAGAGTTAAGATTAACACAGAATAGACCTTTATTGCTTGCTATGTTAGAGAGATTTGAAAAGCGTGAAGTTGAAAAAACCTTAAAATTAATTATTTCCTGGTCAATTCGAAATTTGATCACTGGAGCTATTGGAGCTGGGACATTAGAAAAAGAGTTTTCCAATCAAGCCAAACTGATAAATGAAGGCAAGATTAAAAATACTTTAGAGTTGAAAAAATCAATAGAGAGTATTGTTCCGACTGATGAGCAGTTTAGAAAAGCTTTTGAAATTGTATCTATATCTAAAAATTATATTGCTCGTTACTATTTGGCTGAAATTGAAAAATCTTATAGAGGAACTGGCGAATTGGAACCAATTCAAAATCCTGAAAAGATAAATCTAGAACATATTCTGCCTGTTAATCCTTCAAATCTTGATGATTGGCCAGGTTTTAATGAGGAAATCCATAAAACTTATTATAAAAGGGTCGGGAATTTGACATTATTAGATAAAAAAATGAATTCAGAAGAGGCGAATTGTAATTTCAACATTAAGAGAGATTTTTATCAAGATTCTGAAGTTGTTATAACAAAAAATCTAAAGGATTTTAATAAGTGGACAACACAAGAAATAAACGATAGACAAAAACAGTTTGCTGAAAAAGCTGTTGAAATATGGGGTTTAGAATTATGATTAATGAATATATTGACCAGATAATTCAAGGAGATTGTCTGGAAGTTATGCAAAATATACCAGGTAACAGTGTAGATATAACATTTGCCGATCCTCCTTTTAATTTAAACAAAAAATATAATGGATATGAAGATAACAAGGAATTTAATATATATTTGGAATGGTGTAAGCAGTGGATTTATGAAATGGTTAGAATTACAAAGCCCACTGGTTCTATATTTGTTCATAATATTCCGAAATGGCTAACATACTATGCAAGTTTTCTGAACGAAACCGCTTATTTTAAACACTGGATTGCGTGGGATGCACCAACCGCACCAATGGGAAAAAGTTTGCAGCCTTCCCTTTATGGTATTTTGTACTATGTGAAAGACCTAAGGAAAAGTAAGTTTTATGAGATTCGTTATCCACATAAAAGGTGTAGAAAATGTGGATATCTTCTAAAAGATTATGGTGGGAAAAAAGCGAGCTTACATCCATTTGGTCCATTAGTTTCTGATGTTTGGACGGATATTCATCGCATAAAACACAATAAGTATAGAGATGAACATCCGTGTCAGTTGCCGGTACATTTATTGGAACGGGTAATTTTGATGAGTACAGATGAAAACGACATTGTACTGGATCCTTTTGTTGGAACGGGAACAACAGTTATTGCCGCAAAAAGATTGAGTCGACGATTTGTCGGGATAGATATTGACGAAAAATATGTAAATATTACAAAAAACAAAGTCTCTAGAGAATCATCCATATCTAAAGTTGCTGATGTCTGGATTAGTTTTTACTTAAATGAAATATTAACAATTAGAGATAAGGACTGGATGAAATTAGCGCCTTATTTTTTAATTTCTGAGAACATTAAAAATATTGATTTCGAAAAAATAAAATTTGATAGGCAGTCGAGATTAATAGAAAATGAAGAATACAAAGTTTTGCCAACATATCGCAAGAAGGCAACCAACAGCAAATAAAAAAACAATTTAAATTGTGAGGTTGTCGAAAGTAAATCTTTTTTTTAAAATGCTATTCCATTTTCATTAACAAGCCATTGAGTTATGAAGAAACTTCTCTAAGGAGAAATTGACATCACACAATAAGCTGGCTAAACTTTATTAGTCTTTAAAAGTTTAAAATCCAAAATGATCAGCCTTTTCGTAGAGGATTTTATTTGAAAACTGGGAAAATGAAAAATGTGATTCATAGAAGAATCATCAAAGCTGTTATATTACTAGTTCTCTTTACTGCAGCCCAGCCTAATATATTCCCTCAGGCCTTAGAATTTAAAGGACTTTTTTCTGGATGGATTACAGGCAATTCAAAAAATACTAGCATAGGCCTTCGATATATACCTGATTTTTTCATAAAAAAGTCCATTTCAAAAAAATACACTTTTGATGTTGAGTTCTCATTGAATGCTTATGGAACCGGCCGAATACATTCGATCGATAACATTGAAAAAGACGGTAAAATAAAACCATACCGTCTTTGGCTTCGGTTTTCAGGCTCCCAATTCGAAGTGCGTATAGGACTTCAAAAAATAAACTTCGGTTCGGCTGCTCTCCTGCGGCCGCTGATGTGGTTTGACCGCATCGATCCCCGTGACCCGCTGCAGATAACAGACGGTGTATACGGACTTTTATTCAGGTACTATTTTTTAAACAATGCAAACATTTGGTTTTGGGGTCTCTACGGAAATGGTAAAGAAAAAGGATGGGAAGTTATCCCATCAAATGACAGATCGATTGAATTTGGAGGACGGTTTCAGATCACGCTTTTTACTGGAGAAATTGCTTTTACTTATCATCATCGAAAAATTAATTTAAGCCAGGTGCTTCTTGATCAAATATCCGGATATAATATTAATCCTCCTGAAAGCCGCATTGCAATAGACGGAAAATGGGATATAGGTGATGGTTTCTGGTTCGAAGGCTCTATGATACATCAACAATGCAAAGCTCTTCCTTTCGAATTGTGCAGGTCTATCAATATCGGCCTTGATTATACTTTTGGGATTGGGAACGGGACAGAATTTGTCCTCAAGTCTGAATATATTAATACACATATCCAGGAATATATTTTTTCAAAGGCTTAGCTCCGGAAGTAATCAGTTTGTATGAACGCCTAATAGAATCTCTTTTAAGCTTTAAAGCTCTTTTATCTTGATGTTTCGAAACCAAACATCATTTCCATGATCCTGCAGCCCAATATGGCCTTCTTTGCCAGTGTTCGACAAGTCCCTCATTTACATATATCTTGACCTTGTTCCACTCCCCTGCAGGTTTTGCATTTTGAGTTTTTGCAGGGATTAAATCATACAATGCTCCAGCCTGCCTGTTTCCATCTTTCCCTTTTTTTGCATCAGGATGCCTTTCATTGTCAAGAATTTGCATCTCAGGAGCTGACTGCCATATAGGCTGATCTTTTTTTTCTTTCCCCATATAAAAAATACCGCTGTTTCCTCCTTCTGATATCTTCCATTCCAGTTTCAGTTCAAAGTTCTTATATGTTTTTTCGGTAATTATATCACCACCATGGCCTGCTTCTCCACGTCCAGAGCCAATACAGTGAATCGTACCATCAACTATTTCCCATCCAGCATCGGGAAAGTTTTCTTTGTTATAGCCTCTCCACCCAGTGCTTGTTTCTCCATCAAACAAAAGCAGCCATCCATCGTCGATTTCTTGTTGAGTAAGCTTGTTAATCTGTTCTTCCTGTACGCTTTTCTCTGAAACACAGGAAGCTTTGACAAAACAGGCAAACATTAAAACTAACAATATTATTTTGAAGTTTTTCATTAAAACCTCTCTCTTTAACATTTTCCGATAATCATCAATATTCATCTTTAAACAGTTCAATCTCTAATTTAGACTACCTGCATCTTTTCAGTATCCCAGTTGATTATTTTCTTTCCAAAATAGCTCAGATTACTCGCAAGTGCAGGACCTGCAGCCCTTAATCCATATATCGAATTTTCTATAACCGAATTTCCTGTTCTTATAGAATCAAAGAAATTTACAAAGTGGTCATAACGGTCATTGTAATCCTTGGGCGTCTTGTAAAAGATTTCTTTTGGTGGTTGCATAGAGAGCCTTTCTTCAGGAAACCTTTCATAATATTCTTCAAGGAATTTCTTTTGAGTATTCTCAGCAAAAGTGTCAATCATGTAACCAGGCGCCTTTTTCATCTTGCTTTTCCTGAGCGTTACGCCTTCTCCGCTCACTTTAATTTCTCCCTCAGAACCTACCAGGCGAATATTCGAACCGCCACCTGACCCGTCAGCAAAATTGACCCTTAACACAAGATTAAATGCCGGGTGATTCGAAGTTTTTGCATAATCATATACACCAACAAACATATCAGGTACATCCCTTCCATCCTTCCAGTACCTTAATCCCCCAGTCGAGAATATTCTCCGAGGTCCATTCGAACTAGTTATTAAATGTAAGCCTGAAAAAAGGTGAACAAACAAATCTCCTGCTACGCCTGTTCCATAATCCTGATAATTTCTCCACCTGAAAAACCTTATAGGATCAAACGGCCTCTTTGTTGTCGGTGCTATATATCTGTCCCAGTCAATTGTCTTTTCGGAAGCATCAGGCGGGATGGAGTACTGCCATGCACCAAGTGCAGATAACCTGTCCCAGTAACCTTCAACAAAATTAAGATCCCCGATTTTCCCTGATTTATATAACTCCTTTGCTTTTTCGTAAATGATCGAGCTCACACGCTGGCTGCCTACGATAAGAGTTTTTTTTGTGCTGTTTTCAGCCCTAATGAGTTCGTGGCCATGTTCAATCTTCTGAACCATTGGTTTTTCCAGATAGACAGCTTTGCCTTTTTTGAGTGCTTCCACAGCAATAATTGAATGATAGTGGTCAGGGGTTGCAATCACGACAGCGTCAATATCCTTTCTGTCCAGTATTTCGTTGTAATCCCGCGTGGTAAAAGTATCTTTTCCAAAGATTTCCTTTGATCTTATCAGCCTCCCATCATACAAATCACAAGCTGCTACCATTTCAACACCATCAACCAATAAGGCTGTCCGCACATCTTCCATTCCCATCCAGCCGGCTCCAATCAAGGCAATATGAATCTTATCATTTTCAGAGATTTTCTTTTTTACTCTAATCCCATGAACTTCTCTGAAAATTCTTTTCCTGTTGGAACTAAGCAGAACTGTAGGTGCTCCTGCTGCTAATGCAGTTGTCAATGTTAATTTCTTTAAAAACGAACGTCTGGAATTTTTGCCTGGAAGTTCACTGTACTGTTTTTTCCCTTCTTTTTTCATCCCCTCTCCTTATTAAATTTATTTGTTATATCACACAATAATAATTTTTATCACCGAAAAAAACCTATGTCAATCACATAACCTATATTATTTACAATTCGAGGTTACCGCAGGAGCAGTTTGAGTCAGACTAAGAATGTAGTTTTTAGAAAGGGGGATTAATCTCTTTTATCCCAATTGCCTATTAGGTAAGGTTTTAATCTTTCAAATTCCAGACATAGCTGCTCTATTTCCTCTTCGGCTTCCTGATTATTCATATCCTTTGTCTTTAAAACAAAAGATGCAATAAATCCAAAGTAAAGAGGAATCATTGATTCAAGAACCAGGGGAAGACTCATCCCCATGAAAATGTTTTTAAACCTGTGATAAAAAAGGATGTAATCATAGAGAATGTTTACCCAGAGATGATTTGAAAAATCAAAATTCTTCTTTTGAAGCAGTATTATCTTTTCTAGTCCCTCTTGATTTTCTTTTTTCAATATTTCCTGCCATATGCAGTTAAATTTCTTATGCCCTTTACGAAAAATATGGAAAAGCTCGTTAAAATCCTGAGAGACCTCTTCAGGAACAACACTGGCTTGAAAACCAAAAGTTGTCAGGTCAACACTCTTCTTTATTTTCTTCCATATTTCATAATTTTCTTCAACAAGAGAGAAAATAGTTCCTATCACTTGCTTAAACATTGGAGCAAGCGTTGCTATGTTTTTTGGATTATGGATTTTTGCTCCAAGGAAAGATTGACAGACCTTAAAACTATTTGCCAAGGCAATTGTTGTCATCCAGATGTCAATACCATAATAAGCTACATCGGTATCCCAGATATCTTTGAATATGTAATGGTTAAGAATATCTGCAGAAAAACCGAATTCTCCACCGATTGGCTGGCGTATCCTTTTCCCATAAAGAGCTCTGGTTATTGGATAAATTATAGAATTAGTTATTGTGCCATCATATTTATGACGTGAATAAAGTGGAGCAACATAATCAAAATCCTTAAAAATAATAGGTCCGGCTAAAAGCTGGATCCACTCAGGGGTTATTGAACGCAGGTCAGAATCAACAACAACAACAGCTTTAACCTTTAACTCATGAGCAATTTCAAATATTCTCCTGAAGGCTTTCCCTTTACCAGGTGCTCCTCTGAAACTTATAACCACTTCTGAAATAGGCATTTGAAGGCTCCTGGTGAAAGGATGCATTTCGTGGGAGATAAGGATCGTATCAAGTTCATCATAATCATTAATGTGGTTGCGAATTACTTTTCTGGTGTTATCTGAAGAGCCGCAGTCAGAGTTAACAATGACACTTTTATATTTTGGAAAATATTTCGTAAGCCCGAGGCGAACTGCTTTTATAACATGCCCTATTGTATTTTCATTGTTATAACTTGGAATACCAACTAAAATATCAGCTTTTTTTATTTTTCCAATCCGCTCTATTGTTTTTGGTGTAAGCGAAATTTTATTGTTCATTATAATTTGTTCATTATAATATTTATTGTTTATTATAATATGATAAATAAGAAGTTTTATTTTAAAGGATATATTCATTCGTAGTCAATCATCTTTTTAGACGGTTTGCGGGGTGATTTTTCATTATTTTCTATAGTCTTAAAAGATGAAGGGGCTTATCCAATTAAACAATCCGTCTTCAAAATCCAGGATTTTACAACTACATAAAATTGACACAGGCTATTTTTTTTTCTATTCTATCAGAAAAAGGCTTTTTTTATTTTAAATACAATGGAATATTTCTTAGGGGGATGAAATGTCGGATTTTTTCCAAAATGGAATTATCACCACTTTTCACAAATTAGGAAAATTAGACCTTAAAAATCTTGAAGATGCTTTAAGAGGATTTTCAAGAATAAGACCCATAGCACTTATTTTGCCTTCTCTTTATAGGGAATTTTCGAGCGGTTCCCTTCAAAATATCATGAATACATTGAGAAAGGTAAATTACCTCAATGAAATCGTCCTCTGTTTGGACAAGGCAAACTCACAACAATTTAAAAAGGTTAAAAAAACTTTATCTTCAGTAAAAAAACTTACTATTATCTGGAATGACAGTCCCCGGATGAAAGAACTTTATCACCTTCTAGATAATAATAACTTATCTCCGGGAAGAGAAGGAAAAGGAAGGGCTGTCTGGATTTCCCTGGGTTACATTCTGGCAAGAAGAAAAAGCCGTGTCATTGTAATACACGATTGTGATATTGTTAACTACAGCAGGATTCTTCTAGCTCGCCTCTGTTATCCTGTTACAACAACACATTCTGAATATGAATTCTGCAAGGGATATTACAGCCGAATAAATGGCAAAATGTACGGCCGTGCAACCAGGTTATTTTTCACTCCATTCATTCGGGCTCTTGAAAAAATCTTAGGCTATTTACCATTTCTAGTCTTCATGGACAGCTTCCGTTATGCATTATCTGGCGAGATTTCCATAAGAAGGGATCTTGCGATGGCTATGCGAATACCAAGTGATTGGGGCCTGGAAGTAGGCACTCTCGCCGAAGTTTACAGAAATATGTCATTGAACAGAATCTGCCAGGTTGATATAGCAGATACATACGAACATAAACATCAGCCTCTAGTGCCAAATGATACTGAAAAGGGAGTTTTGAAAATGACTGTGGATATCACCAAATCCATCTTTAGAAATCTAGCTCTTGAAGGGGTGCAATTCTCCGAAGGCTTTTTCAAGACATTGAGCAATATTTATCTGAAAATTGCACAAGAAACTGTCATTCGTTACGAGAATGACGCAGCCATAAATGGATTAGATTTTGACCGTCACAGCGAATCTTTATGTGTGGAGGCTTTTGCCGAAGCTATAAAAAAAGCAGGAGATGATTTCTGGCAAAATCCATCTTCCTCTCCCCTAATTCCAAACTGGCATAGAATAACGGCAGCTCTCCCTAATTTTTTTGACCTTTTGACTGAAACAGTAAAAAAAGATTCCTAGTAAAAGATAAAAACCGAACATAACTCCTCCATCAGCATAGAACAAACCGTCCTTTCTTCCTAGTTTATTATATGGATAGCTTTTCCTTGAGCTTTCAATGCTGCCTCTGCAACAGATTCAGATAATGTAGGGTGAATGTGAATAGATGAAGAGACATCTTGTAGCGTCATTCCATTTTCTATTGCTAATGTCATCTCAGCAATAAGCTCACTGGCATTAGGGGCAAGAATATGTGCTCCAACAATCTTTTCCTTTTCATCGGCTATGATTTTTACTGCTCCCTCGATACTACCCATAGACAAAGCTCTCCCATTTGCCTGGAGAGAGAATAACCCTGTTTTTACCATGATCCCTCTTTCCTTTGCTTCCTGTTCTGAAAGGCCAACAGATGAAAATTCAGGCTCTGAAAACACAGCCATCGGGAGTGCATTATAATTAACAGTCTTTGTTAATCCAGAGGCATTTTCAGACGCAGCTATTCCTTCATGCAAAGCTTTATGTGCCAGAAGCTTGCCTCCAATAAGGTCTCCAATAGCATAAACTCCAGGGACGCTCGTCTCAAACCTGGAATTTACTTTAACAAATCCTTTTTCATCCAGGTCGAGGTCTGGAAGAACTTCTTTTAAATCTTCAGAATTAGGCCTGCGGCCAGTTGCTAATAGAATTTTATCTGTATTAAAATCAAATGGATTCTGATCTTTCAAACAAGTACCCTTGAGATATATATTCCCATCCTTAATAAAACATTCTTCTATTCTCATCTGAGTAAATATTTTCAATCCCTGGTCTTTTAGGACTCTTTCCATTCGGAATATGATATCTCTTTCACTCCCTGGTAGAATAGTCGGCATAATCTCTAGAATTGAGACATCACTCCCAAGCCTCTGAAAAATAGTACCCATTTCCAGGCCAATAGGACCAGCCCCTACAATTATCAATCTTCGTGGAATATTTTCTAATTCCAGAGCTTCCCTGCTTGTTATAATATTCCTCATGTTTGTCTTTAAAAAAGGAAGATCTGCCGGCCTGCTTCCTGTTGCAAGAATAATTTTATCTGTTTTGAATATTTTTTCCCCTTCTTCGCAGGAAATTTCGATATGATTCTTACTCCTTAATAAAGCTTTTCCTTTCACAACATTAACGCCGTTCTTTTTCAATAGAAACTCTACTCCTTTTACAAGTTTCTTCACAATTTTTCCCTTTTCCTCCTGTATCCTTTTCCAATTACATTTAAATGCTTCAAATTTACCTTCAATATTTTTGTTCTCTTTTAAGTCTCTAAAAATCTTTGTTTGATGCAAAAGGTACTTGGTTGGTATGCATCCATAATTCATACAGGTCCCTCCAACCTCATCCCTTTCAAACAATACTACTCTTCTTTTAAGCTGGGCTCCTCTAATTGCAGCCACATAGCCCCCTGGCCCTCCTCCAACAATCCCTATATCATATTTATCATCCATTTTTTCCTCACTTTTTTAACCTGGATTATTCATAAAGTAAGTTGATATTTCCTTCAGCATAACATTTAATTCTTAATCAAGAAAGCGTAAAGCATATGAATTTGAGGGGATGGAGAAAGCGACATTGAAAGATTTAGCCTTTCTGAGTCGATCTTCGAGGGAATCCGACAAAGTCGGTCGGACCTGATGGATGTGTGAGCATTATATAATCAAATGGGCGGTGTTAATGATGGCTCGCGGACATTGAGGTGGTGCTTAAGATAATCATGCGGAGTTCCAGCAGAGCCGAGAAGATCGGGGAGGAAATGGCGTTAAAAATCTTAGTAGAGCGCAAACATGCACTCAAATTCATCTATTATCAGCAAT
>Ga0315546_1000684_pt1 | contig 23487 bp, 20 predicted proteins | sample SalMarSW160170MG_FD_203833 | JGI IMG/M metagenome (GOLD analysis project Ga0315546, IMG submission 203833) | Salt marsh sediment microbial communities from the Plum Island Ecosystem LTER, Massachusetts, United States - Salt Marsh Sediment SW1601-170 ...
GCGGCTGAGTACAGTAACTACCGATTCATCATCCGGCGCCAGGCTTATTGCAGAACATATTGCAAAACTGGGTTATAAAAATATTATCATAACAACTGACCGCAAATCATTCAAGGCAGATACAAATACTCTGAATGAAATCGACAATGCACTCGGTCAGTTCGAGAGTATTAACACTCCCGCTATTGTTGACATTGATATCAAGGGAACAAGTGATGATATCGATTTTTCTGATCTGGAAAAACTCCTGCGACCTCCTTTTCGTGCCGATGTCATTATAGCTCTTCATGCTTCTTTTGTATATCCGTTAATGTCTTTTATACGAAAAAGAAAATTACGTGTTCCCCAGGATGTTGCTATAATATCATTGGAAGAAGGTACGGGATTCGATTTAATGGTCTCACCAATAACATGCCTCAGGAAACCGCTGCCGGGAATGGCAATTAAAGTTGCAAATATGATATGGTCGGAGGTAAAAAACTCAGGAAAAAGCAAATTCAAACGTCAGGTTAATTTGACCCCGGAGCTTATTGTTAGAAATTCCTGCGGTACTCTCTAAAATAAATTCACCTATATTTGTTTTGTTTTTAAAAATTCCTGCCTTTCTGAAATCCTTTACTGACAATAACAATTAAAGAGTAGATCAGGAATGATTTGTCGGAAATCAACATGCATCCTTATGAGATGCAGCCTTTTTTTTCATGCTGTCCTTCAACGGCAATTATATGCCTTGATAGCTGTTTGTTTTATATCAACTCTGATAATCTCTTGTGTTGGCAGAAAGAATGATAATGTTCAATCCGGAACACCAAAAAGTGAGGGAATCGTAACCATCGCAGAAAGATATTCTCTCAACAAAACCGATAGCTGTACCATACTGACAATAAATGATCCATGGCAGGGAGCTGCAGGTATAAAACATACATACTACCTGATAAACAGAAACAATGAAGTTCCTCTGAAAGTGGATCCGTCAGAAGTTATTTATATTCCGGTACAAAAAATTATTTGCATGTCAACGACACATCTGGCAATGTTGGCAGCTCTCGATGAAAGGCATACTATTGCCGGGGTATCAGGAACAGGTTATATATTTGATGAAAAGATTACGGCTATGATAGAGGCGGGACTGATAAACGATATAGGTTATGAATCGGGATTGAATAACGAATTGATTATCAGAATCTCTCCGGATTTGATTATGTTGTATGGAATAGGCAGTGAATCAGCCGCTTATATTGGTAAATTAAGAGAACTGGGCACACAGGCTCTGTTTAATGCTGATTATCTCGAGGAGGATCCTCTGGGAAAAGCTGAATGGATAAAATTATTTGGTGCTTTGTTTTGCAAAGAGAAAATGGCTGATTCAATCTTTACATCAGTTGTTGCATCATATGATCAGATAAAGGAATACGTAAAGCAAAACGCCGGTGAAATACCGGATGTCCTTCTCGGACTTCCTTTCCGGGATGCCTGGTATATCTCGCCGGGCAATTCTTATATTAGCAGACTTATTGAGGATGCAGGAGGAAGCTATCTGTGGCATGATACCGAATCATCAGTTTCGATGCCATATGGGCTGGAGGATGTCTTTATGAGATCTCTTGAGGCAGATTACTGGCTGAATACAGGCATAGCCGGATCAAAAAAGGAAATAGCTTCAATAGATCAGCGGCTAAAGAATCTGCCATGTTTTATTAACGGCAATTTGTACAATAACAATAAGAGAATATCGCCGGAAGGAGGCAATGATTACTGGGAAAGCGGTGCTCTTTACCCTGACTTGATTCTGAAAGATATTGCAACGATATTGCATCCTGAATTATTTAGAAACAGGGAACTTTATTATTACCGGAAAATAGAATAATAAGGATACCGGTGAAGACTGACAATAATATATTAGCTGTAAAAGTACCGGAACCGGGAGGTAAGATCACAACTATCTTTACCCTGTTGGCTATTATACTGGTAATTGCCTTCATCCTTGATATTTTTATAGGGTCGGTGTCTATTAAACCTGCAGAGATACTCAGGGTTTTTGCAGGTACTGCAGATACAAATATTGAAACAATAATCCTCAGATTCAGGCTGCCAAAAGCCATTACTTCACTTACTGTCGGTGTAGCTTTGTCAATAAGCGGACTGCAGATGCAGACAATTTTCCGAAATCCGATGGCCGGGCCTTATGTCCTGGGAGTAAGCTCCGGGGCAAGCCTGGGCGTTGCACTTGTAATACTTGGTTTTTCTGCAAGCTTTGTCCCGGGGAACCTCCAGAATTTCGGCAACTGGGTTCTTGTAATATCGGCATGGGCAGGAGCAGGAGTAGTAATGATACTGATCATGTTTATCTCATCCCGAATTAAGGAGATTATGACAATCCTGATCATCGGGATAATGCTGGCAAGCGGTATCTCGGCCATTGTCAGTATAATGCAGTATTTCAGCAGTGAAACTATGCTGAAAACATATGTAATCTGGACTATGGGAAGTCTCGGTAACCTTTCAGGTGGACAGCTGAAAGTACTTACAATAACTGTTGCTGCAGGTACAATTATAAGTATAGCTTCTGTTAAGATACTGAATGCTTTGCTGCTCGGAGAGAATTATGCGGGTAGTATAGGGCTTAATATCAGGTTATCACGATTGCTGATTTTTGCCTGCACAAGCATACTGGCGGGAAGTGTTACAGCTTTCTGCGGCCCGATAGGATTTATTGGAATTGCGGTTCCTCATATTGGAAGGAACCTGTTCAGGAGTTCTGATCACAAAATACTGGTCCCGGGAACAATTATGGCAGGTGGGATTATAATGCTTATCAGCGATATTATATCGCAGCTTCCGGGTAACGAAAATATCCTTCCGGTGAACTCTGTTACATCGTTGATTGGAATCCCGGTTGTGATATGGGTAATACTTCGCAGAAGGAAAGAAACTGGTATATTCTGATGGATACAGAAAGTAATAAAATCATACTTCTTGAGTCATTACGAATTGGTTATGCTGCAGGGAAACATACGAAGGAGCTTATACCTCCAATCACAGCCTCTTCAGATAGTGGTGAGCTTATTGCCGTTATCGGCAGAAACGGTATTGGAAAAAGTACTCTGCTTCGTACGTTGACAGGATTACAGGAATCCCTGGGAGGCCGGATGTTTCTAAATAATAAAAACATTTGCGAATATAACCGAATGGATCTGGCTCGAAAAATCGGATATATATCGACTGAAATTGTCAGGGCAAGCAATATGACTGTTTTTAACCTTGTTTCACTTGGCCGGTTTCCTCATACAAACTGGCTGGGGAGAATAGACCGGGCAAGTCAGATAGCAATAGAGAATTCTTTGGAAAAAACAGGACTTACTGCTTTACGGAAGAGGAATATTTCGGAACTCTCTGACGGAGAGAGACAAAAAGCAATGATTTCACGTGTGCTGGCCCAGGATACTGATATTATGATAATGGATGAACCAACAGCATTTCTTGATATTTCCAGCAAGTATGAGATCATCAACCTGATGCTTGAACTCACCAGGGAAGGAAAAACAATAATCTTTTCAACACATGATTTTAATATTGCTGTAAATCAAGCCGATAAGATATGGATCATGCTGGATTCAGGACTATTGGAAGGCGCTCCGGAAGATCTGATGCTTGGCGGTTCCTTCGATCATCTCTTCGAATCAGCAATAGTCGAATTCAATTCCGATGACGGCAGTTTTATATTCATGAGAGAGCCACGTGGAAATATCTGTATCTCAGGAGAAGGTATGATCCGGAAATGGACAGAAAGAGCTGTTATCAGGGCCGGGTATAATGTTTCAGACAGGGGAATCGATATTACAATAAAAACGCCGAACCGGTATTGTAAGGAATGGGTGATGGTTACAAAAGAGATAACTGAGCATTTTGATTCAGTGTACGACCTTATACGGCGTCTTCAAAGATGATTACTTGTTATATTTCCGGTAGTTGTCAATGAAGGAGGGAATATCATCCACTGAAAGCTTTTTTGCAATTATCGTTTTATCCCTGTCCAGGATGTAGATCATAGGAGTAGACTGGATATTATAGTAAAAATCAAAATGGGTGAGTCTTTCAGGATCCCATCCATTGATCCATATTAATTCGTGTTCCTCAATATATTTTGACCACAACGATTTGTCATCAATAGTACATACGGCAAATACTTCAATGCCTTCATCTTTTGCCTTTTCATAAAATGTCTTGAGCTTCGGCGTCACTTCCTTGCAAAATCCGCAGTTAGGTTCCCAGAAATATAGAATGGTAAAATCCTTATCAATATCATAAAGGGAGACAAATACTCCCTTATATGAATCCATTACAAGGTTTTTAGCCTTCATCCCAATCAGGTTATTCCTTATAAGTTCAACCTGTCTGGCCAGGTCCTTCCTGAAATCATCGGTTATCCAGTCAGCTTTTCCTGATAGATAAATATCATCAGCCAGCTTAACAATAACTGCATCATGACCCATTATTTCGCTCTCACGGAAATGATTGAAGAGATAAACAGCTACAAACTGGAATACTTTATAATTATCCTGACATTTTGCTATCACTCTGTCAATGGCTTTGTTAATTGAGTCAGGATACTGGATCACAACATTCCGGAAAAAAGCATCAAGTCTGGCATATAACAAAGGTGTCCGCAGCAGCCTTTCATCTGTAAAATCCAGGTTATCAAAAAAATGATCCTTATTGTAGTTGTATCTTAATACCCACCTGACGGAATCAGGATTATGGGTGCCCTCCGGTACAGTAAACTCGGGTATCTCAACGGGCAACATCGATTTTACAAGTACTGATAGCAAATTTCCCGTATTAGTTTCTACAATATTTTTGAGATAGGATTTCATTGACTCTTCCTGTTGCTTCTGCTTTTCTGTAAGGAGCTTCAACGAATCACTGTTCTGCCTGTTATTTTGTATCCTCCCGGATAATGCCTGGGCCTGCCGCTGAAGCGATGACCACTTTTTCTGGTATTCAATGAATGCCGAATTTTCATCCGATCCTGTGAACCTGAGTGTATTGAAATAATCATCATAGTCGCATGTAATTGAAAAATTCTGGTCGTCTGAAGCAAGAAATTCAAAGTAGTTCTTGCCGGGTAGCACAATCATGTAAATTCCCTGCGCAAGGCTTTCCTGTCCTGAAAATATTCCGTGACCTCTGCTGTCGAGCTTTACCGTATCCTTAAGGTACTGTTTTTCACCGAAATGATATGCAAGATAAACTGAAGAATCCCTGAGACCTGATATTGTAAGTGATATTTCGTAATTATTTTTTAACTGACAGAAACCTGATACCGGCAGAAGAAACACGATGAAAAAAAATACACTTTTTCTCATAAAAATATAAAGCTGTAAAAGATGATGACAAAAATAGTCATTACAATTTTACTGCCAAATTCATAATTTTTCAACATAAAGAAATATATTGTATTTTTGAATGGTTAATTTCCAGGGTAATAATGACTATTTCCTTGCTTATTCCTGTCTGCGATTATGATATTGTGGCTTTGGTACACAGTATGAAAGGCTGTATTGGCAAGTTTCCGGAATTTCTTGAAATAATTATTGGTGAAGATGGTTCTTCCACTGAATTCCATTCAAAATACAAATCACTTGAAGGCAATGGTGTAAGGGTTATACGTTCAAAGAAGAATATAGGAAGATCTGCAATAAGAAACAGGCTGGCGCTGCAATCAAAAGGTGACTTTCTGCTGTTTATTGATGCGGATACCATGATTCCCTCCACTGCAGAGGCTTACCTGAAAAACTGGATAAATGTTATGTCATCGGCACGGGTTATCTCGGGTGGTATCCTGTATCATGAAAGTCCCCCCGGTGACCCTGATAAAATGTTGAGATGGAAATACGGGATTAAGAGAGAACAACAAAAAGCAGCTCAGAGAAACAAACACCCGCACGCCTCCTTCTCTTCATTTAATTTCCTGATCGACAGGACAATTTTTTCGAAATTACGCTTTAATGAAGAGCTCAAGCAATATGGGCATGAGGATACCCTGTTCAGTTACCAGCTCAATAAGGCAGGGATAAATATACTGCATATTGATAATGGACTTTTTCATGAGGGGTTGGAGTCAAACGGGGAATATCTACATAAAACAAAACAGAGTCTCGAAAATCTAAGCCGGTTATATGACCGGGTTACTGATAAGAAAGCCTTTGTTTCATCAGTAAGGATGCTTCGTCTTTATGACAAGCTGCGCCTTATCAGGGTGAGACTTATACTTGTAGCGATCCTTGTACGTTTCAGAGAAAGAATGGAAATAAGAATCGATTCTGCAAATCCTCCAATGTGGCTGTTCCATTTTTATAAGGTATGTATTTTCTGTGCATATCGCGAAATTCACAGGAGGAGAAGAAGAATACTCCCTGTTATCATCCCTGAATCACTTGATCTGTAAATAATGAAGGAGTGCGAATACAGATCTTTATATTAGTATTTTCCGGTATTCGTATTTGATTTATTTGTGGATAGAGCCCTGATATCGGGAGGTTCAAAGATCAATTCTCATCAGGTCAACATTCCCATCGTGTCTTTTTTCGCCCTTGAGAATAAAACTAAACCTGTTCTTCATTGTGCACAGGAAAAAATCGGTAGGAGGAGAGAAGTACAGGTTTTCCGGGTTAAAAAATCTTTTTCCGGCCCCATACCTCAGGTCGCTGATCCTTTTATTAAAATCTGTTCCTTTACCTTCGAGACCTGATTTTATCATTTCTGCACAGATGAAATCCTCTTCAGAAGAGATAGTACCCCTGTATCCCATTGCAACAAGGGATACGTTTTCCGGGTTCAGTGCTTTTATATAACTTGTCACTGCGTCAGCATTAACGAAGCTTCCGGTCAGTAGTACATCTGCATTTACCGCATTAATTAATCCACGGGTACCTGCAGTGGTGGTTTGTATAACTGTTTTACCACTCAGATCAGCCTTGATCATTTCGGTTGGACTGTTCCCGAAATCAAATCCTTCAATGTTTTTCTCATCACTTTCACCTGAAAGCACACAATTCTTGTAGCTATTACGCAATTCAAATGCTTTCTGCACTTCTGATGTGGCTATTATTCTTACAGCTCCTGCATCAGAGGCATAGCAGGCTGTAGAAAATGCCCTGAAGACATCTATTATCACTGTAACACCCGTTGCTTTTTCAGCTCCACTTATAAACTCAAGGATTTCTATCTTCATGATTCAAAATCATACTGAGTGAAAATAATAATTTTTTTTATTATACACCCTTTCGTATTTTGTATATTTGAAGCTGGAACTAACTGTGTTCTATATTACTAATAACATGAAAACTTAAACCATGGCTAATCCTGTATCATGGACTCTGAACCAGGCTAAAAAGTGGAATGATGCAATATGGCACACCCCGCTCTCAGAATTATCAAGGAAGAAAACGTTCTTAATCAAACAGTTGCGGATCCTTTTTATAGCTGGCCGCGGTTCATTGAAAGACAAGGTTCAACTACGGGCTTCAGCCCTTACATTTTATACTCTTTTATCAATTATTCCCGTTATTGCTATTGCATTTGCCATTGCAAAAGGATTCGGGCTTGATCAGAACCTTGAGGGCCTTATTACAAATTCAAAGGATTTTCAGTCATACAGTGAAATTCTCACTCCTCTGCTTAACAGAGCAAGACTTACAATACAGGAAACAAGAGGAGGCTATATTGCCGGAATAGGAATGATCATACTGTTCTGGTCAGTGGTCTCGTTACTTGAGCAGATAGAAAGTTCATTTAACCACATATGGCAGATAACCTCTTCCAGACAATGGCACAGAAAATTCACGGATTATCTGACAATAATGGTTTTTGCACCTGTGATACTCATTCTTTCAAGCAGTATCACTGTGTTTATCAGTACCGAATTAACTGATTATATTTCAAAGGCACCGATACTGTCATTTTTTAAGCCGGTGATAAGTTTTCTTATCAAATTTGCTCCCTTCTTTCTTACATGGCTTATCCTGACACTATTATTTATTGTAATGCCAAACGCAAAGGTCAAGTTTTGGCCTGCTCTTGTTTCAGGGATCATCACAGGTTTGTTGTTAAAAGGTCTGCAGTGGCTTTATCTTGATCTTCAATTCGGAATAACAAAACTTAGTGCCATCTATGGAGGTCTTGCTGCTATACCTTTGTTTATCATCTTCCTGCAAACAACCTGGACACTTGTTCTTATTGGAGCTGAACTCTCCTTTGCCAACCAGAATATCTCTCGCTATGAATTTGAATCTGAGGCTCTGAATGTGAGCTATTTCCAGAAACGGGCACTTGTAATTCTGATCATGCATATGATCATCAGAAATTTCGCTGTCGGTGAAAAACCTGTCAGTGCCGAAAAAATAGGTAAAACTCTGCAGATACCTGTTCGCCTGGCCCGCGATATTCTCCAGGATCTAGGCAATGCTGATCTTGTGTCGATTATTCATGAAAATGAACAGAAACAGAGGTTGTACCAGCCGGCACTTGATATTAATAAGATGACTGTGAATTTCGTGCTTTCAAGGCTTGATAAAAAAGGCATTGAACAACAGTTAGCATTAAGAAATAAGGATTATGAAAAGGTAATTACAATTCTTGAAAAATTTGACAAGCTCAAAACAAAATCTGACCACAATATATTAATCAAAAATCTGTGATTGCATCTGCCCGAATAGCAACATCTTTAGAGCGTCTATTCTTTTTGGATTTTTCAACATAACTTACAAAATCAGAAAAGGAATCCCATCTGAAAAACAGATAATGAGGCATTGGCACAATTATCTGCCCGGTATACTTTTCTTTTTCCCAGTAACTCTTTACATTCTCTGAAGGGAATATACGGTCATTTTCGCTTGTAACAGCATAATCCCATCTGAAGCCCGGTTCTGTTTGTTCCATTATCCTGTTGTAGAGCCACCTGAGTTCATCATTAAGCGATTTTATTGTCCTGTGTGGAATCCGGTCAGCATTAGTCATGTATGTTTTCTTGTCGCCAAACATCCTCAAATAAAATTTTTCCATGTTTGTCTCTGAAATATTTTCCAGTGTGCCTTCAAATACTTTCAGCGGGATTCCAAACCTGTCATCTGCGGGTATTGGAGTGCCGTTTACGGCAATGGTCAGATCAGGTTTGATCCCTGTTCTCAAAGAAAGATATTCAGCTGCCCATACACCAAGAGACCAGCCTATTATGATGATTTTCCTGTAAACCTTCATTTCCGGCAATACCAGAGCTTCATCAGCAGAATAGTTGTAAAAAAGAATAAAATCAAAATCATCTGTACATAATGGTGTGAAGACATTCTCATCAGCACCCCATCCCCCGTACAGAACAATAAGCTGATCATTCGTATCCCTTCTTCTTATATACGTCTTCATCGTACTTGATAAGTAATTAAAATTAGGATTCCCCTTTTTACCTCGATATAAAGATAATTTAATTTTTTACTTATACTAAAAGTTGAACATATAATGGGACAGACAGGATAATACATATACAAAAAAATAAGAGGAGGAAGGGTGGTTGTGAAGATCAGGGAGCGGGTTTTATTTATGAAATAATTCCCGTGTCTACTGTCTGATAAAAGGATGGAACCATGGTTAGCTGGCGCTATTCCTCAGGTTCCAGATGTGAAAGTCAATGTCTGCAATACAATCCTGTTGATTTTCACTCCCAACCCTTGCTCAACTCCTCTTATACCAATAGCATGAGCTTGGTAACAAATTTAAATAATAAAATAATATAATCAAAATAATCCTGAAAAAATATTTTTAAAATGGTTCTGATCGGATATTGAAAGAATAATGCGTAAATTTGATAAGGCCGCTGATTAAGACTCTTCAATAATAATGATAGCAGAACTTGAGAAGATTAATTATAAAAATTCCGGCGGATTTACAGCTGAATATATAAGCGACACCGGCGGATTATGGCATTTTCATCCGGAGTATGAACTGGTATTGAATATTAAAAGTAACGGGACACGTATTGTGGGCGACAGTGTTGAATTATTTGACCATTATGATATGGTCCTTGTTGCCGGAAATATACCCCACTCCTGGAATTATTATAAACATGACGTAGCGCTTCCCGATAAACATGGTATAATGGTACATTTCAGGAAGTCATCACTTGGAGATGCTCTCCTTTCTCAGCATGAGATGGACTGTGTAAATGAGCTGCTGAATCAGGCTGAACGTGGTATCGGATTTTCCACAGAAGATGCCAGAAAAACTGAAAAATATCTGGTACAGATGGTAAACAATAAAGGAATTGATAAAATGATCGATTTCTTTATTGTCCTGAAGATCATGTGCCAGTCTGAGAAAAAGGTGCTCCTCTGCTCCGAAAATTATAAGCAGACTTATGATGAAAGAGGAAATAAGAAAATGACAGATGTGTATACTTATATAAGGGAAAATTACTTTAAACAGATATCTCTTGAGCAGATTGCCAAAATAGCCGAAATGAGTCCTATATCCTTTAGTCGCTTCTTCAAAAAGAATTGCGGAGCAGGATTTGTTGAATACCTGAACCGGGTAAGAACTAATAAAGCCTGTTATCTTCTTCGGGAAACCGAATACCAGGTCCAGGACATTGCAGTCGAGTGCGGCTTTGAAAGTATCTCTAACTTTAATAAACAATTCCGTAAAACTGAGGGACTATCACCAAGAGATTACAGGGCTCAGTACAGGTAAAAACATAGTAAAATAATGGCATTAACCTTTTTAATGATCAAACTATGGCAATGACATTGGTTGAAAAAATCCTTGCTGCTCATTCAGGATCAAATATCCTGAAGCCGGGAAAAATTACTGACATCGATATTGATATACGGGTCGCACGCGATTTTGGCGGTGCAAATGTGGTAAAAAATATCATGGAGCATAAATTGAATATAGAAAATCCTGAGAAGACGTTATTTACATTCGACTGCAACCCCACCGGATCGGATCAGAAATATGCAGTAAATCAACACCTTTGCCGGCAGTTTGCCCGTGAAAACGGAATAAGGGTTTTCGATATAAATGCAGGTATTGGTACTCACATTCTGATTGATGAGGGCTTTGTCGTACCGGGGGCTACAGCCGTTTCGACCGATTCTCATGCTAATATTCTTGGTGCTGTGGGAGCCTTCGGACAGGGAATGGGAGATATGGATATTGCTGCAGCCTGGCATAAAGGGAAAATTTGGTTCAAGGTGCCGCCTTCAGTAAAAATAAACCTCAAGGGAAAAATGCCGGGGAACATTTCTGCAAAAGATGTCATACTTAATCTTCTGGGCATCTTCGGTGCAAACTCACTCCTTGGGTATTCCGTGGAAATGTACGGTGATCCGGTCGATAAAATGAGTCTTGATGAAAGAATGACAATATCATCAATGGCAACCGAGATGGGTGCGATAATAATTCTGTTCCCGCCGTCACAGGAAGTAATTGATTATTGCAGAAAACGTTCCGGAAAATATTTCCAGCCGCTGTATGCAGATGAAGAGGCTTTATATGATAAAACAATCGAAATAGATGTCTCCGTTTTTCTTCCGCTTGTTTCCCGTCCCGGAGAACCTCACGATACCGTTTCAGTAATGTCTGTCGCCGGACAAAAAATTGATTCGGCATTTATAGGAAGCTGTACAAATGGCAGGATGGAGGATATGCTTAAGACAGCTGCAATATTGAAGGGGAAAAAAGTGGCTCCCGGAGTAATCCTTAAAATTGTTCCCGCAACAGATGAAATATGGAAAATCTGCCTCGATCAGGGACTTTTGGATATCTTCAAAAAGTCAGGTACTCTTGTTTCCAATGCAGGCTGTGCAGGATGTGCTGCAGGACAGGTTGGACAGAATGGTCCGGGAGAAGTAACGATAAGCACCGGAAACAGAAATTTTCCCGGAAAACAGGGAAAGGGAAGCGTATTCCTGGCTTCACCCGAAGTGGTCGCAGCTTCAGCTGTGGCGGGACATATAACAACACCTGATATGATCCCCACCGTTCCTTCTCTTTTTGAACAGAAAGTGACAACTGCTGTGACTGATAGTCATGAGAAGAAAAGTATAAAAGCTAAACCTGATGAAATTGCGGGAAGGATATGGTTTGTCCAAAGAGATAATATTGATACTGACATGATTTTTCACAACAGGTACCTGGCTATTACCGATACAAAAGAGATGGGACAATATACCTTTAATAACCTTAAAGGATTTGAGGATTTCTCAGGTAAAGCACAGCCAGGGGATATAGTGGTCACAGGTAAAAATTTCGGAAGCGGAAGCTCAAGACAGCAGGCAGTTGACTGCTTTATTTCATTAGGCATCCGGGCTATTGTCGCGAAATCATTCGGGGCAATATACGAGCGAAATGCAATAAATGCAGCACTGCCGGTTATATGCTGTAAATCATTTGATGAGCTTGAGTTACATGATGGAGACAATATTAAGATAAACCTCAGTACCGGGATTATAATAAACCTGAGAAACAATAAAAAGACTGATGCTGAGCCATTTTCAGATGTTCAGCTTGAAATATACAGGAACGGAGGTTTGCTGGCATAAATAATAACTGATAACTGACATGAAACCATTAACATTTGCTGAAAAGATATTTAAAGCTCCGGCCGGATCGATAATTTTTGCACGTCCTGATATTATTTTAACCCATGATAATACATCAAGCATTTACAAAACTTTCAGGAATATGGGTGGTCAAAAAGTTGCCGATCCACGGCAAATACTTGTTGTACTTGATCATAATGCTCCGCCCACAAGTGCCAAACTGGCAGCTCAATATCAGGATATCAGGGATATTATGAGGGAGCAGGGCATAAGTAAATTTTACGATGCGGGTATGGGTATTTGCCATCAGATTATGTCGTATCATGCCAGACCGGGCATGTTAATAGTCGGCAGCGACAGTCATACCTCAACAGCAGGTGCATTTAACGCCTTTGCTGCAGGAATAGACAGAACAGAAGCAGCAGGTATATGGAAAAGAGGAGAGACCTGGTTCAGGGTGCCTGAATCAATAAGGATAACTCTTACCGGTAAATTAAGGATGGGGGTATCAGCTAAAGATCTGGCTCTGTGGATAATAGGAATGATTGGCTCAGACGGGGCAAATTATATGTCAGTTGAATACCACGGAGAGGGTATTAAAAACCTGAATATATCCGACCGGATGACACTGGCAAACCTTGCTTCCGAAATGGGAGCCAAGAATGCCGTATTTCCTCCCGATCAGGTACTTTTTGAATTCTTGGGTAAGAAAATAAAGGGTGTCTGGGCAGACCCCGGGGCAGAATATTTCAGAGAGATCAGCATCCTGTTAAATGATGTTTTTCCTGTTGTGGCAGCTCCACATAATGTGGATAACATAAAATCTATTCATGAGGTTGCGGGCACACCCGTCCATGAGGGATTAATCGGTACCTGTACAAATGGTAGGATTGAAGATCTGCGCATAGCTGCCAGGATATTAAAAGGAAAGAAAATCTTTGAAGGTTTTCAGCTTAATGTTATTCCAGCATCCAGGAAGATCTATGTAAATGCAATTGAAGAGGGTATAATTACTGATCTCATGGAGTCGGGTGCCAATGTACTTACTCCATCCTGCGGTCCATGCCTGGGGACCGGTCAGGGTATTCCGGCATCAGGGCATTCGGTTATTTCAACTGCCAATCGTAATTTTTTGGGCCGTATGGGAAACAAGGAAGCATCGATATACCTTGCATCACCTGCAACAGTAGCCTGTTCAGCGATCAAAGGGATAATAACTGATCCACGTAAGAAACCGGGTTCCGAAAAGTATCCTTATAAAGCTTCCCGGAGTAAAACAGTTGAGATCAGGGAAGGAGAGGTCAGGAAAACCGGTAATGTATGGAATTATGCCGATGTTGATAACCTGAATACCGACCAGATGTTTGCCGGTAAACATACATATAATGTATTAAGCACTGATCCTGCAGCAATTTTGCCATTGCTTTTTTCCGATTTTGATCCATCGTTCAGCGCTAATGTGAAAAAAGGTGATATCATAATTGCAGGAGACAATTTCGGATGCGGCAGTTCAAGGGAGCATCCTAGTGTGGGTTTGGTATATGCAGGGATAAAAGCTGTTATTGTTAAATCAGTCAACAGGATCTTCTATCGTTCATCAATCAACCAGGGACTCATCCTGATAGTCCATAAAGAAGCAGTTGAATCGTATAAGCCTGCAGATAAGGTTGACATAAAATTTGACAGCGGAGAAATAATCGCTGGTTCACGTAAATTCATTTTTAAACCATTACCGGAAAAGCTGAAGCAGATCATAGATCATAAGGGACTTGTTAATTACATGAAATCCTTATAAATTTGCACCCGATTTCGGTTCCGTAGCTCAGTTGGATAGAGCAACAGCCTTCTAAGCTGTGGGTCGCGCGTTCGAGTCGCGCCGGAATCACGGGAAGAGACAGCTTTAAGGCTGTCTCTTCAAGTAAAAAGTAAAAAGTAAAAAGTCAAAAGTTTACCAGGAGCGACGAGAACGCGAAGGGTAGGGAAGTTCGAACCGAGGAGTGAAGCCCACTGTCGCCAAAGGCTATAGCGGGCGATGCGACGAGCTCGCGAGCAGGATAGGCGCGTTTGCTTGTGCGTAGCGAGCAATCGCGCCGGAATCACGGGAAGAGACAGCTTGAAGGCTGTCTCTTCAAGTTAAAATAGTAAGTATAATGTGAAATGTTAAAGGCGCTTAAATGGAACGAACCTTACAAAACTCAGGCGCCTTGTTTCAGTTTTGCCATTCTTTTTTATCAGCAATACCAGCTCTTGCACTGCACCCGGGGCGCCAACAGGAATTATCAGTCTTCCGCCTTCTGCAAGCTGATCAATAAGCGGTTGAGGTATCTTTTCCGGCGCAGCAGTTACGACGATTATATCAAAAGGAGCATATTCAGGCCAACCCCGGTAACCATCTCCATACTTGCAGATAACATTGTTATAGCCCATATTCTTTAGCCGTTCCGCCGATTCTTTTGCCAGTTCGGGTACAATTTCAATTGTATACACTTTATCTACAATCTCAGCCAGGATTGCTGCCTGGTATCCCGAACCGGTTCCGATTTCCAATACCTTTTTCTTACTTGTTGGTTTGACAGCTTCCGTCATATATGCTACAATATATGGCTGAGAGATGGTCTGTCCGTAGCCTATTGGCAGCGGATAATCATTATAGGCTTCATCCCTGTAATTCTCAGGAATAAACAGGTGTCTCGGTACCGTTTTCATTGCGTCAAGTACAGCCGTGTTATTAATTCCCCTGTTACGGATCTGGCTTTCAACCATTTTTTGTCTCAGGGTTTCATACTTATCTGCCTGAGGAACAAAGCAACCTGTCATAATGATTATCTGTAGAAGCAGAATAGTTTTCACAACATGCTTATTTCCTGCAATATACAAAATTTATGGCAAATATCAAAATAGGCTCCGGATAATAAAAGTTAGTTTTTCGTCTATAAATGGTAACCAAGAAGTGAAAGAAATCCTTTTCCCAGGAACTCTATCACGGGCCATATAGGCAGAAGGTTCAGTTTTGTTATAGCCGAAGCTATAAGAAGTCCGAACAAAACAAGTGTTCCATATTTATAAAGAGCAGTATATAGAGCAGGAAATTTCTTAAAAGAACCTAACAACAGGTGTGAGCCGTCAAGCGGGGGTATAGGTATAAGGTTGAATATGAAAAGCCCCCAGTTAATATATATTGCATAGACAAACAGTTCTGTAATTAAATACTTGCCTTCATAAAAACCAGAAGGCTCCAGTTGTTTGAGAATAACAAATAAGGCTGAAAGAATCATTGCCAGAAATGCATTTGAAACCGGTCCGGCAACTGCTATCTTATAAACATCCCGTTTTGGATTTCTCAGTTTGCTCTCATTGAATTCAACAGGTTTAGCCCATCCGAATCCTGCAACCAGAAGCATGATAAATCCAATAGGGTCAATATGTTTAAGGGGATTCAGCGATACTCTTCCCTGATCCTTTGATGTTGAATCACCACACCTGTGTGCAATATAAGCATGGCTGAACTCATGAATTGTGAGTCCCAGGATTATACCTGGCAGAAACTTTAATGTCCTGAAGATATCAAGATTATCCATCCTGCCGTTTATTAGCAGGCAAGAAGAAATCCTCCTCTGTTAAGCCGTACTGTATGATCTCTTTTGCGGCTTTTATCACACTGTCCATCCGCTCCTCAGTCCGGAAAGTATCGTACCTGTCTGCCATCTGCTCATATATTTTAATCATATCATTACCCCAGTGCTACGTCGAGCAGCATCATTACTGCAAAGCCGAACATTGCACCTATTGTCGAGAGGTCTGTTTCGTGCCCATTTTGCGATTCCGGGATAAGTTCCTCCACAACCACAAATATCATTGCGCCTGCTGCAAATGAAAGGGCATAGGGAAGCATCGGTTTAATCATAAGAACTGCAAATGCACCAAGAACACCTGCCATGGGTTCAACGAAACCCGACAATTGTCCATAGAAGAATGATTTCCTCCTTGTAAATCCTTCCCTTCTCAGTGGGATTGAAACAGCGGCGCCTTCAGGAAAGTTCTGAATACCTATCCCGATGGCCAGAATAACTGCCCCTGACAGGATGCCTGGATCCGGATTAATTGCCAATGCTCCAAATGCAACTCCTACCGCAAGTCCCTCGGGAATATTATGCAGCGTTATTGCAAGAACAAGCAAAACACTTCTCTGCCATGATGTTTTTATTCCCTCTGCCTTATCGATTGACAATCCCAGGTGAAGGTGAGGTAAAATTCTGTCTATCAGGTATAAAAATACACCTCCGGCAAGGAATCCGATAACTGCAGGTATCCACGGAGTGATATTGTCAGCTTCAGCCATTTCAATGGCCGGCATTAACAGAGACCAGAAACTGGCAGCTATCATGATCCCTGCAGCAAAACCAAGCATTGAGTTTAATACCTTTCTGTTGATGCTTTTGAAGAAAAAGACCATTGCTGCTCCAAGAGCAGTCAGAGCCCATGTAAACAATGTTGCAAAAAGGGCAAGTAATACCGGATTTATACCTTCCAGTTCCTGTAGGTTCATCGTCTTATTTTAAAATTCCTTTCCAAAATTAAAACTAATCCGCAATTTGAAAAAAAATCGGCGGATTTAGCTGCTAATTGCATTCTTATTTGCATTTTCGTGTTTTATTGTTTTACAATGATCAAAAAGGGTCTCATAATAATAACAATACTGGTGTCATGGTGTTTGAATCTCTCATCTCAAAAAGCACCTGATGCTGAGGTTTTCCTGATTACCTGTGCTCCGGGTACGGAAACCTATTCTATCTACGGTCATAGCGCTTTAAGAATAATTATTTCTGAAGAGGAGAGCGACCTTGCCTATAACTGGGGTGTCTTCGATTTTGCAACACCTAATTTTGCATGGAAATTTGCAAAGGGCCGCCTGGAATATATGCTTGGAGTTTATCCATTTAACAGGTTTCTTGAGGATTATTTTTACGAAGAACGGTCAGTGTATCAGCAAAAAATAAACCTGGAACCGGAAGAAATTAATACTCTTTTTGCCCTGTTAAAAGAAAACCTTAAATCAGAGAATATAAAATACAGGTACGATTTCTTTTATGATGATTGCTCCACACGAATAAGGGATCTCCTGGAGAAAGCTATTGGCGGCAAACTTCGTTATCCCCCGGAAGTGATAAAAGACATCCCGACCTTCAGGGAAAAAGTTGGTAATTACCAGAGACCCTATCCATGGCTGCAACTGGGTGTCGATCTGCTTATGGGAACTCCCGGTGATAAGAAAGCTTCATACAGGGACAGGATGTTCCTTCCGATCGATCTGCAGGAAGGATTATCAAAAGCTGTTATTAACCGTAACGGAAAGATGATCCCCTTGCTCCAGAATCCTGTAACTATCCTGCAGTTTGATCCGCCAAAAATTAGACATGTATTCTATTCCACACCTCTCTTTATCTTTTCTATTCTGCTGATAGGGATTATCCTTTTTTCTTCTGCTGTCAGGGGTTTTACACCTAACACGATTGTTGACCTGGTAGTTTTTTCGATCTATTCACTCCTGGCATTGATGATGATATTTTTTAATTTTTTTACCGATCATCAGCAGATGAAATGGAACCTTAATATTATATGGCTTAATCCTTTTATTTTAATGTGTCTGATAAGCATTATATTCAAAAAAGAGTGGCACATCTGGTTCAGAATAGTATTCTTTCTTGCCCTTATAGCATTCATCGTTCAGATAGTGTTTCCCAATGCATTCAATAATGCCTTTATTCCTCTCGAATTGCTTCTTATCATACGATGTTCGATAAGAGCCAGATTCAGCTGGAATCCGCTGTCGATGGATTTAACAGAACTTTAACTTTCCTTAACACCTCTTTATTAATTAGATTATTTTTTTTGTGATCAACTGTTTCAGAAGAAATTCTGAAATTCGAATCACATCTGTTTTATTATCTTAGCTATATAAAAATACTCAAACCATGGAACAAACGACTGACATTAGAATACTCAATGAAAAGATCGAAAAAGAGAGTGCTTTTGTAGATATGATCAGGATGGAGATGAATAAGGTTATTGTGGGCCAGAAACATCTTACCGACAGCCTGATGATAGGGTTACTTGCAAATGGGCATATTCTCCTGGAAGGGGTTCCCGGGCTGGCAAAAACACTTGCAATAAGGTCACTTGCCTCAATCATTGAGGCAAAATTCAGCAGGATCCAGTTCACACCCGATCTTCTTCCTGCTGACCTGATAGGCACGATGATTTACAGCCAGAAGAAGGAGGAATTTACCGTCAAAAAAGGACCTGTTTTCGCAAACTTTATCCTCGCGGATGAAATAAACCGGTCTCCGGCTAAGGTTCAGAGCGCACTTCTCGAAGCAATGCAGGAGAGACAAATAACAATAGGTGAAACAACATTTAAGCTCGATGAACCATTTCTGGTCCTTGCAACGCAAAACCCGATAGAGCAGGAGGGAACATATCCTCTGCCTGAAGCACAGGTTGACAGGTTTATGCTGAAGGTCCTGATAGATTACCCTTCTATGGATGAAGAAAAACTTATTATCAGGGAAAACCTGGCCAGCGAATTCCCAAAAGCAAGCACAGTTCTCAAACCCGCTGATATTATAAGGGCAAGAGATATTGTAAGAGAGGTTTATATGGATGAAAAGATTGAAAACTACATTCTCAATATTGTATTTGCAAGCAGGAATCCTGAAAAATACGGACTGCCTGCATTTACCAATATGATCTCGTATGGTGCATCGCCGCGTGCTTCGATATACCTTGCGCTTGCTGCAAAAGCATTTGCTTTTATTCGCCGGAGAGGTTATGTCATTCCTGAAGATATCAGGGCAGTATGTCCGGATGTGATGCGTCACAGAATGGGACTAACCTATGAAGCTGAAGCTGAAAATATTAATCAGGATAAGATAATATCAGAGATCCTGAATGTAGTTGAAGTTCCCTAGGAAAGGAAGGGGTATTGGGCACCGAAAATAAAAACGATCCTTGAATTTTTAAAACAATACTGAAGTGGAAGAAACAGACTTGCTGAAGAAAGTACGGAGGATTGAAATAAAAGCCAGGGGATTGACCCGGCATATTTTTGCAGGTGAATATCATAGTGCATTTAAAGGAAGAGGTATTGCCTTCAGTGAAGTACGGGAATACCAGTATGGTGATGATATAAGAAGCATAGACTGGAATGTAACAGCCCGCTTTAACCATCCATATATAAAAATTTTTGAGGAGGAACGAGAACTGACAGTAATGCTCCTTATTGATGTAAGCGGCTCAGGAAGCTTCGGAACTACAGTCAGCTTTAAAAGGGATATTATGACTGAAGTTGCTGCAGTGCTATCTTTCTCAGCAATATTTAATAACGATAAAATCGGAGTGATCTTTTTTACCGACAAGGTTGAGAAATTCATTCCGCCGCAAAAAGGAAGAAAGCACATTCTTCGGATCATAAGAGAGTTACTGGGTTTTAAATCAGAGAATAAAAAAACCGATCTCGATGAACCCCTGCGTTTCCTGACCAATGCCATAAAAAAAAGATGTACGGCATTTATCATCTCCGATTTTATTGCACCCGATTTTGAGGAAGCATTACGTATTGCATCAAACAAACATGATATTGCAGCCATTAAGGTCTATGACCCTCTTGAAACAGCTTTACCCGATGCAGGTCTGATCAAAATATCGGATTCGGAGACAGGAGGTGAAAAATGGATAGATACATCTTCGCTCAGTGCCAGGAATGCCTATAAAAACTGGTGGGAGGATCACCTTAAAGTATTTAACAATGTGTTAACCCGATGTGGAGTCGATGCTGCACAAATAAGCACAGGGGAGGACTATGTTAAACCACTTATAAAATTGTTTGAGAGCAGGTGAAAAGGAAAAGATCAGTCATATCGCTTTGTTTGATAGCCGGATTTTTTGTAGCCTCAGAAGCGCAGGAAATAAAGGTTACTGCTGCTTTCGACAGTTCAAGCATTTACATTGGCGATCAGATCAATTATACGGTTACTGTAAATCAGCCTGCTGACGTTGAACTAAATCTTCAGTTCTTTAAAGATACTCTTTGCCGGAATATAGAAATAGTATCAGGTCCTTTTACTGACAGTATGAAGGTTGAAAATAACCGTTTGAAAACAGTAAACAGATACCTTGTAACATCATTTGACTCAGGATTTTATGAAGTGCCCCCGGTTTATGCGGAACTAAAAAGCGAAACTGGTATCAAGCGGTTTTATTCCGACTATTCGCCTCTCAAAGTGATGAGAGTGAATATAACACCTCCTGATAGTGCAAAGATCTTTGATATCGTTGAACCTTACGGCGCGTCTGTTGCCCTGGGTGAGATACTGCCCTGGATACTTCTTGCAACTGTTATTGCTGCAGCAATATGGGGAATAATAAGGCTCCTGAAAAAATACAGGAAGACAAAAACAGAGCCCGAAGTTATAATAAATCCTGATCCTGCACATGTTATAGCATTCCGTGATCTCGAGAAATTGAGCGAGGAACAACTGTGGCAGAAAGGTGAGGTAAAATTATATTATTCAAGACTTACAGAAATACTCCGTCAATACCTTGAGAACAGGTATGGAGTATTCTCACTTGAAATGACAACTTCTGAAACACTGGAGGCCTTGCTGAAAACAGGTTTTAAAAAAAATGGTTTATTTTCAAGCCTTAAGACCATACTTGACGGTTCCGACCTTGTAAAGTTTGCCAAATACAAACCCGATCCGGTTGAAAATGATGTCCATTTTCAAAACTCATGGGCATTTGTTGAAGCAACAATGCAAAAGGCAGAGGTTGCCAATTCAGAATTAACTGACGAAATAAAAAATAATATATCATGACAGGAATAACATATGCTGAACCATTGTTTCTATGGCTTCTGGTCATTGTTCCGGGAATGATAGCTTATTATATCCTGAAACAGCACAAGAGTATTGCTGCCTTCAGTATGCCGGGGCTTCAGCCCTTTAATGAAACACAGAGTACCTTCCGGAATTATCTGCGGCATTTTCTTTTTGCCCTCAGAATGATAGCAGTATCACTTCTTATTATTGTTCTTGCACGTCCTCAAAAAACCGACAGATACCAGGATGTTACTACTGAGGGTATTGATATTATGCTGGCACTTGATATTTCAGGAAGTATGTTGGCCCGGGATTTTAAACCTGACAGACTTGAGGCATCAAAAAATGTAGCCACCGAATTTATTTCAGGACGGCCATACGACAGACTTGGACTGGTGGTTTTCAGTGGTGAAAGCTTCACCCAGTGTCCGCTTACTACTGATCATGCAGTTCTTGTCAACCTGATGAGAGAGATAGAGAGCGGGATGATAGAAGATGGAACAGCAATAGGAAATGGCCTTGCCACAGCAATAAACAGGATAAAAGACTCTGACGCTGTTAGTAAAGTAATAATCCTGCTTACCGATGGTGTTAACAACAGGGGAGAGATAGCCCCGTCAACTGCAGCGGATATTGCAAAGACATACGGTGTGAGGGTTTATACAATAGGTGTCGGCACACGAGGTACTGCTCCCTATCCTGTACAAACACCATACGGGATCCAGTACCGGAATATGCCGGTTGAAATTGATGAAGCAGTCCTCAAGGATATTGCATCAAAGACCGGAGGCAGTTATTTCAGAGCTACTGATAATAATAAACTTATTGAGGTATATGCCGAAATTGACAAGCTTGAAAAATCAAAGATCGATGTGAGACAGTTTACCAGGAAAGAGGAGAAATACCTGATGCCCGCAATAGTTGCCTTTGTACTTCTGGCATTGGAATCACTGATACGATTCACTATATTTAAAAACCTTACATAAACCAGTAAGAATATGCAGCTATTCAGATTTGCAAATCCCGATTTTCTTTACCTGTTGCTGTTGCTTCCGGTGCTGGTCATATTATGGGTATTTAACAATATAAGAAGGAAACGGGCTTTTAAAAGACTGGGTGAACAGGGCCTTGTAAGAAAATTGGTTCCTGAACTGTCAGGAATACGTCCGGGATTAAAATTCTTCCTGGGACTTTTGGCTATTACAGCAGTGATAATCATAATGGCAAGACCACAGTTCGGATCAAGGCTTGAGGAGGTTAAGAAACAGGGTGTGGAAGTCATCATTGCCCTTGATGTGAGCAATTCAATGCTTGCACGGGATATTCAGCCTGACAGGCTTACACGAGCAAAACAGGCTCTTACAAGACTCATTGATAACCTCGAAAATGATAAAATCGGATTGATTGTATTTGCAGGTGATGCCTATACACAAATTCCCATCACTACCGATTATATCTCAGCAAAGATGTTCCTGTCAGCAATAAGTCCCCAAATGGTACCTAAACAAGGGACTGCAATTGGATCGGCCATAGATCTGGGAATCAGGTCATTCAGTCCCGGAGAGGGTAAAAGTAAAACTATGATCATCATTACTGATGGGGAAAATCATGAGGATGATCCGGTGGCTAAGGCCAAAGAGGCATCTGAGGCAGGCATTATTATTCATACCATAGGTATAGGCTCACCTCAGGGTGTACCGGTACCTATAGTGTCGGGAGGAAAATTAGATTATCTCAAAGATGAAAACGGGAATTCAGTAATCACAAAACTCGATGAAGATATCCTCAAGAAAATTGCTGTCGCCGCTCAGGGAAGCTATGTGCGGGCAAGTACTTCAAACATCGGACTCGATGAGATATATGGTGAAATCAGAAAGATGAAAACACAGGAGATGGAAAGTACTATGTATACAGAATATAATGACCAGTTTCAGATCTTTGCAGTTGTCGCAATTTTTCTGCTGGTCGTCGATTTTTTAATTAAGTACAGGAAAAACAGGAAACTGGCAAATATTAAA
>Ga0315546_1000687_pt1 | contig 23424 bp, 20 predicted proteins | sample SalMarSW160170MG_FD_203833 | JGI IMG/M metagenome (GOLD analysis project Ga0315546, IMG submission 203833) | Salt marsh sediment microbial communities from the Plum Island Ecosystem LTER, Massachusetts, United States - Salt Marsh Sediment SW1601-170 ...
CTAATAGCAATTTCGACTTAGCCATAACCGGCGAGGATTGGCTGCTGGAACACCTCTATCGCTTCCCCTCGAGCCCGGTAAAGAAATTGTTTGCTCTCGGCTTTGGCATCGTCAAAATTGTCGCTGCCGTGAGCCAGGAAATGCCTGTGGCCGACATTGATGAATTGAGGTCACTTGTTCAGAGCAGCAAGTTCGCTCCTCTAAAAGTAGCCTCGGAGTACATAAATATTGCCGACAAGTACCTTCGGGACAATCACGTTAACCCATACAAGCTAATTCCAACTTGGGGGGCGAGCGAGGCTTTTTTACCCGAGGATGCCGATATGCTTATTGATAATGTCCAGACAGGGAAGACCCTCAAGCAGCACAAATTAAGGGTTATTGATGTGCTCTTCCGGTCTTCGGCTTGTCTAATTGCGAACAAAGATAGTCTTGCATCTTCCGATAAAAAAGGGGAAATGGAGTTCCTTACAAAGAAATTGCGAGCGGGGCTAAAGTAGATAAAAAATTAAAATGCAAAAATCGAAAATACAGAGGAAAAATAAAAAATTTACATTTTAATTTGTCATTTTGATTTTTAATTTTTGACTTTTGGTTTTAGTTGATATGAAAAGAGTCAAAGGATTCAATAAAGCCAGACAATTACTGACCAGGGAAAATTTCTGGGAGCACTTCACCACGCCACCGGGACTAGGAACTCAAATAAAGCAAGTCTTTGGCGAAGAGCTTTCAGTTCAAGAAGTGGTCGACCGTATCATCGGCGAGGTTCGGGGCAAAGGTGATAAAGCCCTCTTTGATTACACCAAAAAACTGGATGGAGTCCGACTGGATTCCCTGGAAGTAGACAGACAGGAAGTTGTTGCCGCTTATGACACGATAGACAAGAAACTTGTCTCGGCCCTTGAATTCGCAGCCAGAAGAATACGAGACTTCCATCTTGCCTGCGGACACAAAGCCGGCCTAATTCCCATCGACAAGCACCTAAGGCAACAGGTTTTGCCCTTACAAAGGGTGGGGCTGTATGTGCCTGGTGGCACCGCTGCCTATCCATCCACAGTGCTGATGATGGCCATACCAGCCAAAGTGGCTGGTGTTGAGGAAATCATTATGGTTTCACCGTCCGCTAAGGATGGCAGGATTCCTGCCTCCACGTTGGTAGCCGCTGACATTGCCAAGGTCAACCGCATTTTTAAGCTTGGCGGCGCTCAGGCTATTGCAGCATTGGCTTTTGGTACTGAATCGATACCCAGAGTGGATAAGATTTGCGGTCCGGGGAACATCTTTGTGACTCTGGCTAAGAAAATGGTTTATGGCACAGTGGACCTCGATGGTCTCGAAGGCCCCAGCGAGGTAGTAGTTTTAGCCGATGAGAAAGCCGACCCCAGCCTTTGTGCCGCCGACCTCCTAGCCCAGGCTGAACATGACCCCCTGGCTTCAGTAATTTTAATCACCACCTCGGCTGACCTGGCTGAGCGAGTAGACAAGGAAATTGAGATACAACTGGGAAAATTAAAGCGGCGCTCCACTGCTGGAACGGCTATTGATGTCGGAATGCTTGTGCTTGTCGATGACATGGCCCAAGCAGTGGAGTTGGTCAATCTCTTCGCTCCGGAGCACCTCTCGCTCATGGTATCTGACGCTTCGTCTTTAATCCCCAAGATTCACAACGCCGGCTGTATTTTCATAGGCGAAAACTCGCCTGTCGTTCTAGGCGATTATGTTGCCGGTCCCAGCCATGTATTGCCCACCGGGGGCAGCGCTCGTTTCGGTTCTCCTCTGGGTGTTATGGACTTCCTTAAGGTTACCAACATCATCGCCTTGGATGAGCCTGCCATGCGAGAACTGAGCCAAGCCGCTGTGCTAATAGCTAAAGCTGAAGGACTCGATGCCCACGCTCAGGCCATAGAAAGAAGGACGAGGGCTAAATAAAAGATTAAAATGCAAAAGGCAAAAATACAGAGCAAAAATAAAAAAGTTTTGAATTTTGATTTGTCACTTTGATTTCTTATTTTTGATTTTAGTTGAAATGGACATAAAAAAACTTATCAGGCCCGAGCTTGTGACCATGAAAGGTTACATCCCCATCGAGCCTACAGAAGTTTTGAGCCAACGAGCTGAATTGCCTTCGAGTAAAGTAATAAAGCTTGATGGTAACGAGAATCCTTATGGATGTTCCCCAAAGGTATATCAAGCTCTAGCCAATTATCCTTATTATCATAATTACCCCGATCCGGAGCAAAGTGAGCTACGGAAAGCTTTAGAAGAATATACTGGCCTGGGACGCCAGCACATTGTTTGCGGCATGGGCAGCGATGACCTTATTGACCTTATCCTCAGGCTTTTCCTCGAGCCCGGAGACGAAGTTATAAATTGTCCACCGACATTCGGTATGTACCCCTTTAGCACCGATGTTTGTGGAGGCAGGGTGGTTAATGTGCCGCGAACCGAAGATTTTACCCTTGATATGGTTGGTATGAAGAAGGCATTGACCAAGAAAACAAAAGCTATCTTTGTTGCCTCGCCCAATAATCCCACCGGTGACACCGCCACCGAGAAGGAAATTATGGAGCTTGTTGAGACTGGAAAAGTTGTTGTCGCGGACGAAGCCTATTTTGAATTCAGCAATGTGACAATGGCCAACCTGGTGCCCTCTTACCCTAACTTGATAGTTTTACGCACCTTCAGCAAATGGGCTGGGCTGGCCGGCTTAAGGATAGGCTACGGCTTTTTTCCCGCAGAAATTGCTGGTTATCTAATGAAGATTAAGCAACCCTATAATGCCAATGCCGCAGCCCAGGCTGCGGTGCTGGCTTCCCTGGCAGATATAGAGTATCTTCGTGCTAATGTTACCAAGATAGTTAGGGAACGGGAGCGGTTATTTGGCAAACTAAAAGAACTGGATTGGCTAAGGCCTTACCCTTCTAGTGGAAACTTTATCCTCTGTTCTCTGCCCGAAGGAAAAGCCAAAGAAATCTGGCGACAACTGCGGAAGAAAGGCATCTTTGTGCGCTATTTTGATACTTCTAGACTGAAAGATTGCCTGCGAATTAGCGTGGGCAGGCCTGAGGATACCGATGCTCTGGTTAAGGCATTAAAGGAGGTTAAACATGACTGAAAGAAAAGCAACAGTTGCCCGTGAGACTGCTGAAACGAATGTCAGGGTGGAGCTCAACATTGACGGCAGCGGACAATTTCAAATCACCACCGGCATAAGGATGTTCGACCACCTTCTTAGCCATCTAGCTCAGCACGGGGTATTTGACATAAAAATCTCAGCCTCGGGTCCCGACCAGCACCACGTGGTGGAGGATGTGGCTATCTCCCTTGGCAAAGCTTTTAACCAGGCACTGGGGAAAAAGCAGGGCATTGTTCGTATGGCCCATGCTGTCGTGCCTATGGATGAAGCTCTGGCGGAGGTAGCTGTGGACATTGGAGGCAGGGTCTACAGTGTAATCGAGGCAGACTTTAAAGAAGCCAGCATAGGCGACCTGGATGCTGATTTAATCCGCCATTTTCTGGTCTCCCTTGCCTCTGAAGCTAAAATTAACCTCCATGCTAAAGTGCTCAGCGGCATCAACGACCACCACAAAGCCGAAGCCCTGTTCAAAGCCCTGGCTCGAGCCCTGGACTCAGCTACTCGGATTGACGAGCGAATCGCTGGCAGGGTTCCCAGCACCAAAGAGGTTATTGAGGGGTAGAAAGACACTTGTTCAGCCTCGAGGCTCTCAAGGAGTGCGGCTATACAGTGGTCTCCATTGTGTTTAAAATAATATGGAGTTAATCTGTGCAAAAAACATGAAGCAACGGAGGTAGCAAATGCCGGAATTGAGTGGAGCCACCGTGGTCGCCTGGTTGATAGACCATGGCATCCCCATCCTTATCATAGTGGTGGTGGGAGCAGTGCTGTGGTTTGCCTTAAACAAATTTCTCCCACCTATTGTGCGCCGTGGTGTAAGCCGGACCAAGTATAAGGAAAGCAAAGAGGGAATTAAGAAAAGGACGAATACCCTTGTATCTATCTTCAGGGGAGTGGCGCGGGTATTCATTGTCGTAATTGGCATAATGATGATTCTGTCTGAAGTGGGAGTTGACATCGTGCCAGTTCTGGCTGGCTTCGGTATCGCCGGCATAGCCATCGGTTTCGGAGCTCAGTACTTGATAAGAGACCTCATCGCTGGCACATTTATCATCTTGGAAAACCAGTACAGGGTGGGTGATGTGGCTAGGGTAGCCGATATTGCTGGGGTGGTGGAGGAAGTAACTTTGAGAAAGACTGTACTCCGTGACCTGGATGGCATAGTCCACCATGTGCCCAATGGTGAGATCAGGGTGGCCAGTAACTTCACCAGACACTTCGCCAGGGTCAATCTCGATGTCTCGGTAGCCTATGGCACTGACCTCGACCACGCCATAAGGGTGATAAACCAAGTGGGCAAAGCACTCACTGAGGATGAAAAATGGCGTAAAGCAATTAAAAGCCCTCCCCAGGTGCTGAGGGTTGATAATCTGGGCGACTCCGGCATATATATCAAGATTCTAGGGGATGTTAAGCCCATGCAACAGTGGGCAGTGATGGGGGAGTTGAGGCTTCGCATCAAGAAGGCCTTTGACGCTGAGGGCATAGAAATACCCTGGCCCCATACCAAAGTGTATTTTGGCAGTTCTTTACCGGATTTTCCTAAAGAGGAGGATTAGTCACGAAATATTCCCAGCCTGCTGCTTTTTGCAAAGCTCTCTTCGTCCTCAAAGTCTCCGCTTCATCGCTTTCCTTGGCTCAGGAAGGAATAGACAAGATATTCAGAATGCAGAGGCAAACTTTAAAGACTTTATCTTAAATGAGAACTCCATCTTCATGATATCGGGGAGGTCGGGAGTAAGGTAATCTTCATGAACCGTGTCTCCAGGATATTCATCGTCGGATTCTTTGCACTGCTAGGAGCAGTTCTTGTTTTCTCATGCTTAAATTTTCTGGGATGCTCAGTTCCTGGTAATTCGGATATCATTCCAGTCTATACGTATAATGTAGTCAAGACCTACCCCCATGACCGCAATGCTTTCACCCAAGGACTGGTTTTCGAAGATGGCGTTCTATATGAGGGAACAGGGGGTTTTGGAAACTCCACACTGCGAAGAGTTGAATTGGAAACCGGAGATGTTTTGCAAATTCGTGAGCTATCAGCTCAGTTTTTTGGTGAAGGCATAACCATTTATAAAGACAAGATCATCCAGCTAACCTGGAAATCCAATATCGGGTTTGTCTACGACAAAAACAGTTTTGAGTTACTACAAGAGTTCAATTATTCAACTGAAGGCTGGGGCATTACGAATGATGGAACGCGCTTAATCATGAGCGATGGTACGTCAACATTGCATTTCCTGAACCCTCAGACTTTTGAAGAAATCGGTCAGCTTGGGGTATTTGACAACGATGGTCCCGTAACCAGACTCAATGAATTAGAATACGTCCAAGGGGAAATCTATGCTAATGTCTGGCAAACGAACCGGATCGCAAGGATTGCACCTGAGACAGGTCGAGTTATTGGGTGGGTAGAGCTGGGAGGACTCCTAACTACAGAAGACCGTAGTGAGCCGGTTGATGTTCTCAACGGCATTGCGTATGATGCAAAGACGGATCGCTTGTTTGTGACTGGAAAGTTGTGGCCTAAACTCTTTGAGATTGAACTGATTTCTCCAAGATAATTGACGATTCTCCTTTTCGAGCTAAGTCACTGCCTTACCAGTGCTAGCACTACAAGATTCTTCGGTCTTTTCCCTTCGTTATGCCCATGGCTTTGGTTTAGGCGCTTCTCACAATGACAAAGAAGCTAAAAGGAAGGCTTTTCCTATTTCCCAAACTACTCCTCTAATAATCTATTGTCCTGGTAGCAGCACACTTTCTAAGTGTAAAAATTCGCAGCACACCAGCTTGACATCAAGGAAATTTTCCATTAAATTTTGTCATAGAATCATTATGAGGCCCCGTGGTGTAGCGGTTTAACATGCCACCCTGTCACGGTGGAGATCAGGGGTTCGAATCCCCTCGGGGTCGTATCTCTCATACACGTCGCCCTGCATACTTCAACAATAGTGATGAGCCTTCCTTTTGGTACCTGCTTCATGATTGCCAATACTTCCGACGGGTTTACCAGTACTATCTCATCACCGACTTCGGCACCCATTTTGTGCACGGCCTTATAACAGGGAAAATCTTTCTCCAGCCTGAGCACCTTAGGAAAAGAGGGTTTGTCCTTCAATTTCTCCTGCCAGGTTTTTCTCATTTATCCGCCCACCGGTATTTTTGCTTCTTTTGACGCAGTCTATCAAGACCACAATTAAAACAGATACCATTGTGGCAACTTATTACCCCGCCACACTCAGGGCACCGCCACTTCTCCTGTTCTCTTTCAAGGAATTTATTAATGCCATTATCTCTGATGGATTCAAGGTTCTCAATCATGCTCATCTTGAAATATGTTCTGTATCGGTTATCAAGATGCTTTAATCCTTCGCAGGGAAAATTGCTACATTCATAGCAATATCTTACTTCATTAGACATCAGTAGTTCGCATCTTTTCTTCAAGAAAGCACACCTCTTATCTCGTGGTCTGCACCCTATGCAATAAGGCATTCTAATTCCCTTGCTTTTAATATCATGGTAATAGGCAAGATACGCACTGCATATTCCACAGTTCATTCCACAGGGAGCGATTAGTTCTTCATTCATGGCTTTCCCAACGGTAATATACAGGATTTGAAGCGACCGACACCAGTGCGATAAGAATCAATCCGTACCAGTGTTGGAGTGAGCAAATTGCACAATCTCGAGTTTTGTACAGCGGCAATATAGCACCTCTCCCAGTGCACTAAGAGATGCGAGGCAAATGGGTCAAGGGATTGCTTACCAGCAAAGTGAGTTGACGCTTCCAACACCTGAAATCATTTTTCAATAGCTATTATGGCTCTACCTATCTCCCACTGAGGGTCCTTTTTACCTGGAAATTCCACAATATCGATTACGATTAATCCTAACCCTCCAAGCAGAGTTCTCCACTCATTAATAGTAAGCACATTGGACTTTGTTTCCGCTTTGTATTTTCTGAACCTAAATGCAAACTGAAAAACAGGGGCCATGAGCTTCCCGAGCACACTCCTCCATTTTTCAGGTGCGTATATATCGGCGATAACGATCCTGCCTTTAGGCTGCAAAACCCGGATGAATTGAGCCAAAGCTTTCTCGATATCGGTATGACGAATAGCGAAGGTGCAGGTCACCAAATCATAGACGTGGTCTTCACTTGGTACATTTTCAGCTGAGGCTTTTTTGATTAGTATGACATCCTGAAGTTCTTCGTTTTCTACATTGGATTGAGCTTTCTCTACCATTGCGTCTATTGGCTCGATCCCTAATATCTTACAATTTCCCAAAAGGGCTTTCGCTACGGAGATTGCGGTGAGTCCCGTCCCAGTACCAACGTCCAATATGTTCATACCAGCTCTCAAACCACATAATTTCAGAAGACGAACCATGAACTCCTCATAGCTATATCCTGCCTGTGCAAACATCTCCACTTTGTCTCTATCATAAGTGGCTGCCCATGAGGTATACTGCTCGTTGACTTTGCCTTCCATCTCTATTTCGATTTACCTGAAGAATCTTACTGTCGAGAATATTAGCACAATATGGTAGAGAAGCTGACTTAAACGACAGAAATAGTGAGCGGTATTAGAGCTGTCGGTAGTAGTATGCTAACTAAACCGCAGGGCCAACAAAACTAATTTATTTGCAACAGTAATATAGCACCGCTCCTGGTGTGCTAAGAGATGCAAGGCAAATGGGTCAACGGATCGCTTGCCAGCACTCCAAATTGACCGACAAAGGTAGATATGCTACCATCGAATTAGATGTCAGCTTTAGCTCGACTTTGCGAGGAAATTATAGCTTGCCTGGATTGTGAGCTAGCTAAGTATCGCACTAAGGTGGTGCCTGGTGAAGGGGCCGAGGACGCGGATTTACTTTTTATCGGTGAGGCTCCGGGGTGGCACGAAGACCAGCAAGGGCGTCCTTTCGTCGGGCCAGCAGGGCAATTTCTGGACCAACTGTTGGCCTCAATTAGTTTACGCAGAGAGGAAGTTTACATTGCTAATGTAATTAAGTGTCGTCCTCCCCAAAACCGTGACCCATTACCAGCGGAGATACAAAGTTGCCGCAAATGGCTGGACCGTCAAATAGAGATAATTCAGCCCCAAATGATTATTACTTTGGGACGTTACTCTCTAGCTCGGTATTTTCCCAATGAGAGCATAGGCAAGATTCATGGAAAGCCACGAAAGTCAGGGGGCATCATTTATTACCCCATGTATCATCCTGCGGCGGCTCTCCATCAAGGCTCTCTACGACGGACCATCGAAACGGATATGCTCAAGATTCCGCAGATATTAGCTCAAGGCAAAGAGCTGCCTCAAGATGAAGTTGAATCTCAACAACTAAGCTTGTTTTAGAACCATTTCCCGAATGAAAGGAAGAGGAAAAACCATGCCAAAACATAAATTAAGAGTCATCCCTCTAGGCGGACTAGGTGAAATTGGTAAGAACATGATGGCATTGGAATATGGCAATGACATCGTCGTCATTGATGCCGGGCTTATGTTCCCCAGCGAGGAGATGCCGGGAGTTGATTTGCTTATCCCAGATATTAGCTATCTTTTGGCGAGACAGAAAAATTTAAGGGGGATAGTAATTACTCACGGGCACGAAGACCACATTGGGGCACTGCCTTACGTTTTATCTCGCATCTCCCCTCCTATTTATGCTACCAAGTTCACTCGAGAGCTGATTCTCGTGGAACTCAAGCAGCGAGGGGTGAAAACCGACGCAAAATTGAATTTAGTTAGCCCGGGGAGCAGGATTACACTAGGTAGTTTCACCATAGAGTTTTTCTCTGTTTGCCATAGTATCCCTGATTCTGTTGGGCTGATAATTCACACTCCCCTGGGAATTGTAGTTCACAGTGGTGATTTTAAGATTGATTATACACCGGTCCTTAGCGAGGCTACTAACTTTAGCCAATTAGCTTCGCTAGGGGCAAAGGATGTTTTGCTTCTTCTTTCTGACTCCACCTATGCCGAGCTTCCTGGATATACTCCTTCCGAGAGGGTGGTTAGCGATACTCTAGATCGGATTGTAAGTGTGGCAAAAGGAAGGGTAATCGTAACTACATTTGCCTCTCTCATATCTCGCGTGCAGCAAGTGTTTGATGTTGCCGTTAAACACGGTCGCCGTGTCTTTATCATCGGGCGAAGCATGAAGGAGATAGTTAGCATGGCATTGAAAACGGGTTATCTTAATGCTCCCCCCGGCATTACTTGTCGCTTGGACGAACTGAAGACCTTACCTCACAATCGAGTTATCGTGTTGAGCACGGGAAGTCAAGGTGAGCCTACCTCTGCCTTGGTGCGCATGGCTAATCGTGACCCCAGTAGTCGAGTTCAAATAGTCCCTGGCGACACTGTGGTGATTTCAGCAACTCCTATTCCCGGCAATGAGATGTTAGTTAGCAAAACCACAGATAGCCTTTTCCGTCAAGGTGCCAATGTAATTTATAGCAAGCTGGCTCAAGTTCATGTCCACGGGCATGGTAGTCAAGAAGAGTTGAAGCTTTTGCTTAGTTTGGTTAAGCCTAAATTCTTTGTTCCTGTTCATGGTGAGTATCGCCATTTAAGCTTGCATGCCGGCTTAGCTCGAAGTATGGGTATACCCACAGACAACATTTTTGTCCTTGAGAACGGGGATGTGCTTGAGCTCGGGCAAGATTCAGGGAAGGTGGTTGATAGAACCCGTGTCGGAGTTATCTATGTAAGCGGCCTGATAACAGGCGAGTTGGATGGCGTTGTGCTTCGGGACCGCAAATTACTTTCGCGAGACGGCGTCGTTGTGGTGACCATTGCTATTGATGCTGAAAGTGGTAAACTAGCTGAAAGGCCACGCATTATAACGCGAGGCTTTATTGATGCTGGAGAGGGACAGACATTGATTGAGAAAGGCCGAGATGTGGTGCTAGCTGCTTTAGAGAACAGAAAAGAAGGATTCATTTCTAAAAGACGCTTGGTTGAACCAAGCTTCGTTGATGCCAAAGTAAAAGATTCCCTGAGTAAATTCTTTTATGCGCGAATTCATCGTCGTCCTGTCATCATTCCTGTGGTTGTGGAGGTAGGGAAAACCCAGAGGAAGCCGACGAGCTAGGAGCATAACTCCGTGTCTAAAGCAAGAAGCAGGTCTAAGCCGGGGCGGAAGGCAAAAGAAAGCCGCCCGGCATGGAAGCGATTCTTCGGCTTCATCGCTTCACCGGTGGGACGAAGGCTTATCTTAATTATCGTAATAGTAGTCTTGCTGTATGTGTTGTGGCAAGGCATGCTCACATTGTTTGGTTATGGATTAATAATAATAGCCATCGCTTTGGGCTCACTGGTCTGGGTGGCATGGCGGCGGCAGTTCTCTGTTGTGAAACATAGGTGGAATTGGGTTCTCGGGGGCATTAGCCTGGCTTTTGCTGTATGGGGAATTCTGTCTTTCTTCCCCGGGGAAGGTATTTTGAGACAAGCCACACTAGGAGGCACATTCGGGCAAAGCATAATAGGTGCCTCTAATAGCGTGGGGGGGCTTCGGGTAGCCGGACTTGTCCTTCTAGGCATTATTTTTATCATCCCTCGGAAGTCTTGGAGCGCTGCTAAGAATAGCTGGCGTTTTTTGACCAAAGTTTTCCGACTTCGTCCCAGGGTCATCTTCCCCCGGCCCCGACAAATCGGGACTAAAGCTATCCCTCTCGAAGCTACCTCCCCTGAAGTAGAGGCAGTTAATGAAGCGGAGGCGAAGCCTGCTCTACTTCCTTCTCCTCCCGTGTGGCAATCAGAGCACGAACCAATTCTCACCCCCGGAGGGTGGCATCTTCCACCGATTGATGTCTTGGATAAGCCAGCTGAGGTGAAATTGGACAGGGCAGACATTGACCAACGAGCCCGATTGATTGAGGAAGCTCTAGCGAGCTATGGTGTAGAAACCAAGGTTGTGCAGATAAATATAGGTCCTACCGTGACACAGTTTGGTGTTGAGCCTGGTTGGGACAGAAAATATAAAGAAGTAAGAGAAAAGGGGAGGAACGGTAGCTACGAAACGAGAGTGGAAGAAGTATCCAGAACCAGGGTAAGGGTAGACCGCATTACCTCTTTGGGCAATGATTTAGCTTTAGCCCTAGCTGCTCCCAGCATCAGGATTGAGGCTCCCGTGCCCGGGGCATCGGTGGTGGGCATTGAGGTTCCTAACACTGTGTTTGGCTCAGTTGCCCTTCGCGGTGCGATAGAGAGCGCTGCTTTTCAGAAGATTAAAGCCCGCTCAAAGCTAGCTATCGCTTTGGGTAAAGGTGCTGGTGGTGAGGCGATGGCAGCAGACCTGACCAGGATGCCACATTTGCTTATCGCTGGAGCTACTGGCAGTGGTAAAACTGTTTGTCTTAATTCTGTTATTTGTTGTTTGCTTTTACACAACAGCCCCGACGATGTTCGGTTCATCATGGTTGACCCCAAGAGGGTGGAGCTGGTGACTTTTAATGCAGTGCCCCATCTACTTGCTCCTGTGGTTGTGGATACTGATAAGGCGATAAAGGCTTTAAAATGGCTTAGTCAGGAGATGGATAGTCGATATCGTCAGTTTGCTCAGGCGGGAGCACGCAATATTGAGGGTTATAACAAAGACCGCTCACCTGGAGAAGAGTTGCCATATTTAGTGCTCATCATCGATGAGCTGGCTGATTTAATGATGACAGCTTTCGATGAGGTAGAGCATGCGCTTTGTCGGTTAGCCCAATTGGCTCGGGCTACAGGCATTCATCTCGTCGTAGCTACACAACGCCCTTCAGTAGATGTAATTACCGGGCTTATTAAAGCTAACTTTCCTACCCGCATTAGTTTCGCAGTCACTTCTCACATAGATTCCCGGACCATACTTGACATGGTAGGTGCTGAGAAATTGCTGGGCAGAGGGGATATGCTCTACATGCCCACTGAAGCTAGCAAGCCTAAACGTCTTCAAGGAAGCTTTGTTTCTGATGTTGAAATCGAGAGATTGGTGTATTTCTGGGGAAACCAGCGGCAGATTGAGATGAGCTCTGTTGACTTTGATGAGGTGGCTGAGCGCCCCTTAAGTGCCCAGATAGCTGCTCCCCCCGACCCTCTTTTAGAAGAGGCAAAGCGCCTGGTACAAGAGCATAAACATATCTCCACTTCTTTCTTACAGCGCCGTCTTCGTATTGGCTATCCTAGAGCTGCCCGCCTTATGGAAGCACTGCAACAAGCAGGTTTGGTGGAGGCGGCTCAACCCGAACGAGAAAGCTAAACCGGGCTAGTAAATCCTGAACAAGAACTTACGAAATTCCAAATTTGAATACCAAAACTCATTTTGTTCTGGATTTTGGTCATTTACATATAATCTTCATCTTCGTTCCCTGGCAATCATCAAAGTCACCGGACTCGTTAACACACCCTCCCTAATTCCGCCATATGTCTCCCGTGGCTTCAACTATCCAAACAACGGGGTCAACCAGGAGCTCCCTGACAAGAGTCCTTAAAAGGTCACTTCTTGCTATGAAATTCGCGAAGGGAGGACTAAGCCGGTAGTACAGGGTGACAAATTGAGAGCCCACGGTGCTTTCCAGCAACACCATATCCCGGAACTCTCGCAATACATCGATCTGTTCAGCGGTGGGAGTCCCGTAGGCTGCGGTAGCAATAAAACAAAAACCTATGCGGGGCCCTGGGGCTGTGGTGAATCGACGGGCAGCACCTTCAATCATAGTCCCATGATACCTGAGTTGTGCTTTAAACTCGTACTCCGTTCTGAAAGCGAGCCCTGTTAGTACCTCAGTATAGGTGTAGTTTGCTGTTCCAGACACCCAGGCAGTATAAAACCAGGCCTGGTCGATGGTCCTCTTGCAAGCAAAACGCACTTCCACCAAGCTGAAGTCTCCTGCAGTGTAGCTCATGCTCACGTTGGCAGAGTAGGAGGTGATGTTAGTGGCGGCTTGCGTGGTCACAGTGGGCACTATTTGCGTGACGAAAGTAAGTTTATTACCCTCAAGTAGAGTTTCGTTATACTTAAGCTGTGCTTTGAACTGATACCCGGTGTTGGGGTCAAGCCCTGTAAGCGTTTCGGCATGAGTACCGTCTGCTGTCTTAGACACCCAATCGGTATACGACCACTGTGTTCCGGTGGACTTCTTATAGGCGAACCGCACTTGCAGGGAGCCGTAGCAGCTCCCCGCAGTATAGTTCATATTCAGGGTGGCAACGTACACTAGGACCTCGGTAGCAGCCTGTGTGGTAACCGTCGGAACAACCACCCAGGGCTCAAAATCCACATTATCGCTTACAGCGTCGCCTATACCAGGACCTTCACCGCTGGGCCCGCTGCCATCGCCCCACCAGTTGCAGGTGGCGTTAAAGGTGCCGGTGCCTCCATTATAGACGCCGAAGACATCGTTGCCCGAGATGTTATTGCTGTTGGCGCAGCTACTAGTAGCATCAACCAAGGCCCCATCCAGGCGTATGCCATACTGCCAGCCAGAGATGGTGTTGTTGGTGATGGTGGCGAGTATAGTGCCATCCGCACCTTCGACTCCAATGCTGACGCCATCAGCATCTGTTGTCCCGTCGCCTGGAAGGTGATTACCTTGTATAGTAACGTCGAGTGTCGCACCAGAATCATAGGTGTTAGCGCCAATCGCCGCATTCTGATAACTACCTGAATCCCTTACACCGCTTATCGTATTGCCTACAAAGGAAGCCGTCCATTCCCCAGCGGCATCAGGCTCGGCATATATACCAATCAATCCCACTGTTCCTCCATTCACTGTGTTGCCTTCCGCTGAGGCGTTGGCGTTATTGAAGATGATGCCCGTCTGACAGTCTATTATATTGTTGTTATTGGCGGTAGCACTAACGCCTGTCGGTGAGACGTAATTGTAGAACATGATTCCCGCCCCCCACGATGTTTTTGGCTGGTATATAAGTTTGCTAATCGTGTTGTAGTTTACTGTAGCTACCGCGTCCCTGCCGACATTAACGCCGTTCTGGACTTCGTCAGTGATAGATCCTCGCCCGGTAATCGTGTTGTGATTGATGTCAACAGTAAGCTTGCCTCCCATCACCTCTATGCCGTTTTTATCAAAGTTGGTAATGGTGGAACCTGTTATTTCTATGGAGACGGTCTTGGTCCCCGCTGAGAGGTATACACCATAAGCTCTATCAGGAGCCCACTGACCTGTCCCAGCAACGGTGACCTTGTCAACTAAACCCCCGGTCTCGCGGTAAAAGACTCCTGCAAGATAATCCGCGCCCGCCGGCTTGGCGGTGACAAGGCTTTCGTCGACTTTAAGATTCTTTATGGTTACACTGCTACCGCCAGGAACATTAGCTACGACAATGCCAGCGATATTCTTCGTACCGCCATACCAGAACAAGCCAGTAAACACTTGGGTAAGATTGTCAGCCGAAGGTTTTATAATGGTGGTATCTCCGGCACCCTGTAGCGTCAGGCTTTTATTTATCACCACCTGCTCATCATATGTCCCCGCCGCCACCTGGATAGTGTCACCAGGATTGGCAGCGTTAATGGCTGCCTGGATAGTGGAGTAGTCACCTGGCACATGGATTGTAGCTGCAGCCACCGGCGTTGCGGTCACCAGGCTGAAGCTCAACACCAGGGCCACGATAAGCAAGACACTAAATAGCTTTTTCATTTTTCCTATTCGTATTACTTTTTTTCGATATACTTTAGGGGGTAAAATGGGCAAGAGATGGGTGTGTTAGCGGTAATCTTTAACAAATTCTAGGGAGAATTTATTCCCATTATCTGTACGAAATTCTAGACTTTAAACAAATACGAAATCCCAAATTTAAATACCGAATTTGCCCCTCAGGCAAAATCGGCGGAACTTATTTATGATATTTAACTGCATGATTATTATAATTCTCCCTACCTAGTTCCTCCATATATCCCCGGTAGCTTCAACAATCCAAACAATGGGGTCAATCAGGAACTCCCTGACAAAAGCCCTCAAAAGGTCATTTCTTGCTATGAAATCCGCTATGGGAGGGCTAATTCGGTAGTACAGGGCAACAAATTCAGAGCCCACGGTGCTTTTCAGCAACACGACATCCCGGAATTCTCGCAACACATCAATCTGTTCAGCGGTAGGAGTTCCGTAGGCTGCTGTAGCAATAAAACAACCGAAATAACTTAAGAAATCATCCATACCCATGCTAGCCCCCTGGGCTGTGGTGAATTGACGGGCAGTACCCTCAATCTCAGTGCCATTATATTTAAGCTGTGCTTTGAACTCATACCCCGTCTCCGAGATGAGCGCCGTGAGCACCTCAGTATAAGTGCCCTCTGCTGTTCTAGACACCCAAACAGTATAAAACCAGGCCGGATCGGTGGACCTCTTGCAGGCAAAACGTACTTCCACAGAACTGAAGCCCCCCATAGTGTAGCTCATATGTACGGTGCCTGAGTAGGATGAAATAGCAGTGGCGGCTTCTGTGGTAACTATCGGAACATCAGGAGGCGGTGACACATCCTCGAAGTGGGCGGTGACAGTTACAGCTTGATCCAACATTGTGAAGGTGGTCTCCGCGGCAGTCGCATTACCAAATGTGACTGTCGGATTTGCCGTCCAGTTACCAAAGCCGTAGCCCGGGTTGGCTACCGCCCTTATCCTGACTGTTGCACCTTCTGCATAAGCACCTCTAGCAGCCACATCAATCGCATCACCACCACCAACAGGGTCTGCTGTCATGGTGAGTGCGTAGGCCTCGCCGAAGTGGGCGGTAATAGTTACAGCTTGATCCAGCATTATGAAAGTAGTCTCGTCTGCAGTCGCATCATTGAATGTGACTGTCGGATCTGCCGTCCAGTTGACAAAGCCGTAGCCCGCTGCGGGTTCCGCCTTTATCCTGACTGTTGCGCCTTCTGCGTAAGCACCTTTATCACCCACATCAATTGCATCCCCACCTACGACAGGGTCTGCTACCATGGTGAGTGCATAGGCTACGCCGAAGTGGGCGGTGACAGTTACATCTTGCTCCGGCATTGTGAAGGTGGTCTCGTCTGCAGTCGCATCATCAAAATCACCCGCCGGCGCTGTCCAGTCAACAAACCCGTAGCCCGGGTTGGCTACCGCTTCTATGCTGACTTCGGCGCCTGCTGGGTAAGCACCTATAGCAGCTACGTCAATGGCCTCCCCATAGGCGGGAGGGTCTGCTGCCATGGTTAGTTCGTAGACCACGCCGAAGTGGGCAGTTATAGTTACATCTTGAGCCGGCATGGTAAAAGTTGTCTCGGCGGCATTGGCGTCACCGAATGTGCCCGCGGACGCAGTCCACTTGGCAAACTGATAGTCTGCCTCAGCCTCTGCCAAGAGGTCGATCACCGTCGCGGCGTAATAGGTGTACACCCCCTGGCCAGGGGTGGTTACATTACCTCCGGTGGTGCTGGAGATGGTTAACGTATATTGAACTGGCGGTCCTGGCTCTTCACCAATTGTCAGGTTAAGTCTTTGCACTTTGCCCGACTCCCAGGTAGCAGTTTGGTCTGCTTCGATGCCGTCAACGTAGAATGTCACCGCGGCACCAGCCGGGGCATCAGCCGTGTTCGGCACCCTGAATATTGGGTCGTATCCATACCTCCCCACACCATCCACGGTGGTCTCCGCCTCTTTGACATCGTCCACGAACGCCTCCACCAGTGTCCCCGCAGCCACCAGGTCACCGTTGAACTTTACAGTGCCATAGAACTGGTGCGGCATTTCTGGCGGCAATTCGACGGCATAGGCTGGCATGACGCCGCCAGCGATAAGGCACAGGGCTAACAAGAGCCCGAGGGCTCCTGCTAGCCTGCCGGCGCTTCGTCCTGTTAATTTATTTATCGTTCTCCGCGCCTCCATAATTAACTTACAATATTTACACTCCCACACTTATAATGGATAAATTGTTCCTGGTTCTGTGAATGCCACCCAGTAACCGAGGCCTGGCACCATATACGTGGTATTATACGCCGTCCCCGGAATCACGAACCAAGTGTCATTATCAAACCCGTATATCCTAGTGTATTTGGTGCCAGCAAGGTAATTTTCAACTGTTACATTGTCAGCGGTGGACTTGAAGCCGACCATGTTCCAGCCGACTACCACGTCGTAAGCTGGCGGCAGTTCCCCACCTTCAGGCATTTTCGTGCCGGCTATATACAGTGGCTGGCCCGCCTCCATGTTAATCCAGTAGGCTTTGCCGTCTTCCATAAAGTGAAGATTGTATGGAGCATCGGGAGCGAAGCTCTTCCACGGGGGGCCGGTTGCGGCATCCCAGTACCAGACGCCTTTAACGTCGTCCATGATGCCAGCCAGCACCACCTCAATATGTGAGTCAAGGGGGATGAGGGGCAGCGAGATGAGGTTCCAGCCCTCCGCAAGCGTTATGTTCGCTACGTCGAAGTCTCCCTGCCTAACGGTAACCGTGTCGGGTTCAAGGGCGTCGGCGGGTATAGCCGTGTCCCCGACCTTGCCTGATGGAGTGACGGTTATCCTGCTAAAGCCTTCACCGGTACATTCAAGGGTCCAGGTGTGATTACCTGATGTCTCATTAGAGTCAAGTGTGCCCTCCGTCCTGAGGGCAACCTCACCTGTCTTCATCTGGGCGTAGCGGTCTATGGATAAGGTCAGCTTTACATCCGTCGCGTTGAGGGAGCTGATGTTCTTCACTTGGGCGGTGACCTCAAACGGATCAGTTACATTAAGCGCATAGTCCTCGGGAGGCGCGACAATGATCACCTCCAGAACTTTCTTCTGCTCAATGCTTATCTTGTCAGAGTGGAGTTTACTTCCAACTATAAGGCCGCCGGTAAAAAAGTCAATACCTGACGGAGTGACCGTTATATTTACAGCACCCCCACCAATGCAGACAAGATCCCAAGATACCTCAATAGTCGTGTTGTCAGCGGCAAAATACTGAGGCGATGTCACTAAAACCTTGGTGGCGACCTCACCTGCCTTCAGGGTAGCATTTCCGCTTATATCTATGGTTGCCGTAACCTCCTCTGCCTTTAGATTCCCGGTGTTTGTCACGTTGGCGGTGACGGTAAACTCGTCACCGCCCATAATGTGATCACCGGCCCCAGGGTCTGTGATGTTTGCCACCAGCTCAGCATAATAAACGCCGTTAGCGCTAACCGGCGCCGCCACCACAATGAAGCTCAGCACCAGCGCCAGAGTTATTAAAATACTACATATCTTTCCCATTCTCCTCTCCTTTCATCAATTTACTACTGGCTTATCACCCCTCGACCGGGGGCATCTCCGTTTTTCCATGGCACAATTCTCACCTCCATATAGCATCACCTCCTTCATAAAACACAGAAACCAACTCTCTTCAGTGACCGGCCCTCTTCGGGTGGGCCACATCATTAGCTACCCGGTGACCACCCAAAAAACACCGCCTCATCTCTCCCCCTCGCCTCCTTTCCCTCTACTCTCGTCACTTTTGTCCTTCAATCCCCGATCAACACAGAGTCTAAAGCTCAGGCAGTAACATGCCGTAACGCTTTATAACCACTACTTAGTATAATAGATGAGAGGGACTTTGTCTAGTTTTTGTCCTGGCATAACAACAAGAGGAAAAGGCGCCCGGAAATGACATTGCCCAAGCCTTCCTGTTTTCCTAATTGGGATCTTGATATTATTTAGCATTTCGTATTTAGTGCTCAGTATTTCTTATCATTAGGCGCCAAATTTGTCCAGTTTTAAAGCATTAGCCATAGCCAAGAGCATGATTTCTGTAGCTGGAAAACGCCCCATACCACCAGCCAGGCAGGCTCGCTCCGAGAATTCAATTACATCATCGGGGGGACACCATTTGGACTTCAGCATGAAAGGGACGGGATGCCAGCTATGCATAGCTAAGGTTGCCGGAGTAGAGTGGTCTCCGGTGATAATCAGGACCTCCGGTTCTAAGTTGAGCAGGCCGGGGAGGGCATTATCGAGTTCCTCAACGGCCTTAACTTTGGCCTGGAAGTCGCCGTCCTCCCCTCTGGCATCGGTGCTCTTAAAATGGACGAAGAAAAAATCATAATCTGCATAGTAGCGGCGTAGGCTGTTCATTTGATCTGTTATATTTTCGCCGCCCGGCAGCACCCGCATCCCCACCAACCTGGCCAGTCCCCGGTACATAGGATATATAGCGATGGCTGCCGGCTTTAGTTTATAGATCTCAGATATAGGGGGGATGTTGGGGCGACGGGAGAAGCCGCGTAGAAGCACCATGTTGGCGGGTGCTTCACCTTGTAGGAGGCTTCTTGCTTGAAACACGAATTCGTTGGCAATTCTCGCGGTTTTCTGTGCCTGCGGCGATAACGCCTCTACCTTTTTGGGTACTAGCCCTACTTGCTGGGGGTCAGAATCAGCTAGCTCAGGAGACAAAGATTCGCTGCGGAGGATGAGCACAAATCTATGTTCTTTCACCGGCAACACGGAAATCTCAGCTCCATCTATGGCAATATTATTCAATGAGAGGCATAACTTGGTACTTTTCTCTGTGGGAATCCGTCCTGCCCTCCTGTCGGTAATGATTCCCTCTGCATCAACCGTGCAGAAATTGCCCCGGGCAGCAATATCATCTGGCTTCAGTTCTAAATCTATTCCTAAAGCTTCCACAACTCCCCGCCCGATATTATATTTGATAGGGTCATAGCCAAAGATGGCTAGATGACCTGGCGCACTCCCCGGCGTGATTCCCGGGCTTATCGGGTCAATAAGTCCGCAAAGGGAATCCCTGGCTATGTGATTTAAGTTGGGTCTCCTGGCTGACTCCAGTTCTGTTTTACCTGTTTCAGGATGAGGTAGACCGCCTACGCCATCCATTACCAGAATCACTATTTTAGACGGGGATTTCCGGGATAATTTCTTTATGTTCTCAAATTCAATCATGGTATTTGTAATTTTACTCGGAGGCATAGCCAAGTTCAAGTTTATCGTTGCGCAAGGCGAACTTGAAGGCAGGTAAGGCTATGCCTATTGCAGAAACACTTCCTTCGTGGTATACTGGTGTCATCTAGTTGCGGGAGCGATAAGACCTTTGCAGGACGCCTTAATTCTGATTGGAGGAATAATCAGTGCTGCCGGCGGTATCGTGATGATCTTCTTCTCATGGTTCGCGCCCCTGCTCGTTGGTGTCGTGATGGGCTTTCTCGCGATTGTGTGGGGAATCATAGCTGCTGTTGCCTATTGGCTCTAGGTGTCATTTCCTATTTCACTCTTGCATGGCGAGACACGCACATTATCTTCACGTATTCAAATCCAATCACTTTATTTGCTGTCCTGTTGAGAGGGGTAGCCGGGTCGAGTTCGTCGCGGTAAGCTCGGAACAAAGGCAGCTTGATAGCACCGAGAGGCATACCCATTGCATAAATAATTGTTTTCATGGCATATTAGAGTAATTCAATTACAGGAGGTGATAATCCATGCTTACTCTACATACTAATCTAGGTCTGATTGGAGGAATCATCGCCCTTATCTTCGGTGTCATCGTAATGATTTTTCCTAAAATCCTCAATTATCTGGTGGGCATCTTCTTGATATTGTGTGGAGTGATAGCGCTTATTGTCCACTTCACTTAACCAGAAGACGGAACGAATTTTTAGTGGGCGGCGCACAGTTCATACAAATTAATAGGATTCCTTCCATTGGGGAGAGCGGTCCTCAGAGAGCTTTCTGAATGCTATGTGCACAAGCTCTTGAGGCAACATGTTTGTTACGCTAGCGACTAATTGCTCGCTTTCGAGATTGAAAGTGGCGGCCATTGTAAAGTATAATATCTGTGGTTGTGGTGAGCGTAGCCCAGTGGTTAAGGCGCCAGGTTGTGGCCCTGGAGATCGTGGGTTCAAATCCCACCGTTCACCCCACCATATTCTTGTCGGCCCCACGTCGGTGATTGGCGAAAACCCAGGCTCTAGTTTTCTTGATAAAGTCTTTGACCTCTTGGTCAGTGCGGAAATCTTCTTCCCCAAAATAGTCACGATGAACCATCTTGTCAAGCGGCATCATCAGCTTGGGCCTCGATTTGCAAGCGGGATAGCCCAGGGCGATCATATCGTAGACCTCCATCTCGTTGGGTATGTGTAAAAGGTTCTTTAGCAAGCAGTGGTTGTAAGGTAATGCCACCGAGGACACCCACTGGCTGGCCAGACCCAGCGTCGTAGCCGCCAGGTGCATATACAGAAAGGCATTGGCCAGGCTGGAAAGGTAGATTGACTGTTTTATATGCGGGTCACATCTTACCACCATGGGTAACCCCAGCTGAGTTCTGGTATCGCCAAAGAGTAATATAATAACCGGGGCATTCTGATACTCCATTTCCGGGTCAAGCCAGGGCTGCCGTTTCTGCCGCATCCAGGGCTCACACATGTCTTCCAATTTAGAGAATCCCGAGGCTCCGGCTGTACGCGGCGGTCTGATAATTCGCATAACGTCGTCCTTTAATTTTTTATCCTTGATGACGACAAACTCCCACGGCTGCGAGTTAAAGCCCGATGGAGCCCACCGAGCAGCTTCAATAATCTTGTCCACATATTCATCAGGTATAGGGTCTGGCTTAAACCTGCGGATACTCCTTCTTTTTTTAATCAATTCAAGGAAGCTATCATAATTCATCGCAATCTCCTCTCTAAGCATGACTATTGCCGTAAGCCTAGTTTCTGAAACTCTCAGTTCATGGTTTATTGCCGCCTACACCGTTAAGTTCTTCCCATAATATCATCAGCTTTAGTAGAAAGTCCATAAAGTGGGTGATAGGGACTCCGATATGGCTCTCGCACTGACCATTGATAGTAAGCTGACAAGCTAGAAACCCCTTCATTTTTTGGGAAAAACTTACCTGTTACTTGTTGCCTTTATAGCACACACGACGAGCAACTTTCAACTAGAGGAGGTTTAGGTATATTCCCTTTAGGACTATGGGAATAAGTTGACAAGAGAGGACTCTGGCTCTAGAATTCTATACGGGATGCGCCTATAGCTCAGCGGACAAGAGCACCGGTCTTCGGAACCGGGGGTCGTGGGTTCAAATCCCTCTAGGCGCGCTATCTGAATCATCGCCGTGGGCAACATTTTCCTCTAGCCAGGGTTTAAGCGCCCGGTCAAATTTTCCCGCTGCAGACTTGCTTGTCCCTGGTATAAAGATGAGCCGGGCCTGATAAATCAGGCAACTACAAAAACCTGGAAGTGTATTGCGACTCTAAAGAGTCGCAATACGAAATTTCGTGGGGTAGGGATTTATTCCCCGAAAGAAATAGGCGGCACATAAAATGCCGCCCAAGGATTAGGTGCTTTCATGCGTGTTCTTTATTTCTTTTCTTGCGACGTCGTGGTCCCCGAGAGGCTTATGCGAACTTTCCTTGGTCCTTTCCTGGGTTCGCCATTGGTAGCAGCTTGGTCAGTTGTGACTTCTTCAACGTGAGCCACTGCGGGAACTGTTTGCAGCACATCAATAAAGTTTATGGACCCACGCAGGAAGACCAGAATTGAGGGCATATCAATCTGAGGCACAATCATCTCAGTATTGGCAACTTCGGGTAATTGGTCAAGGAAGGACACGACTTCCATGATTTTGGCTATATCAAACGGAGGTAAGATTTCCACTTCCCATTGCGGCTTGCTCAACTCTGCCTGGTCTTCAATCTCAAGCAATTTTGAGAGGTCGAGGCCCTTTTCAATGTGGTCCGTAGCCCGGCTTGGCGCCGGCTGTTCGTCGAGTGCCTCGCTCTCTTCTGCGACTAAGTGGAATAATCAGAGTTTCGCATCGTGAACTCGACGAGACAACGTCTACTCCCTCCGAACACTATCTTATTCATTGTCAAGAGCAGCTCCTCAAACCCGGGGAGATTGTCCCTGTCGAAGTCGGGATATGGCCCATAGGTATGATCTGGCATGCAGGCCAGAAACTTCGTCTTGTCGTGCAAGGTTATGCCTTTTGGGGGTTTGAGGATAAGATGTTTCCGGGAGGGCCGATATTTCGATATGACATTCGAAACAAAGGGGACCACATAATTCACACTGGTGGGAAATATGATTCACACCTTCTCGTTCCCAAAATCCCATAAAACATTTAAGGGTTATTTAGCTATGGTTTTTACGTATTCTGCAGCATTCTCACCAGCAATACGCCCGCTGTTCACGGCAAAGCCCATGGTATTGCCCGGTAGAACAAAAACATAACTGTCACCATATATTGCACACGCATCAGTCCCCGCAGCATAGAGTCCGGGAATTACCGCATGCTCCTTGGTCAAGGCCTCCGTTTTATAGTTGATCTTAATTCCACCCAGACTGCCAT
>Ga0315546_1000702_pt1 | contig 23083 bp, 40 predicted proteins | sample SalMarSW160170MG_FD_203833 | JGI IMG/M metagenome (GOLD analysis project Ga0315546, IMG submission 203833) | Salt marsh sediment microbial communities from the Plum Island Ecosystem LTER, Massachusetts, United States - Salt Marsh Sediment SW1601-170 ...
ATTCCTGAACCTGATCTCAAAAGAATTAAAGAGCTTATTGACAAAAAACTTTACCCAAATAAAAATGAGTTCGTTCGATTAGCTATCAAAGATTTGCTAGATAATGAAGGGGTTGAATGAAAAATGAAGAAAGAAGTTGAGGCTTTGGTTGCTACACTGAATGATAGAAAAGACGGATGGGTAAAAGCAAAAGAACAGTTGGCAGAAACAATAAAAGAAATCACTGACTTATCTGACCCTCGACAATTTGAAGAAATCGAAGCAATTCTTTCACTCTACAAATCATATAAGAGTGGTTTGCAGATTTTGAAGAGGTTTTGGAGGCTCTTCGCTGATGTGGACTTGTCCTAATTGTGGAGCCCTGATAGATGATTGGGTTGATGTAGCCAATTTTGCTTTCATGCTCCACGATAGAGAGGTTGAATGAAAAATGTTGACTGAAGAAGAAAAAAGGATGGATATAGACGAACTTGTTAAAATATGTGGGCATTTCACTGACTGCGAAACAAACAACGGTTATGGTTGTGACCATCCAGAAAATAAAGGTGAATATTCAGGAAACCCAAAAGAATGTCATAGGACAGGTTGTCCTGTCGCTTGGTATGATTCTGATAAAGACGAAATGGTTGTCTTTAACACTAAAATCTTAGAGAGGTTGCAGAAATGAGGGTTGAATGAAAAATGAAATGTCCTAGATGCGGTGCAAAGATGGAAGGCAACGACTTTGACGGTTGCTGGTTCTGTCCTGAATGTGATTACTACCTAGAGGTTGAATAAAAAATGACAGAAAAGATGTTAGTTTGCACTAATTGTGGGGTAGCTTTTCCAGAATGGGATGAAGAAATAGTTGAAGACTTCAAAATGAAATGTCCTTACTGTGATGGAGAACTAAAAATGGTATCAAGTGAAAGAGGGTTGAATGAAAAATGATAGAAAAACTTGTGGTTAGAATCCAAAAAGCGAGAGATGGAAGAGACTATCTTCAGATAATGTCAGAAGACATGGTTTCTTTGAATATAGTTCTTATTGCCAATAAAATTGAAGTTAAAGACCAAAGAGGGGTTGAATGAAAAATGACAACACTGAAACAAAGATTTATAGCCCTTTTCAAAAATGAATCAGTATTATCACCAGATTATTTTATCAAAGAAACCAAAGAATGGTTGCAACAAAAACCCCAAGAATTTAGAGATTTTATGACAATAAGTAAAGATGAATATGATCTCATTGAGGAGTTTGTCAGAAAACTTTTGGAGGAACTAGAACAAAAATGAAATGTAAAGGTTGTGATTGGTGTCAGTTGCTTGCGGGTGTGTGGGTATGTGCAAGAGGTAAGCATCGGTTTGCTAGGATTGACCCTGAAAAAGAATTTCCTAATGACCAAGGTTCATGCTATGAAAGAGGGTTGAAATAAAAAATGGGTGGAGGATTAAGGAACAATCCGAAAGAAACCATGAGGAAAGCGAGTCAATTTAGCACAAAACTAACTGACTATCAAAAGGAGAACATGAAAAAGAATGAGTGAAACATTAACAAAAGTTGAAAGACTACTCAAAAAATTTGAGGGAAATACAGATCAAGAAGGCATGATTTGGATAGATGATGCGGTCAAGTACTGCCGAGATTGGACAGGACAGGAGGATTCAGAAACTTGAGTGAACAGTCTAAAAAGTGTGCTTGTTGTGGTCAAACCAAACCAGTTTATGCGTATTCGGAAAGAGATTTTGAAGATGTTGAGGATTATGTGCTAAAAGAGGATTTGTTGATTGAAGGTTCAAACAGACCTCTTGCGGACAATGATGTTGTTGGTCTTCCAATATGTAGAGAATGTTTCAATGCGGGAGCGTGTGCAAATTGACAGAACAGGAGGCTCTAAAAAAATGAATGAGAAAATGTTAGGGTCTCCATTTTTTTGGAGGGTGTAGTTTTGAGGGCTAATTTAGACCTTAACATTCACAGGAAGGACACGGTTGTTGTGACTTTCAGTGATAGTGCTGGTTTTTTGCGTAAGCTGATTGTGTCCAGTAACGGTTTTGTGCGTTGCCATGACCATGATGGAAACGAGACAGTTATCAAGTCTGTACGTAGATATAATGGAGCAAAAAGAACATGAATGAAGTTTACATTCCGTTTTTACCTGAGTTTGAAGATAATATGAAGAATGGTCTAAAGTGGATGACTACAAGAAGCAAGAAATATGGTGAAGTTGGGGACACTTTCACAATTTTTGGGATTCAATTCAAATTAGTTGCACGGTTTCGTTGTCGATTATGGCGTGTTGCCCATGATCTTTACAAAGCTGAGGGTTGCGACACGATTAACGATTTTAAGAAAGTTTGGAACAAAATACATCGAATAAAAGGTTATGATAAACAGAGCATGCAGTTCTTTTTTGTTCATGTATTCTTTCCAACTTGGGAGTTAGAGGAGTGAACTGAGTTTATGTTAATCTCTTATGAGGGTCCGACTGGGAGGATGCTTAACCCCTGTGTCTTTGGGGTCCCAACCCTGAAACCTACCAAACATTCGTCACCTAGTATAGTGACGTGCTGGGTTAGATGGTGTAAACGGGCAAAAAAAGGAAAATACAATGACAAATAAAGAATTGAAAGTGAATAACGCAACCACATTGACACTTAATAGAATGTATCGTGAGAATCGGAAGAGTTTGAATTGGTTTGTTGGTTGTAGACATGAATGTGTCTATTGCAAGCCTAGCTTTCAGGCTCAGATGAAACGGCAACTTCACAACTGTAAGAGCTGTTATTTGTATGAACCTCATGCTCATCTTGAGCGACTACAGAAGGCTCCACCCAAAACTAGGAAAGGAGAGTTCATATTTTTCCCTTCAAGTGGCGATGTTGCTTTTGCAAGTTTGACAGAATGGAATAAAGCGATTGCTTACATGGAAAAGTATAGTGATAGAACATTTTTGGTTCAGTCGAAGAATCCATGTTTTGAGTTATTCGAGTTCCCTGATAATGTTATTTTGGGAACAACAATAGAAACGGATCTGATTGAATTTCAGATTCCAAATTGTAAATACACAACTTATGAACAAATCAGCAATGCTCCCCTTCCTTATTGGCGAGCAGTAGGTATGCAACAACTAGAACACAAACGTAAATTTGTTACAATAGAACCTATTTTGGATTTTGGGGAGTTTCTTATTGATATAATAGAGCAAATTGGTCCTGAGTTTGTTTATGTAGGCTACGATAACCATAATTGTTTTCTCCCAGAACCCCGATTAAAAGATACACTAAAATTAATTGATAAATTGAAAAAATTCACAGAGGTAAGACTAAAAACTCTCAGGAAAGCGTGGTGGGAAAAGCAATGAACCGCACTCCATCGTTGCAGCTATTAGAGGAGCGGTTAAAGAGGTTGATGAAACAGGGGGAAGACTTGAAGCAGATGAGAGCTGACGCAAAATACACTTATAGATTCAGGAAGTTGATTGTGCATGAAAACAATGACTAAAAAGAAAACGCTGAAAGAACGGGAAGGAGAGAAAACAGAACAATGAAAGGTTGGGAAGGGTTTGATTATAAAAAAGGGATTTGCGAGTTCTGTGGTAGAAATATCTTCAAAGAAAAACATGCTGATAGTTGTGTGTATAGATAAGAGGGAGAAACAGCCATGACAGGATTTTCTTTGCCGAAAGAACATCCATTAAGAAAGCCTATTGTAACTTTCGGTCAAGTTTCTGGGTATGATAACCCATTAGTACAAAAATGTGAATTCATTGATAAATTTGGCAAAAAAGGTTGTATTGGTCAATTTTGTAAATTTTGGGAAAGGTGTGGAATGCGTGAACGTGTTCTAATATTGAAGGCTTCATGTTGACTGAGGGAAAGAAGCTTCACCAAGAAAACGAGGTAAGATTTCCTAGATGTAACAACCTTAAGTGGTGTGGTTTCAAAATTGAAGGAAATCGTTATTTTTACGCTGGGGATTGTAACTTTAAAGAGGTAACGGTTTCGCTTAGAGAAGGAGAACAAAAAAGATGAACTGCCCTAAATGTAGTAAAAAACTGAGCTTAGTAGAATCTGATTACGGAAAGGAAGAATGGGAATGCGAAAACGAAGAATGCACTGTTTCTGTTGTTATAATTTATTATGTTCAGAAACCTAGCAAAAGTTCACCATACAAACCATTAAAGTAACGGTTTCGCTTAAATGTTAGATAGATGAGTCAGAGTAATCTTCCCACGTATGCGGATCGCAAGGAGCAGTTTCGCAAAGTCCGATTAAGGATTCTCGACATTTTATTTTCTGTGAGTCCGGGAAGGTTGACTCGTGAGAAGATTGGAGAAGAGTATTTGAAGCGTTATAAGCATCTGCCTACAATCGGGAATAGGCTTAGAGAGTTGCGTAAGGGTGGGCTGGTGCGAAGTTTTGAAGTTGCTGAGTGTAAGCGATTGCTGTGGGGACTGACGGAAGACTGGAAAACCCATTGAAGAACAGTCACGTAAACTAGAAAATGCCATATCCTAAAAAATATGTCGGTTATTACCATAATTTAGTAGAATATTTAAACGGTCAAGGGTTTGCAATTTATCCTATGGAAATGGCTGCGAAAGAAGTTGTTAACGAGAAGCATTATTTTGTGGATGTAGTAGCCATGAAAGATAATAAAATTTGGGCGTTTGAATATAAAAGTTATAACGATTCTGTTAAACGTGCAATTCTGCAAATTGAGAACTATCGTAAATGTTTTGATTTTGCAGTGGTTGTAGGAACGAACCTTCGTAAGCTTTTGAAGTATCGAGATGTATTCCAAAAGTTAGGTGCTGGATTGTGGCATTTAAAGAGAGGAAAAGTAACGGTTTTAGAAGAACCTAAGAAACAGCCACCGATTCCTCTAACTGAACCTTCCCTATATCATCCGCAATGTAAAACTATTCGTGATGTTATGATGGATAAGTTTTTAATCAATACTGGAAGAAAAAAGAAACGTGAAAAAATAGTTGGGCTTGGAGAATTTTATGAAGGAATCAAACAAAGTCAACTTGTTGAATTCTCTCAAGGTTAGTAACATAGATTAGCAGATGAAGTATATTTTTTGTAAGAACTGTGGTAAACGGTTCTTTGTTGCAGAGTTGGGTAGGCAACGGGTTAGCAAGGCTGAGGCTGAAGGCTTGTGCGGTCAATGCCACGATAAACGAAATAGACATGAAAGTGTTAAAATGCTGTTGATAAGAAAAGAAGCATGACTTGGAAGAATCCCATACAAATCAGCAAAAACTGCACAGTAGAGCCGATAAGCTTCAAACATAAACGTTGCATAGACTGCGGAGAACTTTTGCCTAACCAACAGCATTACAAAAACCACACAGGAAGATGCTTAAAATGCCACTCAAAACATATGGGTGAATTAAACCGTAAAGTTCCGAAAGATAAGATAGAACAAAAGAAGCATTTCTGCTGGTTCATCAGCAACCAAATCGTGCAGTTTTTTAGGACAGGAAAATTCCCAAAAGTTGAGTAAGCGGATTACAAAATATGTTATGAGCCTTCGCACTTTCAGAAAATTATTGAACAAAAGAAAAAAACTGGTTTGCTACACTTGTGGCGGCTCTATCAAAGTTGGCGATAAAGTTGTTTCTACAAAAAACCGTCATAGCGGACTCATAATCTTGAGACATAGAACCTGTGCAGAACAAAAAAACCTAATCTAAAATGGCTGTTCTTGTGGAAACAGCAGAGTTCACCATCGAAGCCCTACGCTTCAACAGCACAGTCAAACGCAAATGCATAGGCTGGATAGGCCCAGATGGAAAACATCATAGATGCGACAGTCCAATGACTTATGTGCATGGCAGAGGAAGAAGAAGCAAACGATGCCCGCACTGTCATGGTAAGACTATAGCTTGGATAAGAAAACAAAACAACACACTATGAAAGTTCTTGATTGTTTTTGCGGATTAGGTGGAGTAAGTGACGGATTTTATAAAGAGGGTTTTGAAGTATTGGGTATTGAGATTAGCCGGCGAATCGCTAAAAAATATCCTTATGATTGTATTGTTGCTGATATGCGAACTTTGAATGGAGAGAACTTCAAGGGGTTTGATGTTATTTGGGGTTCGCCTCCCTGCAGAGACTTCAGCTTTTTGGCTAAGTGGTATGGTAAACGCTGGAAGATTCCTCCTGACCCTCAGAGAGGTTTAGAACTTGTTAATTGTTTCTTGAAGTTTGTGGAGGATGCACAGCCAGATATTTGGATACTTGAGAACACTTTCATGCTTAAGAAATACCTTAAATCTCACAAACCAAAAATTGAAACTTATATTACACGTGGCAAGCGTCATGTTTTCTATGGGAATTTTCCGCTTTTTCTTATGCCTCGAGACATGAGGGTTACAGTCAGAACAAAGTCAAAGAGTGGAAGAGACACGCCGATAGGTAAAAGAAAAGACTCTTCATGGTTAGCAGCAAGGATTCCTTTACCATGCAGTAGAGCATTCGCAAGAGCTTGCAAACGAAAGCTAGAAGAAATCTCTCAAGGTTGTATGTGAAGATGTCTAAGCGTAAGCGTACACCAAAATCATCTACTCTTACAAGCAAACAGCCAGCACAGAAAATGACAACCATCACAACCCGAATACCACAATCTCTAAAAGACAAACTGCAAAAAAAAGCAAACCGCCACACAAAAGGAAAACTCAGCACGCTAGTACGCCACGCACTACATGAAGAACTGAAAGCTTAAATAAAATAGTCATAACCTTGCAGGAGTACCTTAGTTTTGGCGGTGGTGTTAATAGTGTTGCCTTATATCTTTTGCTTAAAGAGAAGGGAATAGATTTTGAGGCAATCTTCGTTAACCATGAAACTGATTACCCAGAAACTTACAAATATATTGATTATCTTCGGAAAAACGGTTTCGCAATCACTGAGATTAAACCAAACGTTAAAGGATTTAGTAGTTTGTATGAGTATTGCACGGCATACAAGTTTCTTCCTTCATGTTATCTTCGTTGGTGTACGTCTAAATTTAAAACGATTCCATTTTACAAACATGTGGAAAAACCTTGTGTTGTTCATATAGGCTATTCAGCAGAAGAAACACATCGGTTTCTTGACAGAAAAAGGAAAGGTGTCGAGTATAAATATTTGTTAGTTGAAGAAGGTGTCAACAGAAGAGATTGTATTCAAATTATCAAAGATGCAGGTCTTAAAATTCCGCCAAAAAGCGGTTGTTTTATCTGCCCGTTTCAGAGTAAAAAGCAACTTCGGAGACTCTATCGGGAGCATCTAGACTTGTTTGAGAAAATCGTGGAATTAGAAAAAATACGAGGAAACAGACATACCTTAAAAGAATTACCTATTCAATACTATGTTGCTTACAACACCCCAAAACTTTCTAAATATTAAATTCTTGATGTTAAATGAAATGTCTTACATAACCTATATACATATACAAACAAACAACATATATAATTAATATATATAATTAAGATATGACAAAACAGGTCAACCCAAAAGCAAACTCTTCTATAATTGCAGTCGCCAAAACAGAACCAGAAAAAGAGCTAATCAGATACTTCAAAGAGGTTCTAGCTAGGGATGGGCTGGAGATGCGAACCGAAATTTTCAAGCTAATCGAGCATGATTGGGTTAAGCGACACCCTAGACCGGGCAATCCTCAGAAGCAGATAATCCAGTTTGATGGTTCAAAGAGCAGCCTGAAATTGTGTGAGTGGGAGGGCTGCAAACGGAAGGCGGTGTGGCGTTGCAGAAGTTCATACCCTTATGGCAAGAATAGAAATTACTGTAGCTTTCACAAGAAACGTGCAGAGTATAGGAGGGACATCTGCGAAGCCAAGAAGCTCTGAGCTCTGAAAAAGAAGCCGCCTTTCCCTCATTTCTTTTGCATCTCTTTTAGAATCAGAACCTCTATAGCGTGGCTTCTACTGAAAAACTTTCGAGCTTCAACCTGTTTATCCATCCATTCAACACACTCTTTCGGTAGGGTTATGCTGATTCTTGTTCTAGCCATGCTTTCAACCTCGCTCTTCATTACAGTTCATCTCCTTTTGTGACTTATGCGTAATATAATGTATAGTAAAGCATATATATGCTTTGTGATGTAAAGGTAATGTGCTGAGTAAACAAAATGGGAGGTGAAAAAGACGAATAAAAAAATCTTGATACTATCGTTGATGGTTGTTTCTATGCTAGTGATGGCCGTGCCTACGGTATTTGCTGGTGAAACTCACATAGTTTTCGACCAAGATTCTGGAACTACAGTGATTACTACTGTCGGGATAGATACATCGGGGTATCACACTGGTCAAACAGCTCAAGTAAACACTTTCATTTACTCTGGTAATGTCGAAGGAACTTACGACAGTTTCGAGTATAATAACCCAACTAACAGCTTTGGAAAACTGAACACTTTCATTAGTGCTAAAACCGACGGCGGAGGTGGAGGTTTCCAAGTCAACGAATACATGGACTTCAACATACTGAGTGCCAACCACATATACAACACAGAGGGTTTCTTTACCGCAGGTGCTTCTGGTGCTTATGCTGAGATGAACATGAAGTTCATTGGAAGCATGTATGTCTGGTCTGAGGCTGACGATTCAGGCGCAAACTGTCTCATAGGTCAAAACATCTGGAAAAATGCTTGGGTTAACCAAAGTAATGTGCTACAAGGAGAAATTTACATAGGTATTACGACTGATGGTCAAGCTCAAATGTGGAATGCTGGAGATTGGGGATTTGGAATCGGTGAACACGGAACTGTAACGGCTGACTATGGATCTGGGCTCAACTACATTAGTGCCACTGGAAGCGGAACTTATTCGCAATGGGTTTACGGAAACGACTATGCGGAAATCAATGGAATTGTCCTACTAGGAGGAACTGGAGGACTTCCGTTTGGATTCGGTGGTCCATTCTTCGGTGGACTGACTGGCACCTACACGATGGAAGGCAACTAAACTCCCTGATGAGTCTTTGAAAATTAAGACGAAATCCCTGTTTTGATGGGATAGGAGGTGTATGTAAATATGAAATGCTCAAAAAAGATGTTGAGTGTAATAGCAATATTGCTCGTTGTTAGTGTGGGGATTGCATTACCAGTGAAGGCTGATACTTACGTGGATGTTGATACGACTGGAAACGTTCAGGTTGTAATCAACACTGATGGAACTGTCAGCCTTTTCTACAATGGTGTGAACATACAAGCGGAAATCAATGGATTATACAGTGCCTTATCTGGCATCGCACTTAGAATGAACACTCTTGCAACCAAAACCGATGTTGGCAACCTTAACCAAACAGTGTATCAACTTATTGTAGAACTTGATGGAATATTGGGGGACCTTTTTGGAGGAACAACCTTTCTTGCCGGTGTGATAGGGATAAGCTCAAACAGTTCGGTAGTTGTTGAAAATCTATTGGTTGGAACTCAAACAGTAGCAAGTTATCTTGACTCAGTACTTACAACTTTAGATGATGTAGCTGACGATGTAGAAGTTCTTGAAGGTACGATAGATGGAGTTCAAGAGAGATTTAATATACTTGAAGCCTTTGAAACACAAGTCCTAGAACAGTTCAACGCAACCGAAAATGAAATTGAAGACCTTACCGATTACACAGAGGAACAGCGAAATCTTATCCGCTTACAAATTACAGCACTCGAAAAAGACATCGAAGCCTTTGTGGACACTAAAGCTCTTGAACTTAACCAACAAAGAGAGGCACTCAGAGAAACTATTCTAACGGATTTGCTTACACTAGACACTTCAGTACAGGAACTGGCGTCTTTGGTGCAAGACGAGAAAGACAGACAAGCCATTACAGAAAAAGAAGTTCAAAACTTACAGAACAGACTTGATGAAGCCGAAAAAACATTTAACACATTCATCATTGCTGTTATAATAACAGCAATAGCAGTAGGATGTGTTGTCGTCTTTAGCAAACTGCAAAGAAAACCAGAAACTCGTCAATAAGTCAAGTTTTTGCTTGACTGTCCCCATTTTATTTATAAGGAATAGCAGAGAATAAAAAGGAGATGAAGGAGAATGAGTGAGAAAGAGGGACTACTAAAAAAACGAATAAGAGTTCAGTTTGAGGATGAATGCACCACCGACTTCGATGGATTTGTAGCACCAATCATTGATGAGGCAAAAAAAGAACGACCAGATGTTAAAACCGTTCAGTTTGACATTAACAATATACATGGCGGTGCTAAAACTTGGAAAGAGCTTGTTCAACAATACGTGCAAATCACTACAAATTGGGAAGCATGGTTTAAGAAGTGGGTTGGCGACTCTACATGAGCCTAGCTTCCGCTGAACAATGAAAAAACAACAAAAAAAGAGGGAATAGGGAGCCGCTTCAAAAAAAAGAAGTGAATGGCATGGTTAGGAAGAAACTGTCTGAAATGACTTTAAAGGAATATTGCGCTCTACCAAAGAGAACGGAACTATGCAAAGAAATTTTAAGAACCCTTAGAAGAGAGGAATTTACAGAAAAACAACTTATGGAAATGAATGCGGAAAAGGTATGGAAGTTATTTCTTGATGGTTTCGGCGCTCAATTCAATCAAAAACTGACTGCAAATTATGATTTACTGATAGCTCTCAAGGCTCTCGAAAAGGAAATTCCACCTCAATTTAAACCAATAATCAACCGTAATTTAAAAAAACTTTCTGAAAAACTTAACCAAATTATTGCAGAACTCAAAATAAACAATAAAAACATTTAAACAAAACCCGAAGAGTAGAAGAGGAGAGAAAAATGTTAGCAAAAATGTTTGTCGTAAGTGTTGGTTTGGTAATTCTGTTTATTGGTGCTGCCTTGATGGTTGCCGATTTTAACAGACTTGTACCATACATTAATGTGGACGGCGAAACAATTCCAGAGTATAAGCGCATTGACGTTGACACATATCCGCTTTTTTATCGTCCAACATTTAGTGTATGGGATGAAATAGACCTTGAGTACGTGACTGTGAAAGGCTCAATGACTCTTGACTTTTTCCAAGTTGGCGTGATTGTCGCGGTTACTATTTGGGTTATAGTTGGGATTGAAAACTACCGTTTATTTGAGAAGGTTTAAGCCTCTGCCAATATCACGTTGATCCGCAAACTTGGAGGTGAAATATTCTGCGTTACTGCGACTTGGGATCCTTCGGCTGCTGCTTGTGTTCAATGCGGTTAGAAGAGTGACCCAGCCAAAATTGCTGAATGCTTGGGTAACCTTGATTACGTCATGTACTGCGCTGATGTTCTCTGCGGGAATCGTCAATGATAGTTGGTCGCCAACTAATATGTTAGTGTTGCCCAGTGTTTCTATGTCTACTCTTACCACTGGGTCTTTAAGTTGGTAGAGTAGTGCTGCGCCTCTTCGTTGACAGTCTGCATCGCTTGACAGGTCATCGTCTACAACAACCATCTCCTGTATGCCATAGTTTGTTTGACTGGTTGCATCGTTTGAAGTGTACCCAAATCTGCGGTTGCCAAGATAAAAACCGTCAATGATTAGCTCACCATCATTTACGTCATCGGCAACGAAGGCTATTTCAAATATGTTGCTCCAATCAAAGTTAGCAGCCCAAAATTCCCAACCTGTTTCGTTGTCTCTTCCTGCTGGTATGTTAAAGAAGCTCCAAGAGTCCTTGTCTGGACCAAGCTGTTTTCCTGTGTAATACCATGCTTGATTGAAGTTTACATCGTCTAATCTTATATAAAGCGGGCTTGCATCGGTTTTGCTCATTGCCCAAAAGTTGATTCTTGGGTAATAGTTCATGTTCAGGTTAGTTAAGGGCATATAGGTCATGCCGTTATCTGAGGCTGCGGCTGCAGTGGCTTCTATTGCTCTGGCCCCAACTTTATATTCGTTTGCTCCATTCACGGCAGCTAAGGTTACGTTAGCGAATCCGGGGGTCCATCCGGGAAGCTGGAATACGTAATCGCCTATCTGATAGGCATACGCTAAATCATTAACCATAGTGAGACTTACACCAGCTTGTATCGTATCAACTGTGTTCTTTTCGTATCGGTTGCCCCAGTCATAGATTAGCACTTCATCGTCTTCACTGAAAGAGGCGGTTGCAGTTACGTTGAGAACTTTCTGTCCAGACGCGCTTATTGCATCCACTGTGGTGTCTCCCGGTTCTGGGGTTGCCATGTCGGTTCCTAAATCTAAGCTGCTATCATTTGGTTTTCCATGTTTCCCATAGACCCAAATTTTGTTTTTGACTGAAGTTAAATCTCTGACTACACCATAGCTTCTAATATTGTCGCCTACAGTCAGGGTTTCAACTCCGACTGTTCGGTATGGTCGAGAACCCCATACAAGGTCATTATCTGCGTCTACATGAAAGTCCTTTTTGACCTGTGATCCAGCATCCTTCCAGTAGTCGCTTACCTTCTGCAAGAAGTCGAAGTATCTTTCATGCTTGTCAATGTCTATGCGATGGTTCTCGTCTGTAGTGTCTGCTGTGATGTCGCCTGTACCTAAACCTAAATCATTAGCTAATTCGGTTGCAATAACTGAAGCGTCAATGTTTACCCAATCCTTCATGCCCTTGAATCTTCTGAGTAAAACTTCGCCTTGATCTCTTCCCTTGATTATTCTAAATATACCATCTTTTGTTGAGGTTCCGTGAATCTGATAGACCTTTCCAACAAAACTTGGGGTTGCATCTACAGTATCGTACCCAAAATAGAATTTTGCGGTGTCAAAGAGGGCTATGTCATGGTAAACTGGGTTACCGCCCATCATGGTTGGAATTGCGAAACTGAAGGTCCCCACGTTAGATGTAAGAACCTTATCTGTGCGTATGTTAAGGGCGTTGCTCTCTATCGTGTAACGTAGTGCTGGTGTAGGATCGTAGATTTCTATTTTATATTTCGGTATCATTTTTATCCCAACATCATTAAATCGCCAACATCCATTGCAATCATTGCCGCTGAAACACTAAGCAGTACCCATCCTCCCGGCGTTCCTGCCACAGCAGCATTTAACGCTAAAACTGCAAATTGAAGCTGGTTAGTTATTGAAATCATTCTTTGAATGAAAGTTATTGCACGTTCAACATTCTCTGGAAGGCCCATTCTCTGAAATAGTCTCAGGCTTCTTTGGAGTGCTTGTTCAACCATTATTGTCTGCGTTGCTACCCGTTCAAGTTTCTGCCCAGCAGTAACTTCTATCTGACTTAGCATGTTATTTATTTGCTGAAGTAGATTGTAAATTTGCTGTGCTTGTCCAAGACTCATGCTCAAAGTTTAGTCGTCACCTGATATGTTTCTTGTATTTGATCGTGTAACTCTTGGATTTTAGCTGCCAAGTCGCTGAGGTCTAAGGTGAAGTCAAGATGGCAGCGACAATTTATATTGGTGTGACCGTGCGCTTTGCTGCCTTGAGCTACAGTCCACACTACGCCGAACTGTGGATGAACTAAGCTGTCTCCAAGAACGTCTTTTCCTGTCTGAAATCTCCAAGTGTAACCGTGTAATGCTCTGCATATAGGGCAGGTTCTTTCGTCGAGTTTGGCTACCCATGTTATGCTAATAGATGGCATTACAGGTCTAGTCCCCATCTGCTGATAGGCGTTTCTAGACCGTTGCCCGCATCGCTTAACCGATACTCCCTGAACAGCAAGTCCAGTCTGTCGGTTAACTTGTCTCCTGATGCTTCCCGGATGAAGCTGGGCGGTTCCAGCGTGACTTTCATTTGTTCGCGTTTAGTGATTAGCCACTGCCAAGGCTCAGTCTTGGCGTTATGGGCTATTTCATAGAATACCTGTCCCTTTACGTAGTCTGTGCCTGTTGGATGCACTGCCAGTCCATCTTTTGTCCAGAAGCTATTCGCTAAGTCGCATCCAATGTTAAATTCAAAGTTTTTTGAGCCCAGCATCTGCGTGATGTCTGTTTGTCTGCTTGGAACCTCAAGGAATATGTTGCGGTTGGGGATTGAGCCGCGTATTCCGTAGGCTCCGTTGGGGAATGTGAAGTCTCCCTCGTACACTATAATGTAATCGTAGTAGACGATTCCTTCTGCGCCGTTTGCGTAAACGAAAATGTGGTCTAGTTTATCGGATGCTCCGGTTATGGTGTATGTGCCTACTTTCCATGTGATGCTGTTGGTTTCGGCAAGTACGGTTTGCTGGGTGCCTCCGCCTCCATCCATTTCGATGAGGATTTTGGCTTTTATGTCGTTGTTGCTGCATCTGTAGCGGTAACGTATTTTCTTGTGTAGTTCGTCTGTGCCAACGTCTAGGTCGATGTCGTCGTCATTTACTACGGTTGTGATTTTGGGGGCAGCCGCGTTGGTGACATTTAGTTTGAAGTAGTCTCCATGTTCTACGGTGAAGGTGCTGGTGTTTCCTGTGTCTGTTTTGGTGTAGCCTGTGGTGGTGGTGCAGTCGTTTAGGTGTCCGTGACCGTAGCTTATGGATACCATTTTATGTGACGTCCCTTTCATATGTTAGATTGTAGGTGACGCTGTGTAGTGTCCAGCCGCCCATCCACCTGTCATTCTTTGATATTCTGTTTAGGCTTCGGTAGGTATCGACTGCCGGGTCGACGGGGTAGGTTTCTACTATGCGTCTAAGCTCTACTTCTGCTCTAAACCGCAATTCGGTTCCTGTGATTCCTGTTTTGTCTACGGTGAATATGTGGATTGGCACGGTTTCTTTGTAGCCTATGATTGTGCCGTCCCAGTCCACTTTCGGGGTGGTTGTTGGAGTGTCTACTGTAAAGATTATGTCAATGTTTTTGTCTCCATAGAACACCAGCTTCAGGGGATATGGAGGGTCTGCATAGCTTACGATATAGGCGGCGTTTGTTACGTTGTCGTCTTCTTTCATGTTAGCCGCTGTCAACTTCGTGTCTAAGAAAACTTTTGTGCGGTCTCTTGCATCGTAAACCATAGTTTAGGCTCCTATTCATGTAAGGGCAGATGGGTGAGCTGGCATTCATAAAATATTAGCTGGTCGCCAACGTAGTGGCTTTTTATCGAGTCTATCACATAATAGACTCCGCTGCTGTCTTTGATTTCGTCTCCTTCGCTAATTGCGTCTTTTGTGAAGCCTACTGCGTCGCTTCTGAAGATTACGCCCATGCCCGTGACCATCTGCATTGCGGCTTTGCCGACTATGGGCATTTCGATGGTTGCTCCCGCCGCAAAGCTTTTCGCATAGATTCCTGTGGTGCCATCCTGTGCGCCCAATGATAGGACATAGTGAGTTACGTCTACGCTTGCGCCTAAGCTTTTGATTCTTCTTATTAGCCGTGCGTAGGGGTTGAGGCTGCTCAAGGTGCTACACCGTGGTTCTGAATGTGTAGTCTACTGTGGCGGTTTGCCCATCTGCTACGGTGACGGTTCCTGTGGTATCGCGGACAATACAGAAAATCCATGCTGTAGCCGCATTTGCAGAAAATATTGTTTTAATGTATATTCCAGCTTCTTCTATTGTCACGTTTCCGCCACTGTTGTTTATGAATGGTCGCTGTATTTGGAAGTCAACGTTTGCGCCGACCTCTGCTGATGTGATAAAAGTGTGTGCACTATAATCAAGTTCTCCAGCGACAGCGCCATCAGCGATTTGTGTATTCAGTTTGTAGTCTAAGTTGTCTTCTGCGGTGTTATCGCTTCCAACAACAATGCCGTAGGTGTCATCATCTTCAAGTGCGTCTACAGCAAAAAAGCCGTTAAGAGCATACGTAACTGCTCCTGTGTTAGTCATAAGACAGTCCCTTGCAGTGTTTGATGTGTCTTTGATGCTAACTGTATCGCCTGTGGCAGCATATGCATGGCGAAAGCTGGCTTCAATCATTTGTAGATACTGTATTACAAAGCTGCGACTTAGTCGCTTGCGTGTTCTTCTGATTATTTTTCCTGTCTTGGTGTCAGTTATGGTTATCTGAAGATACAATTTCATGTTTGCAAACATCTTTTGCTCTCCTTTTTTATACTACTGTAACATTCAAGACTGTGCCAACTGAACAGGTGAGTGCTACTGGATTTCTTGGACCATCAATACTCAAGACTGTGCCAACTGAACAGGTGAGTGCTACTGGATTTCTTGGACCATCAATACTCAAGACTGTGCCAACTGAACAGGTTTTCTTTGTGTTATCATACGCCACCAAATCAGCGAGAATTGCAGAAATCGTTAATGGCTCAAACAGGCTGGCTCCAACATTCAAGCTGATTCCGCCAGTCACAGGCGGTGCGGGCCATGGGTAAACAGTATCGCTTATGTCACCAGGAAAAAGCATTGATAGTTCACATTCATAATAGACTGTCCTATCGCCAACAGCTACGTCTTTCACGGTGGTTACGATGTAATCGAGGCCTGTGCTGTCCTCTATTCTGTCTCCCTCAAACACTTGGGTATCCGTGAAGGCTGTAGCAACATTCTGCGCATGCACTCCAGACGGCAAACTGGAGACTATAGGAGCATGAGGAAAGATTATCATGTTGATGGTTGATGGTGTGTAGCCTCTTGCATACTGTCCTGTTGTGGCGTCTTGCGCTCCCAGAGCCAGCGCATAGTATGTGACTGAGGTGCTTACGCCAAGTTTCTCTACGCGCTGCACCATCGAATGAAATATGTCTCGCATTGTAAACCCTTATGTTAGCCTGTGTCAACCTCGATTTCTTTAAGTTGCCTTGCAACGTCCTTGATGTTCTTCATGGTTGTCGGGTTTCCAAGAATGTTTCCTAGTGTCACGGTGATGTTTCCAACGTTGACTTCTTCTGGTCCCTGATGGATTCCATACCAGACTTCTCTTGTGACCAGTATCAATGCTCCTTTCTGTTTTGAGTCTACGCCAATGGTTTTTGTGCCTGCCGTGCCGCTCATGTTAGAAATGTCTGCTCCGTAGAGATTCAGCAGGTCAACGGCTACGTCTACGATTGGCTCAAAGTTGGTGTCGCTGATGTCTGTGTCTGTTAGGTTCAGGATTACTTTGATGTTTGCTGCGGTTAAAGATACCAAACCTTTTTTTCTCCTATAGAATATTTTCTACGTAATCTCGGATTAGCTTCATGAGGTAGATGGGAAAATCTGGGCGGGGAATTGGAGCACCAAACGTTCCTGCGGCTGGTGGAGCTGCAGGAGGTGCAGCCACTCCATATTCAGGCCAGTAGTCTTCCGTCCAGTAGTAGTCCGCCCAATATGTTGTTTGCCAGTAGCCCGCGACTATTAGGGTCATGTTGCATCTAACACCACGCCTGTTCTATTGCCAACAGCCGTTACGGTGGCAACTATCCTGTCTGTACCGTCTCCAGTGTCTCGGAAGGTTATCGTTGCGGTTCCTCCGCCACTGCTTTTTCCACATAATGCAGCCAAGTTTAGGCGAAGGGTTTGTCTGCCTGTGAGTGCTCCCTCTATGACTTCATCCCATATTCCGTCGATTCCCGCTGCACTGAGGCTGAAGCCTGCTTTGTCGGTGAGTGCTCTTGCTGCTGTGCCCCATACTTTGTCTGCGGCTGCCTGTGTGATTCCTACATCGTTGGTTACGTCTGTGGTTGCGGTTGCCAAGTCAACCAAAGTTGTCTGGTCGCATAGTGTTACGCCATCGACTAACGTGGTTTGGTCACACAGTTTTACTCCTGTTACCTTATCGGTTGCGGGATCATATCCCGCGTCTGCGAAGTCTTTCAGGTCGGTTGCGGATTGTGCTACTCCGCCCATCTGGGTTAGGTCTGTTTGGAAGAGGTCTGCACCGCAGAGTGTGTCCCATACGTTTGCCGTGACTACCATGTACTCATGATAGACTGGTAAGGCTCCTGCCATGTGGCAGCATAGTTGGAGAGTGCCAAGAGTGTTAGTGTCTGTTGCGTTTAATGGGCAATTATAGTATCCTAAGTCATCATGTGTTGCATCATTGGCGTCGTTCTTTGCTGCCAATGCCTGCCCTAATTTGCTAAGTAGAACGTGTTCATCTTCGATTGTTAAAGCTTCTTCTGTGTCTTTGCCATTTGTTTCATCCATGAATGGGCCAATAAGAACATCCACTGCAGTTGATTGTTTCAGGAAGAGTCCCATGTTTTTATCCTCTTATTATCTTGTTTATTCTGTTGTAATGGTGCATGGCTACGGGAATTTTTATGCCAGTAGTGTATTCTATGTAGAGTTCAGGGTCTTCAGCATTGTATTCTTTTGAACGGTAGTTAGACTGGCGGGTGGTAGGGTCGCTGTCTTCAGTAACGCATTTTAGGCAAACGCTTACCGTTTGGTCGCCAGCAAACTCAGCTACCACAAAAGGTGTAACAGTCCATTCAACCCAACCAACCGCAGGAACCTGTGTATCCTCAACGACACCGAAGGCAGGTTGGTTATTCCAGTCTATGCCGTCAGGGTCAACTTCAAGCCATGAGTCGTCAGCTACACGCCGTGCTTGAACGTCACTATCTGGAGAAGACAAATCGTACACGGCAAAGCAATTCATCCTCAGTTTAGCCAAAGTAATAGTAGCCCCAACTGGTAAACCGCTTATGTCAAACTTGAGGAAACTTCGGATGTTAATGCCAAGGTCTGTCCGAACATATAAAGTCGTAGCTGTTCCATAATTGGTATCTGGTTGACTTTCATTAACGTATGAATCGGCTGTTGGGTAAAGTGTTGTGTTAGCCATTAGACAGTCTCCAGCTTATAGCCAATTATCCAGATACTTGTTAAGTTTCGTTAAAGTTTCAATCTGCAAGTCTGCAACCTTGTCTTTTTCGGTTAGTAAGCGTGCAAGTTTGTCAAGTAATTCGCGATTTTGGCTTTTGATTTCCTCTTGAGAGTCCCTAATTTGAATTATCAGGTCATACATTATTTTATTAAATACTTGTGTTTCAATCGCTTCTTTTATGAAGGAAGTTAATGCGTTCATAACTTCTGGTGAGGGTTCTTTTTTTGCTGGTTTATCCGCTTCTAATAGACGGGGAGTTCCAGCCTGCTGTCTTCTTTTGTTTTCTTCAGCCTGTAACCTAGCCTGTTCGCTTGCCTGAAACTCTTCCTCTAGCTTAGAAGCCAATTTTTTCACTTTATGCTTTTCTTCCGAAAGCGTACAGAATGCAGGGCGTAGTGACTGTTATGCCCGCGTCTGCGACTGTGACGATGTTATTGTTGGTGTGTGTGCATGTTACTTCGGCACCGTCGGCTTTCTTGTTTAGCTGCGCGGTTTTCAAGTCTTCTCCTGCTGAGTACTCGTCTAGGGTTATGGTGTCGCCGTTGTCTATTTCGACTTCGTAGACTTTCCACATGTAATATTTTATTTCTTTTCCAGCTATTCCAGTTTCAGGTCGGTCAACCACCTTACTTCATCTCCTCTACTATCCGCATGAACTTTGTCGCCACAGGCTTCTCATCATGAACCGCCTTACAGTACTCATACGAGAGGTTTCCACATATTTTTCGCAGCTTAGGCTGCTCCGCCAACTGAATCACCTTATCCATCAAATCATCCTCATTCGTGAAGGCAACAAACGGGTTATCGAAGCCAGTGTGCCGCTTCATGATCTGCAGCATTTCCTTGCTTAGTTTCGTTACCGTCGGAACCTTGAATATGCTCGCTTCCACAGCCACGTTGCCGTAGCCTGTTCCTAACCCTTCGGGCGGGTTGCGGTCAAACATTACGTCAACGGTTGGTAATATGCGGAGCACGTTTGCCCATGGTTGATGTCGAATCGGCTTGAAAAGAACGTAGGGAAGCACCTTCATCAGCTGCGTCATCACCCGGTAGAAGAGTGCGCTGCCTTTGGTTACTTCACTTGTCGGCGCATGAGTGAACGTCACCTTCTTTCTTGGCACCCCGAAGCTTGCCAGTGCAGTTTGGTCTTGGTTGCATACTCCAAAGTGTCTGCGGATTTCGCTGAAGCTGCGGCAGGTGGCAAGCCAGTCCGCGTCTTTAGGAACGTGATTTAACAGGTCCATTGTGGACACTAAGATTTTGTAGTTGCCCAGCAGCTCGTCGGCTTCTTTCATGATGTCTGGTCCAACGTTGCGGAGTTCGCTGCCGTGAAAGAACAGGATGTTCTTTTTGTCTTGTATTTTGGCGGGGTCAAGCATTAAGCCCTCGAAGTAGGGTTTGCACCAGCTATGGTAAACTATCACGTCTGCGTTGGAAATCATTTTGTTGCATTGTGGAACTGTGTAGTTTTTCATTTGCACGATTGCGGGGTATGATATGTAGTCGCCTGTGGATCTTATGTTGATGGCTTGATGTTTTCCTTTGTATATTTTGTTGATGGCGTGGCTTAGCGTGTAGGCTCCGCCGCCGAAGTCTTGGAAGCACAGGTTAACTATCTTCAACTTGGTTTTTTCGCCTCTTCTTTTTTCTAAAAGTATTCTTATTTTTAGCCTCTGCTTGTGTTGGATAAACAATTATTTCTTTAGGTTCTTCCGAAATAGTTTCGACTTCTTTGAGTTGCGCAGTGAGGTCTTCAATCGTTTTTTCCTGAGTGCTGACCGTTTTCTTTGCTTGTTTAAGCTCATTCTCGGCATCTTTCAGTTTTCCCTCTAAAATTGAAGCTTCATTCTTGAATGTTTCCGCTTTTGTCATGATTAGCATGCCTTTGTGGTTGACTTGCATTTTTACTGCTTCGTAGCCTTGGATGATAGTGGCAAGTTCTAGGTTATTCTTTAGGTTTGCAGCAAAGTTTGCTAATGCTTGTGCAAAATTATATGCTGATACCATATTCTTCACCTCTTATCTTTTTTATTTCTCCTTAACATAATCTTGGTTCTGGCAATCCCTCAAATATAACGTAAGTCAAAAAGTTTGGGCTGGCTAAACCCTGATAAAGTCTGCAATGCTCACATGGATACCCTACAATTCTGTGGTTGCGTAAGTCCTCAAATTTTTTGCCAAACCACACCTTTTCTAGTCCATCCCTGATGTTGCCCATGCTGAATGATCCGCTGCTTAACAGTTTACAGCAGGGCAACGTGTCGCCATTCCATAGAACCGTCAGATAGAAGAAGGGTGACTGGCATTTTTGTGGACGACGGTACCCATCCGAGTACTTCAGGTCTTCAGTCATTGTTCCCTTAACAGTAAAATAGTTGACAAGCGGGGCGTACTCCAGCTTTTTTTCTATTATGGTGGTTGCCGAAAACTCTTCTCTGACTAGATTAATGAATATTGAAGGATGGTTTTTTTGGTTGCCACGTTTTTTTAACAAAAGTTTGATGTTGTCGTCAACTTTCTGGTTTAATGGATTGTGTATGCTTAGGTTGACGCGATAAAAATGGTCAATCAGCAAATCAACATATTTGTCCAGCAGCAAACCGTTTGTGTAAACTACTTTGTTGCACCATAACTCTGAGTCTACAAGATACTTGACAAACTGTTTGAATTGTGGATGCAGAAAACTTTCGCCGAGATAGCTAAATGCAATAGTGAATGGTGACCGTGTTTTATGTGGTGCCTGATAAACGGGCATGGCTCCCCAGTACGCTTTAAGTTCATCAATGACTTGCTTGAATAGTTTGAAGGACATGAAGCCTTTCGGTCTTGGCGGGTTTAACTTTGGGTTTTGGCTCCAGCACATCTTACATTTGAGTTGACAATGGTTCGTCAATTCAATGGCTACGTCAAGAAGTGGAAATGCCCTTTTTATCTGTTCTCTTAAACGCAACAATTAACTGCCCTCTTTCGCTCGATTCTTCTACGATCTGATAAAGCAGAACTTCTAATCCTGTATCCATCACTTTTCTTAGAAACGTATTGTGGCTCCATAGCCACTCGAACCCGTAGGCTCCAGCAATCATTTCGTCTTTGCCCTGAAGTTTTTCGAGGGGGATTTTGTGTCTAAAGTAGACGTAGATTGTATGCAGCAGGTTTGGAACTGTTATTAACGCGAAGCCGTTAGGCGCTAGATGATCAACCCAGTTTTTTACTACGCTGGTTGCATTGTCGAAGTGCTCCATCACGCCAAGCGCAAACAGGAAGTCGCAGTCTACACAATGTTCTGTTATGTCAACTTGGTGGATTGTAACGTTTTCAAGGTTTTTCACCCGTTTCTCTTTAGCGTACTCTACTAGGCGCTCATTCCATTCTAGTCCTATGAACTGTTTTTCAGGAAACTTTTGAGCCAAATATTCAAGCCAGATGCCGTCTCCGCAGCCATATTCGGCGATAACCTGTTTTTTCGACACAAGCTCTGACAGCATCTCCGCCATGAAGATATCGTAGGGTTTTACATGACCTTTAAAGAGGCTGCGCCCATAATTGAAGGTTGACCATTTCTCCTTTTTGGATTGTAACTTAATTTTGGGTGTGGTTGGATGCAGGGAAGCCATCACTTCACCTCGGCTTGTGTTTGTTTAGGCTCCACCCATCCCTGCTTCTTCATGTCCTTCATGTAATTGTCATGAGAAACCAGTCTTCCCATGCTTTTTAGCCACTTCAAATGCACAAACACGAAATTGTTAATCCACTTCATCGGATAATTCGTTTCTATGACCCTGTTGAAGATGTCCCGCAGATACCAGTGCGTCCCATAATAGTGCAAACCCTCGATCTTCTGGTATATGCGTGCGTGCCAAGCCGGAAAAAGCCGCGCCTCGTCTAACCCAACGTTATAGAGTGGCGCATGGCCGACAATACAGCCGCTGGCTTCGATTCGCTGCATACCCGTTTTCACGTCGCCGACAAGCATTTCGTCCGCGTCGATGATGATGAGCCAGTCGTTAATGGGCACGGCATCTAGTAGGGCATTACGTTTTGCGCATTGGTCAGGCCACGGCTCATCGTTTGGGCAGCCTATATGCTGGATTGGAGGCAAATCTGGCAGGCATTTGATGAGTTCTAGGCTGCCGTCTGTGCTCCATGGCTTTGCGTTTGGGTTGTAGTTTAGGTGTTCTTTATAGTAGAGTTTGTATGCGCCGTCTGCTACGATAATGTTGTCTACGCGGTCGCGCATGCTTTCTAGCATCGGCACCAAGAACATCCGATCATTGTATAAATTTAGTAGAGCATGAACTTTCATGTTTTCACCGTTTTTCTACGTTGAGTCACCAAACCATTTCTTGATTTTGAAAGCATCGTGTTCTCTATGATTATGTAGAACACTCAAGTAGGCATCAACATAACATTTTTGCTTTAGTTTTTCTAATC
>Ga0315546_1000705_pt1 | contig 23074 bp, 26 predicted proteins | sample SalMarSW160170MG_FD_203833 | JGI IMG/M metagenome (GOLD analysis project Ga0315546, IMG submission 203833) | Salt marsh sediment microbial communities from the Plum Island Ecosystem LTER, Massachusetts, United States - Salt Marsh Sediment SW1601-170 ...
ATCGCTTTTCTTATTTACAGGGGTACAAAGCTTAAGTCCAAACGGCGGATAAGTGAAATGAACCGACATATATCTGAGATTCAGCAAGCCAATCTCAGGCAGCAGATGAATCCGCATTTCATATTCAACACTCTTAACTCGATACAGTATTATATGTACCAGCATGATAAGCTGGCGACAAATAATTACCTCACTAAATTTTCAAGCCTGATACGTAAAGTGCTTGAAAACTCACAGCACACTTCAATCCCTCTCAGTGATGAGCTTAATGCCCTGACTCTGTATCTCGAGTTGGAAAGCCTACGGTTCAAGGACAGGTTTGATTATGAGATAAGTATTGATGATGAGATAGATACCCTAATGTATAAAGTGCCTACCATGCTCATACAGCCATATGTGGAGAATTCCATCTGTCATGGACTTATACCCATGAAAATAAAAGGAAAAGTCAAGATTGACATTAAGCTTAAAAATGATTATCTTGTATGCACTATTGAAGATAACGGTATCGGGCGTGGTGAAGCGCGTGAGAGAAAAGTAAAAAAGGAGAGCAATTATAACTCACTTGGCACGCGTATCGCAACATCAAGGCTTGAACTGGTTAATACCCTGTACGGATCAAGCCTGAAAACAACCTATACCGACCTTAAAAATGCTGAAGGAAAGGCTGCTGGAACACTTGTGGAAATACATATTCCATTGATGACATGAGCCGGAAATTAAAAACAATTATCATTGATGATGAGACTGATGCAGTCGATTTTATTTCCTCAATCATTTGTGAGTATTGTTCCGGACTGGATATTGCCGGTAAGGCATATGATGTCGATGAGGGTATCCAGATAATTAAGGAGCAGAAACCTGACCTTGTGTTCCTCGATGTGGAAATGCCTCATGGATCAGGATTTGATCTGCTGGGACATTTCCCTGAAAAGGAATTTGATGTTGTGTTCATAACGGCTTTTAACCATTATGCAATAAAGGCGATCAAGTTCAGTGCTGTTGACTATATTCTTAAGCCGATAAATGTAAATGAATTCATTGAAGCTGTGAACAAGGTGATACAGAAAAGGTCAGACAGTATGTTCCGGGGTAATGAGAACATCAAGGCTCTTCTGGAGAACCTGAGAACAGCAATTCCTTCGCGCCTGGCTATCCCAACCTCTGATGGCATGGAATATCTAAATCCCAAAGAAATTATCCGTATTGAAGCTGACCGCAGTTATTCATGGTTCTACCTTACCGGGGACAGAAAGATACTGGTATCCAGAAATCTTAAGGAGTTCCAGGATCTGCTCAGCGACAGACACTTCTTCAGACCACATAATTCATATCTTGTTAACCTGAAATACGTTAAGAAGTATATCAGGAAGGAGGGAGGTTATATTGAATTGCAGGACGGATCGGAAATTCCTGTATCAAGGAACAGGAAAGAATTGTTTCTCGTTCACATGTCAAGGTTTAAAGGATGAATTCTGAAGAATAGTACAGGGGGAAAATAGTAATCAATAAAAAAGGGACTTGTGGAAAGCCCCTTTTTTACTTAATAAACTAAAACTAAACCGTACTGAAGAGCTTAAAGAGCGCTCTTCATTTCATAGCCAGAACCTCTTCCGTATTCCTGAGCAGGAACGGGAAATAGGCGGCAATAAGTCTTGTGTTTTCCAGATCGTCGTTATCGCCGCAGGAAAGCACTTTCTGATGGTAATACTGAAAATTGTCCAGATCGTCATTGGAGGTCTTGTATCCCTCTTTTTCGAGGTTTTTGTCAAGTCTTTCAACGCCGAAATAATAACCGTTGCAAACATACTGGATTGACAGATTAGGGGTCAATACATAGTATTTTTTGCATTTGAAGGTTTTATCGATTGCTACTATTGCCTTCATAACGGTATTCTCATAAGAGATAGTGAATGCCTTGAGCTCTTTACCGTTTATCATAACCGGTGCGTCGAGAGTCTCAATCTTGTAATTTCCAAGTGCTGAATGCGTCTTGCCTTCAGCAACAACCTGCTTCTTAGCAAATGAAACAGTACTGAATGCAAGAATCAGTACTGCTGCTGTAATTAATCTTTTCATGGCTTTAATAATTAATTAATACTCTAATACTCTTATTACTGTCCCTGTATTGATTTGTATCTTCATAATCATATCATTACAGAAACTAATTTATAAAATACATTTACATAAAAAGATACTGATTTACGAAATGCAAACCCCGGTTAACGGATTACATGAAAAAGGGAGCAAAGGGGAAAAAACCGGCATTTTTTGATCATGAAGATCAGGGAGCTGGTCCTGAATAATTATTCACAACCTTTATTTGCCATTTTCCGGAATCGTTTTTCCAGGCGCCGGTTGTATTATATGCATTACCCTTAATAAAATATATTATTCCACCGATAGCTGCACATGCACAGCCCATAAGAGCACCTGCAGCAAGCGGTACAACCATAAGTCCTCCAAATACCATAAAAATATTTCCACTGAACAGGGTAAGTGATTCAAGGAAAAGAGGAGTCGTGAATATTGTGCCTGCAATACCCGCACCAGAAATAATTGGACCTGATACTTTTGAAAAGGTTGTTCTGACTGATATTTTTCTTATATTGTTAATATTAATAGAAGAAGAACCAACATTGATCATGGAATCATTAAGAATTTCAAGGTTTCCCATGACTTTGGTATTGCCAGGTGCATAGGTTTTTACCTTGATTATCATCCCTTCTTTAATCTTTCTTTGAGCTGGTTTGGGTTTAATCAGGTGGTCTTCAATCAGTTCATATACAATGACTGCCGGCACCTCTTCAAGAGTGCTTGCTGATGGTCTCAGGTTGCGTTCTCTTGTTAACAACAGATAATCATCCTGACCTGATAAACTTAGAATGAAAACCTGCATACTCAGTAATAAAACCAGTTTTTTCATTATTACAGTCTTTTATTATGTATTATCTAAGTCATTTAAAGACAAATTTTTACAAAGTTACTCATCAATTATTCAAAAGTCAATGTTTTATGCTCTGGTTTTTAATGATAAATTTGGATTAATTTTATTGTTATTGACGGAATAATAGATACCGGTTTATCCGCTTACTTATAGTATGTTACATACCTTATTTTAAATACAGCCGGTCAGCTTGGTGATGGTAATACATCAGATAAATTTGTCCCTGAACAGATAAGTATTAATTGACCAAATAAAAAAGTTGACATGAGTGAATATGACGGTACTGACAAGGAAAAGATTGAACAGATAATAAAATCCAGAAAGAAAGCTCACAATTTCTATTCCGATCACTCGAAAGTATACCGCTCCTTCCTTGATATGGAGAAGAATACATATAAAGATGGCAGGCTCAGTAAACTTCAGAAGGAGCTGATAGCGATTGGTATTTCAGTGGTTGTCAACTGCGAATCGTGCATGGAGTGGCATATAAAGCAGGCTCTTAATGATGGTGCTTCAGAGGATGAAATACTCGAAGCCATCGATGTCGGAATTGAAATGGGAGGGGGACCGGCAACTGTTTCGGCGAGGTTTGCGATGAGTGTGTTGGAGTATTATAATCCCACAAATCCCCCAAAGGGGGACTAAGAACAGTGTCACTCCGTGATACCCTGTGGTTAAATATGTGTTTTACAGGCTTTTAAGGCAGGTGATCAGATCAGTGACATTTACTTCTGTACTGTAATATCTTTTTATTATATTTCCATTTTTATCATAAAGAATTATGAAATTTCTTTCATGGACAAGAATAATATTATTTCTTACATTTATACATCGATAGAATCATTATTTGATGAAAATAATGCTTAAACTGCAGCGAAATGCTTGAAGCATACAACACTCTTCGTTTATTATATAATGAGCTTATAAACAGGTATATAGATCGAATCAGCAGTGAGATGGATCATCTTAATTCCTCAGGAGAAGCAGAAATAAGGATAGCTGACGGCTGGCTGTGGGTAAAATCGGGCAACAGCCATATTTCGAGCGGTACCCCTATATTCTCGGAAGATAAAGAGAAACTGCTGCCTGTTTTACAAGGTAAAAGATACCGTGAACTCGAAGAGGACTTTTTGAAATGATATAATTTTAGGGTACGCTGAACGCTGTACATCCCTACTCAATCTTTTTTAGTTCTGAATTTCCTGTGATCCTCTTTGCAAAGTTTCTTGATCAGTCCCCGTCCCGATATGATGCCTGTGGGGAGTCCACCTCCCGGCTGAACCCATTGTCCGCACATATAGAAATTGCTTAGTCCTGGCAGCATATTCGACATCGGCTTCATTATGGTATACGAATTTTCAGGTGTTACGAGCCATCCCTCGAAGCTTCCCTGCCAGTTGCCTGTAAATCGTTTAAAGGTTATGGGTGTGGCCACATCAATGACCTCAACCTGTGAGGCAATTCCAGGAAACCTTTTATCGAGCAGTTCCACCAGTGTTTGTGCGATCTCATCTTTTTTTGCTTTATAAGCAGTTTCATCCTGTGACAGCTTTTCCCAGTAATCGTATCTTGATTCAAGCATGATAATGATACTTGTCTTGCCTTCCGGTGCCATGAATGGATCATGATTATATATGTGTATCCATATCCTGTCCCGGACCCTGTCGCCTATTTCGACAGGTTCGCTGATAGGACAACTGAATCCCGAAACGGAAAGCGGTTCATCGGGAAAAGAACGGTTTACGCCTATTCCAACGAATATTAACGGCTGGAAGATAGGCCATTTTTCGTACGGCTCACGTGTTTTTTCGTCAGCATATTTACCATCGAGCATATTGAAGATGGTGCTGTATCCGTCGGCAGCTGATATTACCCTGTCTGCACGATGTTCTGTTCCGTCAGCGAGTATAATACCGATAGCCCTGTCGTTTTCCACAAGTATCTTCTCGACCCGATTTTTGTAGTTGACTTTTCCGCCAAGATCTAAATAACGTCGCTCAAGTGCTTCTGACATCGGTGTTGAACCACCCAGAGGGTAACCTGCATTCTTATTATGAAGATAGGCAAATGTAAAACACATAAGGAGCATTGAGAATTCGGGCATCCAGATCTCCTTGATAGCCTCTCTCAGCAGGGGGTCCTTGAAGCGGTTTGAGAATTCTTCTGCAGTAGTTTTCATCCATTTTTGCATTCTGGGTGCATTTACAGCGAACCTGAAACCGGTGCTGATCTTTTGCAGGAGACGTATAAACAGGGAGGATTTCTCTGCCGGCAAGTCAAAAGCCCTGCACATGTGTATTGCGGAAATGAATTCATTTATAGGTTCTTTGTCGGATGGAGAGAATTCTAACAGTTGCTTTTCAAGCATGTTGACATCCGAATAGAAGATAAGAGTTCTGCCGTCAGATCCCTCGAAACGAAGATACTGATCCATGTTGATTATCGTACGTCCCTGTGCTATGCCAACCTCCTGCCAGTACTGGTTAAAACCGCTTTCCGGATTGGAGCCTACGAGCCAATGTATACAACCATCGAATGTGTAATCCTTTCGTTTCCATGATGTACACAGACCTCCGGGTTTATCGTGCATTTCAAATATCTGCGTCTTATAACCATTCATCTGTGCATAGATACCTGCTCCAAGACCGGTAAATCCTGCACCTATGATGATGATAGAATTGTCTGCTGTGTTTTCTGCCATTGGGAAAAAGGTTTTGATTGATAACAAATTTACATGTAATAGTTCAATAATTAACAGTAAATCGGTTAATTAACAGTTACTTCCGGCGAAGCCTGACGCCTGACGCCCGACGCCCGAGGCCTGTATTACCTTCTCCTTGTTGATTTTTCGTTGTCCTTTTCTTTTTTGCTGGAGCTTCTGCTTGACGAGGTCGTTGCTTTTTTACTGCTGCTGCTCTTGCTTCGCGATGTACTCTTGTTTACATTTGCAGCTGAAGACCTTCTTGTTCTTGAAGATTCAGCTCTTTTAGCAGGTTCAGATTTCGTTTTTGATACCGTCCGCTCAGTAGTACTGCCGGTTGATCTCCTTGTGGTTTCTGCTTTTTGAGCCGGTGCCGGTCTGGTAACCGCCCTTTCACGAGTTGCCTGTGATGCAGACCTTCTGTCCTGGTTTACCTGTCTTGCCAGAGCATCATCTTCAGGCGTTCTTCTGTTCTGAGAGGAGTACATCTTTGTATAGAGAGCCTCACCATCCCTGCGCTGTTCCGGACGTGCATATGTTGATTTGTATTTACCCTCATTGATATTAACAACCACCTTCGGGGAGTGTACCCGTATACTTGTGAAGTAGAAATTGTTAAAGTGTGTGTACCTATAATGTGGCCAGTGGCGATAATGCCTGTAGTAATAATGGTACCAGTTATAGTGATAACCGTAGTAGTAGTGCCAGTAGAAGGGGCGCCATGGACGCCAGTAGCGCGGGTAAAAACCCCAGTACCATGAAGAGTGCCAGACCACATAACGAGGAAGATAAATGAACCTTATCACCGGCCAGGCTGCAACCTGGTAGGGGGTAGTCCTGACAACAGTAACATTCACTGTCGTGTTTTTACCCATGTAACCCGGATTGGGGGTCTCCTCATAATAGGGTTCAATGATATAATTTCCTCCGTACAGGGCCTCATCACCAACAAGTTGTATCTGAACAGACCCGTCACGGAATTTCTGTACTGTAAAAACAGCAACATCCTGGTATTCGTTCCGGTCGAGAACTGCCCTTAGTACGATATTATGAACATAACCGTCAACATAATCGTTGACAGTTATATAATCAACCATATTGTCACCGTTGAGGTCGAGGTTGTTTATCCTTGAATTTTCATCATTAAGACTTCTTTCAAAACCTTCAAGTGTTTCAGATTCCTGAAACAGTTTCAATACTGCATAGAGGTTAAGATTATCACCCGGCAGTCCCAGGTATTCTTCAGGATAATCCTGCGCCATAACTGTGGTCCCAAAAGCGACCAGGACTGCGAAAATCGATGTGATTATTAACTTTTTCATTGTCGTAAGTTTTGTGAAGAACCATCTCTTCACTTAAACAATAGCAAAAGGTGTACCAAATTACTCGGCACGCGGCATGCGGTATGTGGCGAAAGGTATAAAAACACATGCTATAATGCCCTGAGCCCTGAGCCCTGAGCCCTGAGCCCTGAGCCCTGAGCCCTGAGCCCTGAGCCCTGAGCCTCACATATACCTTATCCTGATCGTTATTCTCTTTGTCTGACCGTTGCTGATGCCGAATTTAAAAGCATCAAATCTGGGCTTTGTGATGCCTGTATGATAATAGTCTGAAAATCCAAATCCCTCTTTTGGTATACCAAGGAAGTTATATTCCATTTTCCCGTTGCTGTTCTCATCATCCAGAAGGGAGAGACCGTAAATACCCGGTTCGAGATTGAATTTAACAGTCATCTTACCATCTGAAATGTCCTTCTTGATATACTGCTTATCCAGGAATGCATCTTCTTTCTGAAATGTTTCATTGTCTTTGAATACCCCAATAGCAATCTGTCCCTTTTCTGACCTGATACCTGTGATTGTAACTTCCACATCTTGAGAATACAGTATAGGTGTATACACCAGAAATAAGAAGATATGTAATAAGATTATCCTGATCATGTTCTTAACTAACTCTGCGGTATTGTGTTATAAAAGTCATGCAGTCGTGCAGATTGTTATGATTTGAAGGACTGCAAGACTGCAAGACCACCTTTTTATTTTAATCCCAGTTTCTTTGCAATAGCTGCCGGGATCGCGTTCTTGTTCAGCATTATATTTGTTGTGCGCAGGGCAGCGAATGGTTTTGACACAAAAATAAAACCATCATATTTACCTGTTATGCCCCATGAATTTTTTACCTTGTAGAAGGTGTTCCCTTCCTGGTCTGTTGCAAGTCCCATTATCTGCATCCCGTGATCGTCAGTAGTGGTGTAGTTGTCAAATTCCTTCTGTCTCATCTCCTGTGTGATCATTTTTTCGGTCTGGGGGCCGCTGAAGGCTTTTGCAGTTTCTTCTTCTGTCATATCGTTCCAGTTCTTTTCCGGGATAATAGCAACACCCTCCTTCATTGAGAATCCTTTGTCGCTCATATCACTGGCCCATGCCACTGTATATCCGTTAGCCACAGCATTATCGATAACCTGCATGAATTCATCGAGAGGCAGGTTATAGAACAATCCGGCAGCCCAGTTGTCGGGCAGTTCCAGGACAAATGGTTCGTAGAATGGATGATGAGTGAATGATGTCAGACAAATATAATCATCAGGATTAATGCCCAGCTCCTTAATGAAACTGACAGGTGTATATGTCTTTCCCTCATAACTGAACTCAGCAGGTATATCACCGAGATAAGCATCGAGGATCCCATTGATCCCTTCTATCCATGCGGTTGTCAGATTGCGGTTTTTAATCAGGGCATCCATAAAGCCCTTGAGGACGCCATCCATCTCACGATGATTGTGTCTCGTCTCTCCATAATTCAGCCCCGGATAAGCTATCTCAGGTATAAGGCCAACTTCACGGCTTCCCTCGATCACGTCACCATATTCACCTCCACCGGAAAGATTTGAGCTGCCATGCATCCTGGCGTACATCTTTGCCTTTTTCTCATAGGTGTGCCTTACGATATACATTTCAGAAAGATCGACAGGTGTTTTACCCATGCGTAAAAGCTCTGATTCAAAAAGTGAGATTCCCGAGAAACACCAGCATGTGGATGATGAGGCCTGGTTCTTCACCGGCGTGCATGCAATCTCTTTTTTCACTGTAAAGATATATACAGTGTCCTGGCTGTTAGCAAATGTGCTGACAAGCAGCAACGGAATGATAAGTCTGAAAATCTTGTTCATAGCATTGTATATTTTGTTAATTACTGAAATCCGATGGATATATTCAGAGAATCAGGTACTTTTGCTGCATTCAGTTCGAACGGTAGCTGTGATGCAAGAACAGCAGATCCTATTCCAATGGCACTTTTACCCGGGAATTCTCTTCTTGATAGTTTTTTCATATCATATAGTATATATAAGCTAAGATAATAAAAAAGGTTAAACGGTATGACGGTACATTAATGGGCAAGGATCAGCAACTGTCTGTAGATGGCGGCGATTTCCCTTCACTGGCAAAAACAGGATTGCATTCCGAAGAACAGCTTGATAATAAGATGCTTATCACAGGTATTCCAATAGAGGTGATAAATTGTACGGGATGTCCATTGGTGTTCTGACAAATCATTATATATCAGGCAAATAAAAAGTATATCCTCTTTTGGAACCGGATATGGTTATGGAGGAATATATATCTGGCAGGCTGACTATGTTTTCTGAATAATTTATTTGTTTAATTTTGATTTCGTTAAAAGCATATACAGGTTATGATGTTATCTGACGTATCAAAAACAGCAATAGCTACTCTTAGAAGTCATGTAATCGAATCACAGAAAAAGAGACCGGTAATCAACGATACAATGGCAGGTTATTGTCTTGACAAGCTTGCTTTACTTGCATCTGAAGAGGACAAGCCTGGCATATTTACTAAAAAGCTATCCCCATCGCTTACCAGTTATATAGCAATTAGAGCTCGAAAATATGATGCTGTCGTAAATGAATTCATCTCAAAAAATCCGGGATGTACTGTGATAAACCTTGGATGTGGTTTTGATACCAGGTACTGGAGAATAGATAACCGTAACTGTGAATACTTTGACCTTGATTTACCTGAGGTGATTGAAATAAAGAGGGAAATCCTTAAGGATAAACTGGAGTATGACATGATAAGCAGTTCTGTACTGGATAGTGGCTGGATTTGGACTAATTAACAAGAATATGATAAACGAAAATATCCTTCAGACAATCGGAAATACTCCTCTTGTGAGGATTAACAGGCTTAATCCTAATAAAAATGTTATAATATGTGCTAAAATAGAAGGAGATAATCCCACAGGCAGTATTAAGGACCGTATTGCGCTGAAGATGATACAGCAGGCAGAAGCTGAAGGCACACTTGTAAAAGGAAAGACAATCATTGAACCCACATCCGGTAATACAGGAATCGGACTGGCAATGATAGGTGTTATTAAAGGGTATGATGTAGAGATAGTTATGAGCAGTGCAGTCTCTTCAGAAAGGATAAAAATGATCAGATCATTCGGCGCTAAGGTCACTTTAACTGATGCAGAGCTGGGTACTGACGGTGCTATAACAAAAGCAAGAGAACTTATTGAAGCAAACCCTGATAAATATTTCATGCCCGACCAGTTCTCGAACAGGTATAACAAAATGGCCCATTACAAAACGACAGGTGAGGAGATATGGAAACAGACAAACGGCAGGATTGACTATTTTGTCTCAGCAATAGGTACATCAGGTACAATTATGGGGGTAGGGAAGGCCCTGAGAGAAAACAATCCCGCAATAAAAATTGTATGTGCACACCCCGTAAAGGGGCATTATATACAGGGTCTGAAAAATATGGAGGAGGCAATAGTACCATCAATATATGATCCTTCAGCTATTGACGAGACAATAATGGTTGAAACTGAGGCGGCCTTTGAAATGACCCGTAAGATAGTTAAGGAGGAGGGGATATTTGTAGGTATGAGCAGCGGTGCTGCCATGTATGCTGCAATAAAAATTGCTGAAAAGATTGAATCTGGTGTGATAGTTGTGATCTTTCCCGACAGAGGAGAGAAATACCTTACCACTGATCTTTTTAAAGTGTGAAATAGAGTTACCCTTTTTTCCTGTGTTCTTTGATCAGATCCTCAAGAGTAAAAGATTCCAGATAATCGCTCATCAGGGTATTCAAGCCATTCCAGAAGCCTTTGACACCGCAATTCAAGGCGCGTTCACAAAAATATTTATCATTCATACAGTCAACCACTGCAATCCCGGGTTCAAAAGCTTTATAAACATCCATAACCGTTATCTGGTCAGGTTTGCGTGTCAGCTTATAACCGCTTTTTTTGCCTTTAATATTTATTATCAGTCCTGCAGTTTTAAGTGAAGCGATAATATTATCAAGATACTTGATGGATATCTTCTGGCGTTCTGCTATATCTTTCTGGAAAACACCATTATCAGACTCTTCCAGCGCAATCTCCAGGATTGCCCTTAGTCCGTACCTTATCTTCGTATTGAATTTCAATCGTGATAATTGTTAACAGCCAGGCTGTACTCTTTTAAACTTATTCCAAATTTAACGATTACTTCATCTTTTACCCTTACCAGTCCGAAAAATTTTTCCGGTGGCTCCATTCCCAGGTCAGTAAGCCTGATCTTAGCGGTACCAACAATAATATGGTCATCAGGATATCCTCTTTCAATCGTGCCACGTATATCATATTCCTTTGATATTCCAGCAACAGTGATAATCACATTCTTTATTATCACAGGTTTATCAGTGTACTCGGGGATATTTAAGTTACGAGGTATCGTAATGGAAAGATATGGATACCTGTCAGCTTTAAGCAGATCCATGAAATCACTCAAAGCAGTTTTATTATTACATCTGAAATCCCTGACAGGAACAAAGATACTTGCAGTTTTCGATAATTTACCATCGTGCGGATTGTCATTCTCAATATTTATCTCACTAAAAGGATAAGTGAAGAAGATCCTGTTCATATTTGATTCCACCCTGATATCTATGAAACCGTTGGTCATCACCTTCCCTTCAGGTTCACCATCGTCGGCTTTTAAACCCGTTAACGGCAGATAGATAAGTGTAAATAATGTAACCAGGATCTTTTTCATTGTATATCTGATCATTTCGGTCGTTATACAGTCATTGAATACCTTCTTAATTATTCTTTACTAGCAATTTTTTTCTTCCTGGCAGTTCAGAAAGAAATTGCTGACTCAACCATAATACCGTTGAATCCGGCATTTCCTCCGTAAACTGCAAAATCGCTGTAGTTCTGATCGACATATTCGGTTTTCAGAACAATATTTTTTGTAATAAACCATCCTGCACTTACTTCCAGGCGGTTTATCTTACTTGATGTCTGGTTCTGGGCTGCATTGTATCTTACCCCTCCAAAGAAATTTTCCTCTTTTCCGAAACGGTAAAGTGCCTCCGCTGCATACTGTGAAAAATCAAATTCCGCTCCACTTAGTGAGGTACCCTTGATGCTTTCATAAGTGCCAAAAAATTCGATTCCCTTGTATTTGGCAAAAATGTTAGCCATCAGCGAGTTATCCTTATTCGTAAAACCAGGTCCCCAGTTACCTGTAAAAGCATTGGCTGTCGGATCTATATCACCTGAACTGTTTGTAGCCCTCTGCATAACAAGGTAGAAACGGGATCCTGTTCTGTCTCCATAATAAAGCGATCCGAAATGATGCTTTGAAACATGATAGGCAGAAATAGTAGCCCTTAACCTGAAGTGTTCAGTAAGCTGTTTATCATAACCTGCTTTCCCATAGAATCCTGGTTCCTCAACCATATTATATGGAGTATATGTGGTGGTTGCAGCGCTATAACCAACCAGGGCCGGTTTAAGAGATCCTGTTGTGACAGCTCCCATGATGAGGATACCACTCTTTCTGAAGAGAATCTCCAGCGAAGGTGCAGTGGTAAATGCATCAATAATATGATTACCCACGAAAGGATTCCTGATAGCATTGCCGTTATCGGTCCTTCGAAAATGAGCATCACCATAATTCAGTTCCATAACACCTGCTTTAAAGGTGAGGAACTCCATAGCTTTGTCTAAAGCACGCGAATTAAAGAATGGAAGCCTGTCAACCAGAAGATACCCTCCCTTAACCCATGCTTCGTTATGATGGCGGGATGAGAGATATGTTGTGAGGTTAACCTCAATACCATCTGCTAAAGCGGCATTAATAATAAAGTTTGCTGTAGGCAGATTTATTCCTTTACCAAGTGGTATCAGACGGGCAGTATCGGCATGATGATCAAGAGCCTGGAATTGCATGACAAAATCAGCACCGATCTTTGCTTTTGGATAATCTGTTATCTCAATATTTGTAACAAATTCTTCAAATTGCTGCCCGTAAATAACTGTGGCAGTAAAAAGTGCAATTGTGATTGTAAAAAATCTTTTCATGATTGTAAATTCTAGATATTTATAAATTATATATTTGATTATCAATAAGATGATCCTTCAGGTGTGCTTTTTTGAATGAATTGAAGGGAAAATGAAACGGTAATCTCGTCTCCGGTTTTAAGTGTCCCAAGCATTGCTGCAGGAGGAGTGATGCTGAAACTGCTCATGGCAAGATTAGTCTCTGCACTTATGGAAATTGTCCTGCTGTCAGTAAAGGAGCCTTTAAAAGGAATTGTAACATCTTTTGTATTACCGGCCACATTTAGTTTCCCGGTAAGGTTTCCTGTAAATTCCTTCCCCTCGGTTACCAGTCCTGCTACAGATATTCCGGTGTAAGTAATAAAAGGATAATTGTCGGCTTTAAGAGCATCATAAGCTTTTTTATCCATCAGGGTGCTTTCACTTTTAATGTCTGTTGCCTTACATCTGAAAGTGACATTATCGAATCCTTCTATTACCGGACCGACCCGTTTAAGATGAAATCCTGAATTGAATGTTGTCAGATCCATCTGCCAGTCGTGGAGTGTGGATGTACCCCTTATGGCTATCAAGGTTCCCTTCTCTGATAGCTCAAATGTTTGTCCCTCAGTGAGTAATGAAGTTGTAGACACCAGGAGAATTACTAATATTCTGATAGTTCTTTTCATTTTAATATAATTTTTATCCTATAAATCCTATATATCCTACTAAATATATAGGACAAAGATACACCATTGTGAAATAATTCACAATACTTTTTATTTTTTTTAAAAAAATTTTATTCAACAGTGATTGAAAAGAGGGAAAAATCATCCACTGTCTCTTCGAAATAACCTGTGAAAAAGGTTGTATTATTGTCTTTCCATCTTATTTGAGATCAGGTTTTTCCATAGGTTTACAGTAAATTTCTGAAGGTATTTCTGCAATTCTTTTTGTATCTTTATAATACTCATAAATAAAAGGGGGGAAATGCTTTATGGAAATAACAGATCTCTCATTCGGATCAATAACCATCGATGGTATCACGTACGATAACGATGTGGTCATAAAAAACGGTGTGGTTAAAAAGAGAAAGAAGGGTGAATCGAAAAAATACCGGGACCAGTTTGGACATACACCGCTTTCACCGGACGAAAATATACCCTGGAAATGCAGGCATCTTATCATCGGCACGGGACATAGTTCCGCTCTTCCGGTAATGGAGGAAATATATAAAAAAGCCCGTAAAAAAGGTGTGGAACTGCTTATCATGAGTACTCCTGAAGCGATAAAACACGTAAACGACCAGGATACCAACCTGATTCTCCATCTGACCTGCTGAAACCCGGCGACCGCTTTGCCCACCGAAGCTATGTGCGAAGGTGGGGCGACAGACATCAGGAGGATTAAATGATTACACGTTTCAAGGAGCCCCGCTTTGCGGGATAAACTCCGCGACGAAGTTCTGCGAAGCGGAAGTATGATATGGAAGCAGGCACCTGGTTATTCTGCCATTAGACTGTTTTTGATTTTTTCCAGATCGACAAGACCTTTATTTGTATCCAGCCAGATTTTACCATCTTTTTCTGTAAAACCGTACATCGAGATACTATTATCAAGAATATCTGTTCCGACTCTTTTCATTGATCTTACATGGTAGAGAACCGGAATTTCTTCAACTCTTGTACCCACGGCAGTAAACATAAAATCAACCTGTGCCCATTCTTTATCCGGACTTGTATCCATAAGTGTGATTGCCATTTCGACTCCCTCGACTTTTTCCTTAAAATCTTTCAGTTCTTTCATATCCACCAGCACTATACCTGATCTTATATCAGTGTCAAACAGTACCAAATCTTCATCATCAAATTCATATACTTTCTTTATTATCTCATCAGCACTTAAGGGATCGATGGCCATGTTATCGAAAAGGATGTCAGAAATACATGTGTCATCCCAGTTTGAACCGGGGTAAACATCCACGATCTCAAACTTCAGGAAATAGTGTAACTGCATCGGAGTGTCATATTCCGTCAACCCGTCCAGTCTCTCCTTAAAATCAATCTTAAATTCCCTGGTAAGATCAACTCTTTCTTTAAATGCAGTTTTCTTATCAACTGGAAGGGGGATATCCTGTAGTCCCATCACATCGCGGAGAGTTACAACAGATCCGACACCTATCTGTTTTACAGTATATGCTTCAGCTATCTCGGTTACGTCTCCCGGCATGTGGAATCCTGCAAGCAGAGTGATTTTTGCGTTCTTCACCCTGTTCATGTTCATATATTTTAAGGTGATAAACTATATTACCTTATGTTATCTGGTGTAAACGATTTGTGAATGGCAGAATATAATTTGCGTAATATGCTTAAAATATATATCTTACAGTTGTAAAACCAGAAAATAGCGCATCACTTATAAGTTGACTGGAACAAATCGGACAAATACAAAGGTAACCAATCCTGGAATTACAATTCTGATAACCGACTATTGTTCAACGCATTCCAATATGGACGACTCTTACAGTCAAAACAACGCGGCAGGATATCATTTTCGGCAATGAAAGTTCATACCTGAAAAAAATTCCGGATGCTGATTTTTACGGAGTCTATCTCGACATTATAGATGCTTTTGAATACTTCGAATAAAAACTCAGCCTCGTTTTAAGAAAATCGTACTTTTGTATATATAAAGTTCTATTCCAATTCTCCGGAACCAGACAAAACAGGGAAAATAATCTTTTAAATTGAGGAAATTATGGTACAAAAAATGTTAAAAAAAGAAAACCATTTACTTGTTTGTTGTATCTATCCGGCTCTATTCATTTTAGTCCTTTCATTTTGCATTCCTTGTAATGTATATTCGCAGGATTTAAGTGATGTTGAGCAGCAGACTGCAATAATGCAATACACTTTGAAATACCGTTTCGGTAAAGACCTTAAAGTGGGTGATATGGTGAAATATTCAGACGAATCAGGCGGTAGTGAAGAACCATCAGTAATAGAGTTAAAGGTTAGCGGTGAAAAAAACGGGAACCTGATGATTGACGAAAGTACCCATGGCATGCTTATTCATTATCTCATTAACCCGGCAAAAATGGAGTTTATCAGTATAACAGGCACTGATGACGAGGGCAAGGATATTGATATCAAACCTTTAAGTGATGAGAGATTCGGACAGATAATGGGAATGTTCAAAAGCAGAATGCAGCAGCAGGGAAGCTTTGCCCAGTTTGTTGCATGGGAGGAAGGTTCAGAATCAGAAGAAGTAACTACTACTGCAGGCGGTTTTAAATGCATTTTTCTGCATCCTAAGTACTCTGAAATGTATGCCCAGCAAATAAAGGGATATGAAGAATCTCTCCGGTCCCAGGGAAAATCTGATGCTGAAATCAAAAAGATGATCTACCAGAGCGAACCGAGGCTCTACTTCAATAATGATGTGCCCAAATTACTGCCAATGAATATTGCTATGGGCTGGATGCCCTGGATTGAAGCATTTGAAGGAATAGAGGCAGGACTCGTTGAATGCAGGCATATGGCCCCGCTGAAACTTACAGGATATAAGAAATAGGTAGCCAATAAGGATCGCCCCGCAAGTACGGTTCAGCAAGGCAATACCGCCAATAAAAAGCCATAAAGAATCGATAAGTTCTTTCGTGACAGGGTAATCACTGTTGAGGTATTTCAGAACGTTCTGCGTACGATGAAATTTCTTTTCATCAAATGTCTCAAGCAGCAGTGTATACGATTCTTTTGCCTTATTGCTGTCACTGTTTTTCATAAAGGAAATCAGCTATTCTCAACGGATTAAAGTTACGGATTAACATGAAATTTAAGAATTAGTATATCACTCCCCATATCCTGTAATTAGAGCCAACATTTTTAACGACGGTTTGTTTAATTATAAATGAATTTACAATAATTATCAAGTTCATGATTATAGTATCTTTGAGATATGAAGAACGATAAAGTTACGGGTCAGGGACGTAAAGTTGTAGTGGTGGGAGCAGGATCGGTAGGTGCTACCTATTGTTATGCTCTCGCGCAGAGCGGTCTGGCAGATGAGATATTCCTCATTGACAGAAACGAGGAGCTCGTACACGGACAGGTTCTCGACCTGGTCCATGGTCAGCCATTTTTCCCGACGGTTATAATAGGAGCAGGAACAGAAGATGATTATTCTGATGCACAGCTTGTTGTTGTAACAGCCGGATCTGCTCAGCGTCCAGGTGAGACAAGGCTGCAGCTTCTGCAAAAGAATGCCGGGATTGTCGGAAGTATAGCTGAGAGTATTTCGCGCCGCGGATGCCAGGGTGTGATGCTTATTGTTACCAATCCTGTCGACGTTCTCACCTATGTTGCTCTCAAAAGGTCGGGGTGGGAAAGAAGCAGGGTGATAGGATCAGGCACTGTTCTTGATAGTGCCCGGTTACGTCATCTTCTTGGTAATCATTGTGGTGTCGACGTACATAATGTACATGCCTATATCCTCGGTGAACATGGCGACAGTGAATTCGCCGCCTGGTCAATGACTAATGTGGCAGGTATAAAGATCAACGATTACTGCCCTATTTGTAACAAATGTTCCGACTGGAAAGCAGAACGCGGCAAGATCGAGCAGCAGGTGCGTGAAGCTGCATATCAGATTATAAATGCGAAAGGCTCTACACATTTTGCAGTGGGAATGTCGCTCTTAAAGATCACTGCTTCAATACTCCGGAAACAAAACAGCGTGCTTAGTGTTTCTGTCATGCTAAACGGTGAGTTTGGATTAAAAGATGTCTGCCTCAGCGTACCATGCGTGGTCTCCGATGGCGGTATAGAAAAGATCATTTCCAGCCCTCTTGATCCTGAAGAGACAGTGTTGCTTAAACGTTCCGCGGCTGTCATAAAAAAAGCAATTGATTCATTATCATAATAAACAACCCTCCAGCCTGAGACAATTTTCTTTTCTTTTTATAAATTTGACTTATGACAAATTTCAAATTATCATGAAAATCAACAACAATGAAGAAATATTCGCTGCTGAAGTAGAAATGGAAGGAGCGAAAGATGTAAAAAAGAAGGTACTTATCGGTCCTGATGACGGATCAGATAATATTATAATGCGACATTTTATTATTGCCCCGGGCGGTAATACACCATATCATCAGCATAACTATGAACATGTTGTTAAAATTGAAAGCAACAAAGGAATAGCCGTTGATGATAATGGGAATGAATATGAAGTAAAAAAGGGCCAGAGTATTTTTGTGAAACCAAATGAGAAGCACCAGTTCAGGAATCCCTTCGGCGAAGATTTTGAATTTACATGTATTATTCTAAATCAGGAGAAGTGACGGACGATCATGCGATCGTGCGATCATTCGATCATGCAATCGTTACTTTTTAGTACTCAGATATTTCATGAAACCTCCAAGACTATTCATGAGTTTCTGGCATCTGACTTTTCTGTCTGATGCAATTGCCAGATCTATATAATTTTGATCCTCTGCTATATAGTACATGTTTTTTACTTCACCGGAAGAACCTTTTGAAATATTAAGGAATTGGCGGAATTCTGCATCACTTTTACGACAGAAACCTTCAGAAATATTATTCATTATTGAGATTCCAGCTCTTGTAATCTGATTCCTGAATGTAAAATCTTTACAATGCTTAAAATCTGAATAAATTAATTGCACGATTGCACGATTATTTGATCCTTGCTATCAACAGATTTTCCGAACTAGTAATGATGCAATTTTCAACAATCCCCGATTATTCCTATTTTAGCCCGATGATATAACATCAAAAGATTATCAATTATGAATAAACGATTAAATAATATTCCAATTAATCAAACAAAATCAATCCTGAATTACAGATTCTTATCAATTGCAATTTCAATACTGATACTTCTCCCGGGCTGTAAAGCCCATTCCCAGGGAACCTGCGACTGGCCCTCGTTTCATGGGCCGGACAGAACCAATAAATCAGAAGAGACAGGGCTTATCTTCACAGCGGGCAAATACAGGGATCAGACTTATGTATTTGCTTTCGACCTTTATGTCCGTCCGGCAGGCAAAAAAGGATTCCAGGTATGCCTCGACAAGAATGATGGAAAACTTATCTGGGCCAATACTGATATACCGGGTGTTGAAGGTTATAGTTCGGCCGTGGTTTTTGACTATGGAGACAACAAGCATATAACAGGCTCAAGCTCCAATTGTTATTACGGTGTCGATGCTGCCACCGGCAGGCTCCTCTGGAAAGTCGATTTTGAAAATCAGCAGGGACTCAACCTGACAGATGCCATAGCAAAGGATGGTTTTGTGTTTATCACAAGCGGCTATGGAAAAGGGAGTATGCTCTTCAGGCTGAAAGCTTCCGGAGATAAATTTGTGCCTGAAACAGTCTGGCAATCAGGGCTTATGGATAATCATCATGGTGGTGTCATTCTGCATAACGATTATCTGTATGGATCAGGGAGCAACTCAAGGGGCTGGTTTTGTCTCGAGTTCTTTACTGGCAAACAGATCTGGAATAATACCCGAGGCAAAGGAGCAATAACCTATGCCGATGGGATGCTCTACCTGCTCGATGAGAGAAGCGGTTCCATGAAGCTTGTAAAAGCTACCCCTGACAGTTATGAATCTGCCGGTGAGTTCAATGTGCCTTCGGGAGGCCAGAGCATGTACTGGGCCCATCCTGTCGTCTGCGACAGGAGGCTCTATGTGAGGCACTGGGATAAGGTGTTTGTGTATGATATCGGACAGTGACAACGTACAGCGTACAGCGTAATTCCAGGTTTTATATTTAAGATTATTTTATTCTTAAATAATTTATCGCCACTATCCGGTTGCCGGGCAATGGATTGATTATCAGACCGGGAAGACCTATGCCGGCGGATGTCTGTTCTTGAAATCATGAAATCTGGAATGCCATGCTAAAGGATATCCAATTCAATTGATGGAAAATGATCCGTGATTTATTCATGTAAAGAGCACATATATCTAAAATGCAGCGTACAGATGCAAGACAGGAAATTTCAGTGAATTAATTGCTGAATTTTCAAATGCTTGTATTTTTGAATAGCTGATAAATAGCTGTATCTTTAATCTTCATAATCAGAAAGATATATCATGAGTAAATCAAAAATTTCAAGACGAAGATTCATTAGTACTGCTTCAGCAGTTGCAATGGGGTCGGCAGCTTTTGGAATAAATCCGTTTAATAAAAAGTATTTACCGGGGAAATCTCAAAAAGAAACAGTAAGCATTGCCAGGATCCGGGGAAATGATATTTCCGGGGCTGTTGAAGAAGCTATTGATCTTTTAGGTGGTATTGAAGCAGCTACTGCAGGAAAGCAAAAGATCATGCTTAAACCCAACCTTGTTATTGCTGATTTCAACAGCACCACAAAGGTAGAAGTAGTAAAAACACTTGCCAGACTTATGCAACAAGCAGGGAAGCTGGTGAGCATTGGAGAGGGATCAGCAGCTGGGGTAGGTTTCAACGTTATAAATGATGAAATCTTCAAGACAAAGAAAAGAGAGATCCTTGATAAACTGCAACAGGATGTATTTGATACTCTTGGCTACACTGAGATGACCAAATCCCTGAATATCCCCCTGGTAAATTTACATTCAGGTGATATTACGGAAGTATCTCTTAAAAATGGATATGCGGCAAAATCAGTAAAGATCCACCGGTCGCTTACCGAAATTGATCTGTTGTGTTCAGTTCCGGTTATGAAAACACATAACCTTGCCACCGTAACGCTTGCCATGAAAAACCTGATAGGTCTTTACCCGGGTACGGAATACTATTCTGTCAGGTCGTGGCTCCATGACAAGGCAGCGGAGGCTGGTTCGCCGGGGATTGCATATGAAATTATCGATATGAATAATGCTGTAAAGACCGGGTTGTCGGTTATTGACGCTTCAACAGCCATGGAAGGTGACGGACCAACGGGAGGCACTCTTGTTGAAATGGGATTGATAATTGCAGGGACATCACCGCTTGCAGCAGATATGGTAGGAGCCTGGTTGATGGGTTTTGAACCGGAGGAGATACCTGCAATAGTACTGGCACATCAATCCGGCATGACACCGGCCACATTAGGAGATATTGAAATAAAGGGTGTTAGACCGGACCAGTGCAGACGTAAATTTATCCGGCCAAATGTATATAACTGGTTCGATATAAGAGAAGGTTTCGGAGCCAGGGAACTTTAGTCTGACTCATCGTCTCACCTGCGGCGGTCTTACGTTCTGCGAGTGCTGTCTTGCTCCTGGAGCCTGCCCCGACAAAGGAAGGGATCGCAGTCTAATTATTTTTCAGACCTTCCGACGGAGTTCCTCGCCAGAGGAACGACTGACGACGAGTAGCAACATGAAAGTGCTGTTTTGCCGGTGGCCCAACGATGGTACAAGGCAGCAGGGATTTATTCAGTGATTATAAATTCTCTTTCGCATCTGGTTTATATATTTTTTCTCTTGTAACTTTATGTCAATTAAAATGCAATAAAGAAGATTTTATAAACTAATTCAGAACATAGGAGGAGATATATCATGAATCTTAAAGCAAAAGAGATCTTATTGGGAGTAATTGCATGTTTGTTACTCCTTATTTATTTTTTTACTCTGGGAAATATTATCCTTTCAGTTTTAAAGTGGGATTCGGAAGCCGGGAATTATATTCCCGGAGTTAATTTAGTATGGGTGGTAAATCTGCTTGGCGGGCTTGTTGCCGGAGTTGTTATCGGGAACATGGCGCTTGCCGACCGCGGTTCTACACCACTTTCGCAGGTGAAGGTGCTTTCAGAGGATTACGGGAAAAGACTTATGCAGACGATAGTCTGGATATACATTGTAGTCTGGCTGCTGATAGGTTCAGGCGCTTTCTATGTTGGAGTGATCATGCGTCCTGATATTTCAGTCACCTTGAATGAGATCGGGAAATCGTGGCTGGGGATCCTTGTAGGGGCTGCCTATGCATGGTTTGGGATAAAGAATCCAGCAGCGAAAGGTTAATATCATACATCAAATCCCGGTCTGATAGTATTCCTCCGATTTTGTGTATTTTCCCTGATATATTTTCGGATCCGGTATTTATTCATGTAAAGAGCACACATATTTTTAAATGCAACGGACAGATGCAAGACAGGAAATTTCTGTGAATTCATTACCGGATTTTGAAAACTGAATTTACGGATTATTCTCTTATAAACTTTACTTACATTATTAGAATCTGACATTTGGAATCTTGAATCTGAGATTCATAATTTTCCTTAAAATCACTCAGAGATCAGCATGTTTCTCCTTGTGTTATACATCAGCAGATAACCTCTTTTGGATGCATCACTTAAAAACGACCGGCTTATCAGTGTCCCGACAGATTTTTGATTTTCCAGGAAAGGAGAGAGAAGCTTAACAATCCTGCCCTCCTGTACTCTTAGGCGGCTAGCAAATTCGGCAAAATCCGCCTTTGACGGATGTCCGTTTTTTTTGTACTGTCTGCTCCTGAAGTTATCTGCAAAGAGACCTTTGTCAAGTGCAAAGTCAGGGTCGTCGGTATGCAGGCGGGTGTTCAGCAGATCATAAGCCGGACTTAAAAGATAGTCGCCGTCTGAAGATTCAAGAAGCGAGAAATTCTTCAGGTGAGCGTCGCCGTTTGAAAACAGGAAGTTAAATACAACAAGTGCATAGTATTTCTCAATTTCGACCCTCCAGGCCGGTACGAACCTTTGTATCATTTGCCCGCACTCTTCGTAGCTGGACCCATACTTAAAGTCCGGTCCGGCATTTGAACTGGTCTTCCCTGCCAGCGAGGCAAAATCTTCCTTCCCCCATTTACCCCCTTCCTTCCTGACGTCGAATCTCCTCGTTATGTAGGCAGGGGTGCCGTCCCTGAAAAAGACCATGGCATTAGCAGCGGTATTTATGCCATAAACCTGCTCTGCGATCTGCATGGTAAGATGTTCGTTTCCAGGAACCTGGTCTGCTTTTTTCAGGTCCGACGGAACGGGTTTCAAAATAAAAGTACCCTGTTCACCCTCTTTGGTAAGCCTCAGGATATTTTTTTCAAGGATCA
>Ga0315546_1000710_pt1 | contig 22989 bp, 21 predicted proteins | sample SalMarSW160170MG_FD_203833 | JGI IMG/M metagenome (GOLD analysis project Ga0315546, IMG submission 203833) | Salt marsh sediment microbial communities from the Plum Island Ecosystem LTER, Massachusetts, United States - Salt Marsh Sediment SW1601-170 ...
TTCGCCCGAGTCTATTATTTTCTCCATTATTTTAGCTGCCTGCCTTACTTTCCCCCTTTTATACAGTACCCACGCATATGTATCCAGAAATGCAGTATTCTCACCATCCTTCTCCACCACCTTCTCCGCCATCTTTTCTGCTTCCCTCAGTCTCATATTCTGTTCAGTAAGGTAGTAGGCATAGTTGTTTATTACAGTCAGGTCTTCATTATTTATTTTCAGCGCTTCCTCAAATGTCTGAAAAGATTTATCATATTCTTCTATTCTGTAATAAACATCGGCTTTCATAGTAAGAACCTGTATCTGTAGTTCTTTATTATCTCCTGCCAGAATATTTGCCTTTCTCAGCTCTTCCAGAGCTATATCGTATTCCTTGTTCTCAAGTGCACCATTTGCATATAATAATTTTGCCAGGAATGACATGTTAAATTTGCTTGCGCATTCCTCTCCCCTTTTCATTAGCTTCACAAAATCTTTCTTTTCATAATATGTTAATAACAGTCTTTCCCATGCATAATAGTTTTCCGGTCTCTCTTTTACTATTTCCTCCAGCCTTACAGCTGCTTCATCCAGCTTATTTTGTTTTTCATAAAGCCCCGGTCTTAGAAGGATAATTATATCGTCATTTTTGTAATTTTCCTCTAATACCATTAACGCTATCTCAATTTTATTACTATAATCCGTTATCAGTTCAGGTATTTCCAAAAGACCGGCAAATAGAGCAACTTTATCCTCTCTTGTGACTTTATTATTCAACGTAACTGTATTAATAAGTATCAATAAATCATCATATTTCTTTTCTTCAATCAGAAATTCGCAGAGTGATAATTGCGCTTCCGGATTATCTGGATTTTTTTCCATTAATTGCCTGTAAACTTCTACCGCTTGCTCATTTTCCCCTTCAAGCCTGTAAATTTCTGCCATAAGTCCCCTGTATAATATTTCATCCGGAAATATTTCTATTAACCTTGTTATATTTTCACGCGCTTCCTTGTATCTTTTATTTGATATGAGGCTTCGTACCAATGCTACTGTTGATTCTTCATTAATTCCGTATTTATTATTAATCATCCTGAATATATTCTCTGCCTTTCCGAAATTTTCATTCTCAGCATACAGATTTCCCAGTGCCATCACCAGATTCTCCTTTTCGGGATAATATTTTACAGCCTTTTCATAAAAAATAATGGCGTTATCAATATCACCCTCCTGATAATGGATACTTGCTATTGTCATAAGGTACCAGATGTTCTCCGGTTGAATATCAAGAGCTTTTGAAATATATTTCTTACCATTTTCAAGATCGCCATTATTCAGAACAATCTGTGCCATCTGGTAGTATGTTGCATCGCTTTCCTTATTTATTCTCAGGCACAGCTCCAGGTATTTCAGTGCACCACCATAATTACCCATTATTTTCTGTTTAACAGCCTCAACGAATGCATAATCAAAGGCAGCCCTATCGTAATCAGTACCTTGCTTGCCTGCAATAATACTCGGTACAAGCCTTTTTGTGCATGCTATTATACCAATAGTAAAAAGTATAACTATTACAAGTATATATTGTTTTATCTTCATTTTCAATCTTTTCCCGTATGACCGAAACCACCCTTTCCTCTTTCTGTCTTTAGTAAATTGTCTACACACTCCCATTCTGCTCTTTCATGTTTTGAAACAATCATTTGGCATATTCGCTCACCATCTTTAATAACGAATTTTTCATCAGATAAGTTTATAAGAATTATGCAAACCTCTCCTCTGTAATCTGAGTCAATGGTTCCCGGCGAATTAAGAACAGTTATTCCTTTTTTTATTGCCAGACCGCTTCTTGGTCTTATTTGTGCTTCGTATCCTGCCGGAATTTCCACGAACAAACCAGTCTGAACCAAAGCACGTTCCATTGGATGAAGTATAATATCTTCATCAATATTTGCTCTTAGATCCATTCCTGCAGAATGATCAGTGCCATACGCAGGCAACTCATGTTTTGATTTATTAATTATTCTTATTCTCATTTCTCTTTATGACTCAAAAAAACCGTTATAATCTTATCCTTATACTGAGCATACCCAATAAATATCATAATAAGTGCAGTATTGATCAATAACTCACTTATAGTTCCAGGATACTTAAAATACTTTCCAAATATTACCATACCTACAGCAATAAAAAAATAAGGAATAAATCTGATCACATTATATTCTACCCAATAATGCTTTCTTGCAAAAATAAATGATATAATTATCATTGAAGCATATGAAGCCACATGTGCCCATGCAGATGCTAAATAGCCATATACCGGTATTAGCAGCACATTTATCAGTATTGTAATAACAGCACCTATAAAAGTGATATATACAGCATATATTGTCAGGTTATTCAGCTTATACCATATACTGTGATTTACATATATTCCATACAACAGGTAAGCCATACTTATTATAGGTACCACAATAATTGCCTCACGATAATTTACAGCTATAATATATTGAATACCTGATATATATAAGTTAATTATCAGATATACTATTAGCATTATTATCACGAAGTATCGCATCACCGAAGCATACATTTCTTTAGCATCAGAATATTTTGCCCGCTCGAAAAAGAATGGCTCAGCTGCAAATCTGAACATCTGTATGAACAATGCCATCAGAACACCTATTTTGTAACCTGCTCCATATTGCCCCACAACCGCAAGACCTTCCTCCCCGCCAATCATGCGCCGCAAAATCACTTTATCAATCGCATCATTGATCGTACCACTTAATCCCGCAAGTAACAAAGGAAATGAATACGTAACTATCCTGTACCATAGTGAAGTGTCGAATATGTATCTTATTTTTACTATAAATGGTACCAGCATAATTAACGTTGCACTACTCGAAACCAGATTTGCCACAAATACATATCCTACCTTATACTCAGGATTATAAATCCTCCTGAACCATCCACTACTTTTTTCCCATATTTCAGGTGCAATCTTCAAAAGGAATATTACCAATCCAATCGTTATAAAAACATTAATCAGTTTAATAAGACTGAATATACCTGCTTTCTTTTCTTTCCTTAATCTTGCAAATGGTATCGCCGTAAATGCATCAATTGCAACAATCCCTGCAAACATTCTAATATAATCTTTATTATCAGGGTATTTCATAAATACTGAAACCGGCTCTATGAAAACATTAACAATAATCACGAAAACTACTGAAGTTAAAAGCAGGCTTATTAATGCAGTACTATATACTTTTTCCGCTTCCTCGCTTTTCTGTGAGAACCGGAAGAACCCTGTTTCCATACCATATGTCAGAATAACCAGCAGGAGTACCATCCATGCATATAATTCAGTAATAACACCGTAATCACTTGTATCTATGAATACTCTTGTATAGAAAGGAGTCATCACAGCATAATGCAGAAATCGTGGAATGATTGTACCCAATCCGTATATTAAAGTCTGACCTGCCAGCTTTCTGACTTCTCTCATCTCAAAATTTTGATCACAAATATAGCCTTAATGAATCAATATGGTAATCGTTACAGCCCCGCTCCGTAAAAATTATATAAATTGAAAACCAATAATATCGTGAATCGTTCAAAGTTAAATATCTTTGCATTCGGATCTGCCAAACGTTATTAACCAAAACAATTTTTTCATGAACATTATTAAAAAGAACATCATCATTCTGTTGGCGCTGCTTACCTTTATTTCATGCAGTACACCTTCAACAAATGAAAATACTCTCGTTTCAGTCAGAACGACTCTCGGTGATATCAAGCTAAAACTTTATGATAATACTCCCTTTCACAGGGACAATTTTATCAGGCTTGTAAATTCTCACATTTATGATGGGGTTTCCTTCCATCGTGTAATAAAGGAATTTATGATACAGGCCGGTGATCTTGCAACCAGTACAGGCTTTTCAGAAAAACAGCTTGATACCCTTAGCACATACACAATTCCTGCTGAGTTCAAAAAAGAGTATTTTCATAAAAAAGGAGCTCTTGCAGCAGCTCGTATGGGTAACGATGTTAATCCTGAAATGCGCTCATCAGGTACACAGTTCTACATAGTACATGGTGCCGTCTCCAGCTACGACGATTTAATTCTAACTAAAGAACACATAAACAGTAACATCAAGCAGGCTCTTTTCAATAAAATGATAAAATATATTGCTGACAGCGCTCGTCTTTCAGCTTTTCCTCTTCATGATGCAGAAGTACAGGAACTGGCTTCTTTGAAAATGTTTGATTATCTCACATCTACCCCCGATTTTAAGTATTCTGAAGAGCAGATCAATATATATACAACTATCGGGGGTGTACCACGACTCGACGGCACTTATACTGTATTTGGTGAAGTCGTTGAAGGTCTTGATGTTGTTGACAGAATCGCTGAAGTTCCAACAGACACAAACGATAAACCACTCAATGACATCAAGATAATCAAGATGAAAATAGTTCGTAAGTAACATTTTTTGAGTACAATAATAATGATAGAAAAAATTCAAAATCTACTTAATGAGATCTCTTCTCTCCGTATAACAAATTTTAATGAACTTGAATCATTTCGATTGAAGTTCCTGAGCAAAAAGGGATTAATATCTGAGCTTTTTGAAGAATTCAGAGCCGTTCCCCCTGCTGATAAAAAGGATGTGGGGCAGCAGCTTAATTATCTTAAAAACATAGCTTTTGAAAAATATAACTCCTGTAAATCATTGTTCCCTGTAACCACTGATACATCAGAGATAAATGATCTTACACGTCCTCCATTTCCCTATGCTTTAGGATCGCGTCATCCCATTTCAATTGTACGCAATGAAATAATTGAAATCTTTTCTAAAATAGGTTTTATTGTATCGGAAGGTCCTGAAATTGAGGATGATGATCATGTGTTTACCAAGCTTAACTTTGCACCTGAACACCCAGCTAGGGATATGCAGGATACATTTTATATTTCGAGAACTTCCTCCGAAGATTCCTGCCCTGATGATATCCTTCTGCGTACTCATACATCATCCGTTCAGGTAAGGGTTATGCAGAGTCAGAAACCTCCCATCAGGACTATTTCTCCCGGGAGAGTATTCAGGAATGAAGCCATCTCAGCCAGGGCTCATTGTATTTTTCATCAGATAGAAGGACTTTATATTGATGTAAATGTATCATTTGCAGACCTTAAGCAGACATTGCTATTCTTTGCCATGGAATTATACGGCAAAGAGACCAAAATAAGATTAAGACCATCATATTTCCCGTTTACCGAACCATCTGCCGAAATGGATGTAACTTGTAAAATCTGTGGCGGCAATGGATGTAACGTTTGCAAATATACTGGTTGGCTTGAGCTTCTCGGTTGCGGGATGGTCCACCCCAATGTTCTTGATGCCTGTAATATTGACAGTGAGAAATACACAGGTTTTGCATTCGGAATGGGTATAGAAAGAGCTGCAATGCTAAAATATGAGGTAAATGATCTTCGTCTTTATTTTGAAAATGATATTCGCTTTCTCGAGTTATTCAAAACTGCTTTTTAAGATTCCAAAACAATAAGTCATATTATATTGTTTTATAAATATATAATTTGCAGATGCAATGAAACAGCATGATATTTCGATACCGCTTTGTGATAAGTGTGCTTTTGAGACCGGTTCAATCTTCAAACACCTTACACATGAAGAGGTTGAAATACTAAATTATGAAAAGGACTACCGTCATTACAAACGGGGAGATGTTTTATATCATGAGGGTAACCGTATAAGCGGCTTTTACTGCGTAAACAGTGGAATAATCAAAGTATTTAAAACCGGTTTTGACGGTAAAGAACAGATAATCCGGTTTGCCAAAGCTGGAGATATCATAGCCTACCGTAGTGTACTTAGTAATGAGGTTGCATGTACTTCTGCTAAAGTTATTGAAGATTGCATGGTGTGTTTTATACCCTCTGAGATACTTATTTCCTTCATCAAATCCAATTCCACATTTGCCCTTGAATTGATGAAGCTTGCCTGTCACGAACTGGCTGAAGCTAATTCATTTATAACTGATATTGCTCAAAAGACGGTCAGGGAAAGGCTCGCAGAGATACTTCTTTTCCTTGTAAATTATTTTGGTCTGGATAGCCAGAATTATCTTCAGATTTCTCTTACTCGTGAGGAGCTGGCAAATATTGTTGGTACTGCCACTGAATCGGTGATCAGGTTGTTATCTGAGTTCAAGTCAGATAAACTGGTTGAACTTAACGGAAGAAAAATCAGGATAATGAACCGTAAGGGACTTGAAAAAATAAGTAATGTCTTTAATTAAACCATATCATCCGGAAATAAAAATACTATAGCATTACATATTAAAATAAACTACCGCTTATATTCCCTCGAAGCAGCTTTCCAAGGTGTTTGTATGCATGTTCGGTTGCTTCTCTTCCTCTTGGTGTTCTTTTAATATATCCTTCCTTGATAAGAAAAGGTTCATAAACCTCTTCAAGTGTATCACTTTCTTCTCCTACAGCCGTAGATATTGTATTTATTCCTACAGGGCCTCCGTTGAACTTTTCAATGATCGTAATAAGTATCTTGTTATCCATTTCATCTAGACCATGCTGATCAATACTTAGAGCTTTAAGGCCATATTTCGCAATCTCCATATCTATTTTTCCACTTCCCTTAACCTGGGCAAAATCACGTATTCGCCGTAGCAGAGCGTTTGCAATTCTGGGTGTTCCTCTGCTTCTTTTCGCTATTTCTACGGCAGCATCATTGTCGATCCTTATATTCAGGATACCTGCAGATCTATTTACTATCCAGGTAAGCACTTCATGATCATAATATTCCAGATGAAATTTAATACCAAATCTTGCTCTTAGCGGGCTGGTAAGCAAACCTGAACGTGTTGTTGCTCCCACAAGTGTAAAATTATTGAGAGTCAGCTGCACCGACCTTGCACTTGGTCCTTTATCAATCATTATATCAATCTGAAAGTCTTCCATCGCTGCATAGAGGTACTCTTCAACAATTGGGCTGAGCCTGTGAATCTCATCAATGAAAAGAACATCTCTTTCCTGCAAGTTTGTGAGTAATCCTGCAAGATCTCCCGGTTTGTCGAGAACAGGACCGGAGCTAACTTTTAGATTTACCTGTAACTCGTTGCAAATGATGTTAGCCAGAGTTGTTTTACCCAGACCTGGCGGGCCATGTAAAAGTACATGATCGAGAGCCTCGCCTCTCTGTTTTGCCGCAGTAACAAAAACAACAAGATTTTCTATTATTTGCTGCTGACCTTTGAAATCATTAAAGCTGGCAGGACGCAGTTGCTTTTCAAATTCCTTATCAGATACCGTGAGGTTTTCTTTTCTGATGCTTAAATTATCTTCCATAAAGCAAAATAAACTATTTTATCAGTTTCACATCACTTTCGGGAAGGTTTATTCCAACTCCGTTAATGTTTGTTTCAACATCATTCCTGTAAGTAATTGTAAGAACAGTCATTCCTTCTTCATCAAATTTCTTCCATGTCTTTACCCGTAAGCCCGTTCTATAATTTTGTTGTTCCTTCCTTTTACCGTTCTCATAGTAATATAAATGCTGGCCATCCGGGTTACCCTGTACATAGTTACCCTTAAATTTTATCTTTTCGCCCGGGTAATATGATCTCCATATGCCATCTTTTAGTCCTATTATATATTTGCCCTCTTCAGTATTATCACCTGACTTGTATAGCCATTGGCCATTTTTTTCACCGTCTGCATAGTTTCCCTGTGCAATTACTTCACCTGTTTCAGCATATTCAATATAGGAACCATCACGTTCTCCCTGGAAGTATTCCTCTTCACGGAGCAGGGAACCATTACTATAATACCATTTCCATATACCATCTGGTCTGTTATTGTTATACGAACCAGTCTGTTCCGAATTGCCGTCAATACTATAGAATTTCCAAATTCCTGTTCTTCTGTTATCTTTATACTGACCCTCTGCTTTTATATTTCCCTTCGAATAATAGTCTTTCCATTTGCCATTACTATTACCAGCTTCATCTACAATTCCTTCCGATAATAGAAGACCATTATCATTATAAATAAATGCATTAGTAACCCTGCCATCACCTCCATATTCACGATGAATACCTACGGGTACATCATTCCTGAAAGGACCGCTGTAAACCAGTTTACCATCCTGACTATATCTGTTTACAACTTCTATATCCGGTTCGTCTTCAACCCTTGATTTGACAATTGAACCATTATCGTATAACATAGTGAGAGTAAGTCTTCCCTGTGTATCATATTCCTTATAATATCCATGAAGCTGGTCGTCTTTAAAAGTTCTTTCCGTTTTTATTGTTCCATTTGGATAAAATTCATTCCATTCTCCCTGTCTCTTTCCATTATTGTCTGTTCTGTTGATCCTTTCCCTTGAAATCAGAAAATCGTTATTATATTCCAGCAAAGTAATCACATTTCCTTCTTTATCATATTCCTTTGACAATCCTTCTTTTTTTCCATTATTATATACTATGGTCTGCTGTATTCTGCCATCAGGGAAATAAATATATGCCGTTCCTTCCTTCTTGTCACCTGCAAAGAGCTCTGTCGACCACAGGTAGACTCCCTCCACAACATCTTTTTTATATTTATAATAATAACCATTTTTCTTACCGAACAGGTAATTTATCTTTTCGATAGTGTCTCCAGTCTGATCATAAAAAACCCATATACTGTCTAACATGAAATTGCTTCTTTTACCTTCAGATTTCTTTACTCCGGTTACGTAATAGCTTTTCCATAATCCTTCAGGCTTTCCGTTCTTAATTATACCTTCGCTGGATATTGCACCATTGGGATATCTGAATACATGATATCCATCCGCAAGGTTTTCACCTGACTGAGCCGAAATAATACCACCCGCTATTAAAAATGCAATAATTATTATTATCCTATTCATAATCTAAAGATCTGTCTTATATATATATATATCATTAAATTAATTCTCTTATGAGCTTTTCTTAAATTACTTTCATCTATTCTCTTCATGTTTTTATGAACATAGATAATAATTAATTATTTTAAATTTTATAATATTTATGATAATGAATATATACTGTTAATAGTGTTCAAACAAAATTCAGATTTTAATTGTTTTTTTCATAATTATTATCGGACAAACATCTTTTTAACAACTCAAAAAACATACCGTTTTTGATAATCAAATAATTAACGAAATGATTAACAATTGTTAAGATATCATTGTTAATACATAAGTGGATACAAAATTAAGTGTTTTGAGGTTCATTTCCGGTTTATAGGCTGGTTTTATTTTATTAAAAATATAGTTGTTAAATTAATAAAGGGTCAAAAACTTACTTTTGGGCTGAGATATGAATAGTTATAAAATTTAATAAATAAGATATTATATATGTTCTTAACAATGATTTGGAAAACAGTAAGAAATTTTATATTAGACGACTATGTAATGCAAGTTTAATATTTTATGAGTACTTGGAATCAATAACATAATCTTATTGATTTTCTTCGTTAGCCCCTGACCCTAAAGGGTGCGCAGAACCGACTCCGCGAAGCGGAGGAGCTCGGCGCAGCCAAAATCAATTACTCCATTTAGGGTTGTCGTAAATAATTGATTTTCAAGCACTAGTTTATTTTTGTTATTGATTACCGATAGTCATATAATATTTTATTGTATGGGTAAGATGCTTATGTAATAAAGATAAAAGTATATTTTTTTCTTTTATTTAATCAATTATATTAATTTGCGTATGCAATAATGAAATGCAAACAAAAAAGATGAAAATAGCAATTGCATCTGATCATGCCGGATATTACCTTAAAGGAAAGCTTATTAAATATCTGGTCAGAGAAAAGTATGAAGTCAAGGATCTTGGATCTTTTACAAGTGATAAGGTCGATTATCCAGATTTTGGTCATCTTCTTGCCAAGGTTGTTTTAGGAGGTGAATTTGAGCTGGGAATTTCGATATGCGGGACAGGTAATGGTATTAATATGACTGTGAACAAGCATCAGGGCATAAGAAGTGCATTATGCTGGAGCGAGCAGATAAGCCGTTTGGCCAGGGCTCATAACGATGCCAATATATGTGCTTTACCCGGAAGATTTATTACTGAGTCCGAAGCATATCTTATAGTAAAGACTTTTCTGAATACCTCATTCGAAGGGGGCAGACATAAAACAAGAATTAGCAAAATTCCATTAAAGATGTACTGATATGCTTTCAAATTCATGCAGATACGCTATAAGGGCAGTGATTTATCTTGCCAGTCAAAAGGATGAAAATGTAAAAACAGGAATAAAACAGATTTCAAAGGATCTGGATTTACCTACACCTTTTCTTGCAAAAATTCTTCAGCAGCTTGCCAGACAGAAAATTCTCAGGTCTACAAAAGGACCTCATGGTGGTTTTTCGCTTCTTAAAGATCCCAGAGAGATAACATTGCTTGATATAATAAATACTATTGACGGAGATGGCATTTTTACAAATTGTGTAATTCACAATGAGACTTGTATTTCAGTAGACGAAAGCAGAAAAGCATGTCCTGTTCATTCTGACTATTCAAGAATAAGAACACTACTGATTGATTTATTCCAATGCAGAACTATATATGATCTGGCAGGAATTGCTAAAAAGTCAGAGAAAATAACTATTTAAAATCTTTGGTGTGCGCTGGGTGGGTGGTGTTTGATCAAACCATCAACCGGCAAGTGGTAACGAGCAACTTGAGTTATTAAGCATTACTGTTATCAAAGGGTGATGTTATTCATCGATCTTTGTAATATGGCTTATAGAACAACCATAAAAAAAGAGCTGCAGCTATTCCAGCTGTATTGAACATTAAATCCAGAATTTCTCCTCTGCGGTTTATTATTTCAATTCCTGATTGCAAGATCTCTATTATACTACCGAAGCAAAAAGGAACAAGAGCCGCCAGAATCAGTTGTCTTGTATTGACCAGTGAATTACGGTGTTCAATTATTATAACAGACATAAAAAGGAAATAGAATCCAAAATGAGCCATTTTATCTATATATGGAATATTGATAAAGCCAACCCTGCCAAATGTATGTGAACTGGTGAGGCTTAAGAACAAAATCACAAGAGCAACAATTATTGAGAATATATTATTTTTTATCATTTTTTTTGTTTGGTGTAAATATAGTTATTTGATTGACTATTTATTTTTACATTTACTGATTGCATCTTTTATTAATGGCAGGCATATATATTCACATACCATTTTGCAAAAAAATTTGTTCATATTGTGATTTTTATCACATTCTTTCAACTGGCGATCATGATTCTTTTATAAAAGCTCTTCTTAGTGAAGCTGAGATGCGTAAAGATTATACCCGATCTGAAGAAATTTCAACTATTTACATTGGAGGAGGAACCCCGTCAGTACTGTCAGTCAAAGAGGTTAAAACAATTTTTGATTGTTTATACAGAAATTATTCAGTTAATAAAAATTGTGAAGTAACCTTTGAAATGAATCCTGACGATGTGAATGTACCTTATTTGCTTGGTTTAAATGAACTTAGTGTTAACAGGATCAGTCTGGGCATACAATCATGGAGGGATAAAGATCTTACAATGCTTAACAGAAGACATGATTCGGCTCAGGCGGAAACGGCCCTGAAAGATGTTTTTAAATCCGGATTTGATAATGTAAGTGTAGATCTGATATACGGAATACCGGGACTGGGTACAGTTGACTGGGGAAGGAATATTGATATTACATTTTCATATAATATTAAACATCTGTCGGCATATCATCTTACCATAGAGGAGGGAACTCCGCTTGCCAGGATGAAGAAGAAAGTTATAATTGAAGAAATTGATGAAGAAGAGAGCAACTCTCAGTTTAATTTACTTGTGGAAAAGGCAATAAATGCAGGATTTATTCAATATGAAATATCAAATTTCGCAAAACCAGGATATTTCTCAGCTCATAATACAAATTACTGGAAACAGGTAAATTATCTTGGCCTCGGACCATCAGCGCATTCATTTAACGGGTATTCACGCCAGTGGAATATTAGCGACATGAAAGGCTATATTAAGGCAGTTAATTCGGGGAATCAGTTTTTTGGCAGGGAAGAAATTGACAATAAAACCCGGTTTAATGAGTATATAATAACATCTCTAAGGACAATGTGGGGTATTGATCTTGAGTATGTTGAAAAAACTTTTGAAAAGGAAGGCTATGATTATATTCTGAATATGGCAGATAAATTCATAAATTATGGCCTCATGAGAAAGGAAGAAAATGCCCTGATACTTACGAATCAGGGCAAAATGATATCTGATAATATTATTTCTGAGTTTATGCTAACGGATAGCGAATGATTATCTTGTTGTCAGCATAAAAGTTGTCCGGCCTATTATATTGTTCTCAAGATATAGTTCAACGCTATAATTTCCGATAATAAAGTCACCTGTATTGTCGAGAAATATACACATTTCAATATCCTGGTTCATGTAATCAACCAGACGGCTTGCGGAATAGATCATATTTTTTCCCCTGTAGTCGAAAAGATTATCAGAGCTGGGCGTTATTAAAAGGGAATCTGGTCTGATAACTCTCATAAATACTTCTTTTTCGCCTGCCATTGCCAGGGGATTCTCGCGAAGAGTAAAGCATATTCTGAGTTTATCGAGCAACTTGATTCTGGAAGTCTCTTTTCTTTTTCTGTTCAATAAGGCTGCAACAATATCCTTTGCCTGAATTACAGAAGCAATTTCAACCTTAGTTCCCAGTTCTTCTTTTACCCTGGAAAGTTCAACGTTAGTATTTTGAACATCTGTCATTTGTTGTCGGATATCAGTATTTTCTGCAACAAGTTGTTTATTTCTGGAGTTAAGCGAATCGATCTGCACGATATAGCTTTTCATTATTTCTCTCATGGTCGTGATTTCGCTTCTGTATTTTTTGATCAGCTGTACATTTGATGCATTTATTGATAGTAACTGAACAATTCTGTTTTTTTCTTTATCCAGGTTTGCCTGCAGGCTGTCGTTATTTGTCTTCATTGTATCGTATGCGTGAACCATCATACGCAGTTCATTTGCGAGGGAATCCTTTTCGTGAGTAAGAATTGCTTCCATCTCAACCATTTTACTTTTCTGATCGAAATACATTACGACAATAAAGATCAATGCTGCTGCCAGTATAATGGATGTAGCAATCATAGCTATAGGAACATTCTTTTTCTCTGTCGCTTCTGTCTGGATGTTGTTTGTGATGTCTGTCATTTATTTATGAAATTTTTTCAGGTACAAAAATAATAATATCCTTATAATCTTTATATAATCCGATTCATTGATTAAATTTACATCACAACCGTATATTGTTAATTTATTAATATTCAATTATATGAGTGGTTTTTTCGGTGTGGTTTCAAAGACCGATTGTGTGGAGGATGTATTCTATGGTACTGATTATCATTCTCATTTGGGGACAAAACGAGCGGGGATGGTTTTTATTGTTCCGAATAAGGGATTCCGCCGGTCAATACATAATCTTGAGAATGCCTATTTCCGGAACAAATTTGAAGATGAATTAAGCGGTTTCAAAGGAAATTCAGGTCTTGGAGTAATCAGCGATACTGATCCCCAGCCTATTCTTTTTAATTCTCATCTTGGACGTTTTGCAATTGTAACTGTAAGCAGACTTTTAAACATAGAAGAGCTCGAAAGCAGATTTTTAAGTAAGAAGTACCACTTTACCGAGAATTTTGAAGGTAATATTAATCCCACTGAGGTAGTGGCAAATCTTATCTGTGAAAGAGACAATTTTGTTTCTGGTATAGAAAATGTTTTTGACAGCATAAAAGGTTCATGTTCAATTATGATTCTTACGGAAAGCGGGATAATTGCCGCACGGGATAAGCTTGGTCGTACTCCTGTTGTGGTTGGCAGAAAGAATGGAGCTTATGCCGCTGCTATTGAGTCAAGCTCATTTCCAAACATTGGATATGATGTCGAATATTATTTAGGTGCGGGAGAGATTATACAGATCGATTATGACGGGATAAAAACTCTAAAGGAACCTGGCGACAAGATGCAGATATGTGCATTTTTGTGGGTTTATTATGGTTATCCCCCATCATTCTATGAAGGAATTAATGTTGAGGAATGTCGCTACAGATGCGGTGCTTCGCTTGCAAGGCGAGACACGGTCAGGGCCGATTTTGTTTGTGGTATTCCCGATTCGGGAGTGGGACATGCAATAGGTTACGGAAACGCAAAGGGTATTCCCTATAAACGAGCATATTCAAAATACACACCCACATGGCCACGCAGTTTCATGCCACAAAATCAGGAACTGCGTGATCTTGTGGCAAGAATGAAGCTGATACCCAACAGGGCTGTTATTGAAGGTAAAAGCATGGTTTTTCTTGATGACAGCATTGTAAGAGGTACACAATTAAAGGATAATACAATAGACCTTAGAAGATCCGGTGCTGCGGAAGTTCATATGAGGATAGCCTGTCCGCCTCTTTTGTTTCCCTGTATATTTCTTAATTTTTCACAATCACGATCACCACTTGAACTGGCTGGACGAAAGGCCATTGACCAGTTGGGGGGAGATGATGAAGATATAAGGGAATATTCTGATCCTGACTCTGAAAAGTATAAGAAGATGGTAGAAAAAATTGCAAAAAATCTTGATCTTGATTCTTTGGTGTATCAGCGCCTTGACGATCTGATAGCAGCCATTGGACTGCCAAAAGAGAAACTCTGCACGCATTGCTGGGATGGTACGGGGTATTATTAGACGGGCTTCAGGTGACAGGCTTCGGGCAACATGCAACAAGTAAATTCAGACATAATTATGTAAAGATCAGATAAATTTATTGATATGAAATATGTTGGAGCTCATGTAAGTGCAGAAGGCGGAGTAGAAAATGCCCCGTTAAATGCAAATGCAATAGGTGCCAGGGCGTTTGCCCTTTTCACAAAAAATCAGAGACAATGGTTCTCCAGCCCACTGACAAATAAAAACATATCGGAATTCCGTGCAAATTGTGAAAAGTTTGATTATAACCCATTTCAAATATTACCACACGACAGCTATCTGATTAATCTGGGTCATCCGGAAAAGGAGCCACTCGGGAAGTCAAGAGCCTCCTTTCTTGATGAAATGAAGCGTTGCGAAGCGCTTGGTCTTGACAGATTAAACTTCCATCCCGGAAGCCACCTTAATAAGATAGATATTGAAGAGTGTCTTAAAAGAATTGCAGAATCAATTAATATTACCCTTGACAAAACAAAAGGCGTTATTGCTGTGATCGAAAACACTGCCGGCCAGGGTACCAATCTTGGCCACACATTTGAGCAGATAAGGTATATTATTGAATATGTTGAGGATAAATCGAGAGTTGGCGTTTGCATCGATACATGCCATGCATATACTTCAGGTTATGATGTGAAATCAGAGGAGGGTTTTAAGGAGACATTCGAAAAATTTACAGAAGTCATAGGTTTTGAGTATCTTAAAGGAATGCACCTTAATGATTCCAAGAAAGATTTGGGAACCAGGGTTGACAGGCATGAAACTCTTGGTAACGGTTTTCTTGGAGTTGATGCTTTTATTACACTTATGAATGATGTCAGATTTGACAATATGCCTCTTATCCTTGAAACTCCGGAAGAATCATTATGGGAAGCTGAAATAAAGAAATTATATTCTCTGGTAAAAAAGAATGAACCGCAAAGTCCGCAAAGGTATAATTCAAAGAACGCAAAGGATTAATTACCAATGTTTTGACTTTGCGAGCTTTGCTCATATTTATCCGCCGTATCCGTCAATCGGCGGAGAAGGCGGATTTTGCGCTCTTTGCGGTTAAATAAGACTTTTTCAACAGCCCCGTATTAAAACTTAGTTCATTCTTTTAGCTTGGAATCAATTAGCTTTTGTGTTGAAGGATCTTTTAGCTTTTCCTTGGTGGCTTTATAACCTAAATTATAAACGTCTTCAGCCTTTTCCGGATCGAGTATCTTGTAGTTTTTTAATTCGATAGGAGCAATGAAAAGATCAAATTTTCTGGATTTTTCCGTGACTTCTTTTGACATACTTAACATAAATGTACGTTCTGCAATCTGGGCGAGACCGGCGATATTCTCTTCATAACCAGTAGGATTTACAAAGGATCCGATTATTAGTTTACATTGGTCTTCAATGGGTTTAACCGGTAGATTATCCAGCACTCCCCCGTCAACGTAATATATATTATTAATTATTACAGGTTTAAATAAAATCGGTATGCTTGCAGATGCAATCACCGGATTAAGTAATTCACCCTCTGAGAAATATACAATTTTACCATTATTAAGATCGGTTGCAGTAATGTAGAGAGGTATTTTAAGTTCATCAAATTTTTTTGCCCGGAGATTATCTCTCAGAATACGTACAATTCCTGAGATTTGCAATAATCCTTCCCTTGGAACAGTAGGCCTGATGTAGTGAAGCCTGCTGTTGGAATTCATAATGTTCAGGATCTCCCTTGGTTTATATCCATCGGCATACATAACTCCGGCAAGTGCTCCGGCGCTTGTTCCGGAAATAACATCAGGATTAATTCCGGCTTCATTTAGTGCCTGCAAAACGCCCAGATGGGCAAATCCCCTTGCCCCTCCGCCGCTGAGGACCAAACCCACATTATATTTTACACCAGGCATAGTAGATATTAGCTAACTATCGGTTTTCAGATCATCTCTGTAGCTTTTAATACTCACATCATCAAAGAACAAAGATCAGGCAAATTTAATCAATGATAAAGTAATTTACGGCATTAATGTATAAGCATTATTTCTTAAGTATTTCCTTAAATTTGAAAGGGAGTAGAAAAACAATCAATAATTAAAAATTAAATGACATGCAGTTTCTTCTTATAGCTTATGATGGGACCGATCAGGAAGCATTTAACCGCAGGATGAATGCCAGACCTGAACATTTTAAGAAGATCAGTAAACTGAAAGAAGCCGGAGAGTTCCTTTTTGGTGGAGCTATTCTTGATGAAAATGACACAATGATCGGATCGATGATCGTTTATAATTTTCCCGACAGGGCTGCACTTAATGAACGGTTAAAGGATGAGCCCTATATCTGCAGAAACGTCTGGCAGAAAATTGATATTAAACCATTCCGGCTTGCAAGAATAGAATAAGATCTGGATTGATAATAATTTGGGGAAAAAAGATAATTCTGATTAAATTTATGCCAAACCAAAACAAGAGAAAATGGCTTTTACTTTACAGCCCGGCCAGAAGGCAATAGATTTCACCCTTCCCTCCACGGACGGGAGAGAATACAGCCTGTCAGATTTTGATAACTATAAATATCTGGTGGTTTTCTTTACATGTAACCATTGTCCTTATGTAATTGGATCAGATGAAGTTACAAGAGTTATAGCTGAAAAATACCAGACACTGGGAGTAGCTTTTGTCGGAATAAATTCAAACAGTGAGCACACCTATCAGGAGGACAGCTTCCCGAATATGGTTGCGAGAATGGAGAGATATAAGTTTCCGTGGATTTATCTGTATGACAGGGATCAAAAAATAGCCAGAGCATATGGTGCTTTACGCACTCCTCATTTTTATGTATTTAATGAAGCAAGGATCCTTGTCTATACCGGAAGAGGTGTTGATAATCCGCGTGATACCTCGAGGATGACAGTAAATAACCTTGATATTATTCTGGAGGAGCTCACTGCAGGAAAACCGATATCAGTACCAATGACAAATCCGATAGGATGTAACATTAAATGGGAGGGCAAAGATGGACACTGGATGCCACCGGAAGCATGTGATCTTGTATAAATAAAACATTTTGTATATTTATTGTACTAAAAAAACTAAAAGCATGTAATAGTGTTACACGTCAGAAAAATAAGCCGTTTTATTATACCGGTTTTACTGGTAGTCGTTTTTTGTTTTGTTTCAAATGCAACACTGAACCAGCATTATCATAAATTATCATCAGGACTGGTTGTAAAACATGCTCACCCGTTTGATAAGGGGGATATCGGTAATCCTTTTCAGGAACATCAGCATTCTACATCTGAATTTTATTTGCTGGAGCAGATCTCCAATATTGTATTCTGGATTTATTTATTTATATTTTTAATTGCTTCATGCTTACTTACTGGTGAAATAATTATTTTTCCTCTCCTCATAACTCATAAAAAAAGAGATATTTATTTTTTAAAACACTATCGGGCCCCTCCCTGTACCTCCTATTAGTTTTTTGATTACAGATCAAATAATCAGGCATTTAATAAAATATCTGTTGTATCTGAATTACAAATTATATCAGAGGTATAAAAATGAAAAACAGGTTAGCAGTTTTTACTATCATATTATTACTGATCCCGGGCCACTCGCTTAAAGCTCAGAATGAACCTTTATAGCACTGCGAGAGTCAGCTTTCAGGAAATGATGTGGTTTTAATTTTATCCTTACCTTTAAGGAACGGGATAAACTGAGAAATAAAATTATATTATGATGAAAACACGAACTTCAATATTCTTTATTCTTGTGTTGAATATACTGGTAATCAATGGTATTGCCCAGACAATGACATTAAAACTCTGGCCTCAGGGAATCCCCGGGTCAAAAACAGACGTAACCTATACCGACAAGATTACAATTGTTGATGGAATGATGACACGTTGCGAGAGAGTGACTGATCCGGATCTGACGATTTTTCTTCCTCCTGCAGACAGAGCAAACGGCACAGCAGTTTTAATCTGTCCGGGTGGAGGTTATGCTGCCCTGGCTTTTGATCACGAAGGAAATGCCATTGCAAAATGGTTGAATGATAATGGCATTGCAGGGATTATTTTGAAATATCGTCTTCCTTCGGATCAGATAATGGAGAATAAGTCTGTTGGTCCGTTACAGGACGCACAGGAAGCTATGCGGATTATACGGCGTAATGCTTTGACTTGGAATATTGATCCTCAGAAGATCGGAGTGATAGGTTTCTCGGCGGGAGGCCATCTGGCATCAACTATTTCGACACACTATGCAGAAAAGGTATATGATGTAAAGGACAACACGAGTGCACGTCCTGATTTTTCGTTGCTTATATATCCGGTTATTTCATTTGACACAACATTTACTCACAGGGGTTCAAGGAATAACCTTATTGGCATGAAACCAGATGATAATTTGGTAAGGCATTTTTCAAACGACTTGCAAATCACAGGTGATACTCCACCGGCTTTTCTGGTTCATTCGGCGGATGACCGTGCAGTTCCTGTTATGAACAGTATTTCTTATTTTAAAGGATTGCAGAAATTCAGCATACCATCCGAGCTACACATTTTTCAGAAAGGCGGGCATGGTTATGGACTGGCAACTGACAGGGGCACAGAATCATCGTGGCCGACACTGTGTATTAAATGGCTAAATTTATTATTTAAATGAAAATGAGTATCGGTAATCAATAATAATAGGTCATATAACAAACGGGTATATTTATTAAAGTATTAATATTCAATTATTTAAATTATTTTTCTTTTAAGCCCCTTTACCGTTTCCCCCAAGGGGGAAAAGGCTTTATTCAGTGCTCCTTCCCCCTTGGGGGAAGGCCGGGATGGGGGTAATGATAATAAAAAAGTGCGCTTGAGTTATTATTGAAAACCGATAGTCATATAAATGAATAAAGACTGGGAATAGTGTTATATAAACCCTTAAGGGAGTATGATGGCAGATACAAATCATATTGGATTTGATAATGAGAAATACCTCCGGGAGCAGACAAATGCTATTCTCGAAAGGGTGAACCGGTTTAACCATAAACTCTACCTGGAATTTGGAGGTAAGATTTTATATGATTATCATGCAGCAAGAGTGCTGCCGGGATTTGATCCGAATGTTAAGATGCGGCTTTTGAAAATATTAAAGGACAAGATTGATGTAATCCTGTGTATTCATGCAGGTGATATTGAAAGAAAAAAGGTAAGAGCCGATTTTGGAATTACTTACGATGCTGATGCATTAAAAACCATTGATGATTTCAGGGAATGGGGGATAGATATTACGGCTGTGGTCATTACTCGTTATCAGAATCAATCACCTGCACGAGCCTTTAAGAACAAGCTTGAACTGAGGGGAGTAAAAGTATATTTACATTATCCCACAAAAGGGTATCCTGCTGATATTGACCTGATTGTTAGCGATCAGGGTTATGGTGCAAACGAATACATCATGACCACAAATCCTATTGTGATAGTTACCGGACCAGGGCCGGGCAGCGGTAAACTTGCCACCTGCCTGAGTAATCTTTACCAGGAGTATAAAAACGGAGTTAAAGCCGGATATGCAAAATTTGAAACATTTCCAATCTGGGACCTGCCTATCGATCATAAGGTAAATATTGCCTACGAAGCTGCCACTGTTGATCTGAAAGACAAAGTTATGATTGATGAATATCATTTGAGAGCTTATAATATAAAGGTTGTGAATTATAACCGTGATATAGAAGCATTTCATTTGCTTAAAAGGATCATTGAGAAAATAACAGGCGGTGAGTCTATGTATCAATCTCCAACTGATATGGGAGTAAACCGGGCAAGTTCAGGTATAGTTGATGACAGTATAATCTCAGAAGCATCACATCAGGAGATTATAAGGAGATACTTCAGGTGTGCCGTGGAATATATTATGGGTATCGTGGATAAAGACACCCTTAACAGGATTGTTAAGATCATGAATAAAATAGGTGCGGTAGTCGAGGACCGAAAAGTGGTCTTGCCTGCCAGAGAAGCTGCAAAAGATGCTGAAAGAAGTGGAAAAGGCAATGCAGGAATCTTTTGCGGAGCCGCTATTGAATTGCATGATGGGACAATTATAACAGGCAAAAACTCACCACTGATGCATGCATCTTCAAGTCTGATTTTAAATGCCACCAAACACCTGGCCGGACTTCCTGATAATATGTACCTTCTGCCTAAAAACGTTATTGATTCGGTAACCTATTTGAAAAAAGATATATTGGATGGCAAAATGGTTAGTCTCGATGTGGAAGAAACATTGATTCTGCTCGGTATAAGTGCTTTATCTAATCCGGCAGCGCAAATGGCGTTGGAGAACCTGAAATGGTTGCGTGATTGTGAAGTACATCTTACCCATATTCCTACCCCGGGCGATGAAGCAGGATTACGAAAATTAAAGGTAAACCTGACATGCGATCCTGAATATTCAAGCAAGAGCCTTTTCATAAGCGGTTGAGCGATAATGTGTTCAACTCCGGCTTTTCACAATCTGAATTTTAAAGCCATAAATATGGATAACTATCTGAAAAAGTTAATCGCAGGGGGTGAAAATCAACATCTTGACTTCAAATACTGTATTTCTGACAGTAGAAAGATTGCAAGGACATTATCAGCCTTTGCAAACAGCGATGGCGGGAGATTGCTTATCGGAGTAAGGGATAACGGAAGTATAGCCGGAATTAAATCGGATGAAGAATATTATATGGTTGAAACAGCTTCTCAACTTTTCTGTCGGCCCAAAATTTCTTTTAGCATAAAACAACATATAATGGGAGATAAGTCCGTACTGGAGGTTATAGTGACCAGAGGAAATAAAAGACCATATCAGGCTAAAGATGAAAACGGGAAGTGGCATTCATATTTCAGGCACCACGATCAAAACCTTGTAGCAAATAGAGTATTGCTTCAGGTCTGGAGAAAAGAGGGAAAGAGATCCGGTGTAATGGTAAAATTCGGTAAGGTTGAAAATTCTCTGATGGAATATCTTGGGAAAAATGGATCAATTACGTTATCAAAGTTCAGAAAGATTGCCCGGATTACTTCATACAGAGCTGAATCGATATTAGCAAATCTTATTTTATTCAAAGTCATAATCATGAAAGCATCAGAAAAAGGATTCAGCTATGAACTTAATCCGGCTGAACCCATTAACTTAGATTGCGAAAACCAATAGTCTTGATCACCTTAGGCCGGAGTAAAATGATCATTGATATAAATATTTAACCATCAAGTTTCCACTACGGGATTTAATCATTCCCAGCCGCTCTTTATTCCATGCTTTGCTACGTATCCGATGGCTTCAATTTCATAGATTTTACCGTCTCTGATTTTGAAAATATGAGCAGCCGGCAGATCGAATGGCCCCCAATTATTAGGTCTTTCGGTGATTCCGGGTACACCTGTGATCTTTATTACTTTAGGCTCTCCTTTATGAACGAATATGGAATAGGCAAACACCAGCCCCATTTTCTCATCCACAGCAATAAAACGCGGGCGATTGATATCGGTGATATAGCTCATCACGCCTGTACTGAGCTGATCGCTGCAGGTCATCCTTCTGAAAACCGAGAAATCATCCTTTTCTGCCTCCTCAGGCGGTTGATCCTGATAATTTGCGGTTATTGTACCGTTTTCGCGTCGCTGGGATTTATCGGCAAACGGGGCAATTTTTCCGTTATCCTGAACAATGGCTTCATAATACGAATTGGCAATCTTCAGCATCTCTTCCCGCGGTACCCGTTCAGAGGATTTCACCGGCTCAAGCAATCCCGGTCGCACTTGTGACATATTGGGATTCAGTGGCTGATCACCAGAGTGAATCACCAGATGATCGATCTCAGTGATCTTGCCATCGATAACCTTCAGGCGAGCACCCAGGATAGTGGATTTATTGTTCTCCTCGATGACTCCCATGAATCCGATTTGCCCGGCAACAGGATCAGCAACGAAAATCTTAAACTCCGTAGGTCCTCCCGTAGCTGTTTCCCAGAGTCCTTTGCCTATCGGAGTTACTTCAGTGTTTTCCACGAGTTTGATATCGCTAGCGAGTGGCAAACCGGAGGGATTGTGTTTTGCCAGTGCTTCGAGATATTGTTCCATCAGAGTGACCAGGGCCGGCCGATCAGGTTTCTTATTACATGAGGTGAGCGTAAACGCTCCCAGTAAGAGAAAAAGGGCGA
>Ga0315546_1000712_pt1 | contig 22975 bp, 19 predicted proteins | sample SalMarSW160170MG_FD_203833 | JGI IMG/M metagenome (GOLD analysis project Ga0315546, IMG submission 203833) | Salt marsh sediment microbial communities from the Plum Island Ecosystem LTER, Massachusetts, United States - Salt Marsh Sediment SW1601-170 ...
TTTAATTTTTGGCAAGCAGCCTCCCTTAATCTTAGTTGACATAATGCTCTAATTGCCTGATTCTAATCTGGCTTAGCCAGAGGATGGTATTTGCGGTGAGTCTCTTCAGCATACTTATCGGAGGCATGGACATAGCGGGTGGTGGTATCCAAGGATTCATGACCCAGAAGAATTTGAAGAGCTGCCGGATTAGCACCTTCTTCAGCCAGATAAGTAGCGAAACCATGCCTCAGGGAGTGTGCTGAAGTGGGGACGTTGATCTTTAATTTCTCCCGGTATCTCTTAATTCTATCCTGAAGATAATTGGTGGAAATCCTTTTCTTTGATTTAGCAACATTTCTGCCGGCATACGGGATAAAAAGGGCAGGACAATCATCCTGGCGAGTCACTGAATATGCATCCAGGTGCTGTTTAGCCCGTGGAGTTAAGTAAACGAAGCGTTGCTTTCTGCCTTTACCAGTAATAAAAATCCGGCCGGTGTCATCGATTTGACTACGATTTAGATTGCATAGCTCAGAGATGCGCATGCCGGTAGCAAATAGCACTTCCAGCATGGCGCGGTTCCTTAAAGCCGTTTTGATATTTGACTCTAAGGAACTTGGCGCTTCAATCAGTCTAATCAAATCCTCAAGCTCAGCTACTTGGGGATGTTTTCTTCCAGCCTTGGTTAATTTGACAGCTTCAGGCGGCAGGGGACAAGGGTAATCAATGTCAATTAAGTAGCGCAGGTAAGCTCTCAGCGCTGACAGCATGCGGTTTATAGAGCGGGAGTCAAGCTGTTTTTCGCCTTGCTTTCCCAGATTCGCTGTTTTGCGATCATGCGAAACTAAATACGCTTTGTAGTAGGTGATAGCGCGCTTATCAACCTTATCAAACTCAATTTTGCTTTCATCCAGAAAATTGCTGAAAACATTTAAATCTCGTTCGTAGTTGTAAACTGTCTCAGGAGAATATTTATTGGCTTGTAAATTTAGTAAAAAATCATCGACATGCGGCAGCATCGACTTTACCTCCTTACAGGTTGCAACTGAGTGTAAGGAATATTATACTCAATCAAATTATGCCTACGAACACTCTTTTTGTCAACCCCTATTTACCCGGGGCTGCTTAATAACCATTTGTCCTTCTGGGCTCTTCGCTTCATGTCACCCTGCCCTCCCCTAAGTCATTGCGAGCGAAGCGTGGCAATCTCATTACCACCTCCCAGATTGCTTCGGCTGACTTCGTCAGCCTCGCAATGACAGGATGGAGGTGTCATTCTGAGTCTTTCATTTCTTGTCTTCTCAATAATCAATTGCCCCATAACTCCTCTCGGGCATCCCAACTTTGGTTAGAGGCGAGAATGTCTTCCATATCTGCAGCATTCCTTATCCTTGAAGCTGCAAGCTCAATGGATTACAATCATGATGTGGCAAGCGAGCTAACTAAACAAAACATTGCTAAATTATTAGCTGAACTCCCTGACGGAGTCGAGGTGGTGGCGGCAGCAAAAACAAGAACACCTGAGGAAGTCCTGGAAGCTGTTCAGGCGGGAATAAAAATCATTGGAGAAAATTATGTCAAGGAAGCAAAAGAAGCATATGAACTGGTGGGAAAGAGAGCGAAGTGGCATTTTATTGGAACCTTTCAAAAGCATAATGTCAGGAGAAAGGTGCTGAAAATATTCGACATGATAGAAAGTGTTGATTCTTTAGAAATAGCCAGGGAAATTGATAGAAGGTGTGCTCAAATTGGCAAAATAATGCCAATATTGATTGAGGTAAACAGTGGTAGAGAGCCCCAGAAATCAGGAGTGCTCCCGGAGGATGTGGAACAATTAATAAGAGAAATATCCGGTCTTAAAAATATCAAGGTGACGGGCCTTATGACCATGGGCCCCCGTTTTGGAAACCCTGAAGACTCCAGGCCTTATTTTGTGGAGACAAGAAGGATATTTGACAGAATTAAAGGGCTGAAGTTGCCCAATGTAGAGATGAGATATCTGTCCATGGGCATGACTAATTCCTATAAAGTTGCTTTGGAGGAAGGCGCTAATATAATCAGAATAGGCACTAAGATATTTGGCGCGAGAGATTAGGTATAGTTTTACGCATAATTTCGTATGAAACCTTCTCCCTTGAACGGAGAAGGTCAGGGTGAGGGTGAATTTTTCCTCTCTCTAAATCTCTCCCGCCAGGGGAGAGATTTACAATGATGTATGCAGTTGACTAAATGATGCTTGAACCTCTCCAGTTTGTCCTCCCAGGTGCTGGGAGCCGGATCATCAACTTGTTGCAGCGACCGGACTGTGAGTTGTCGGAGAAGCCGGTCGAGCACAAGGTATTGACTTTCTTTTAAAGAATTGTTATTCTAATATGAAGTGTTCCCGCAGGTGGTATCCTTATATTGCTACAGCATATAAGATTTCGCTTATGAAAGAAATTTGGGGGTAAGCAGATGAGACGTATAAATAAGAAAATAATTTTGGGCGTTTTGCTCATAGCGCTACTGACAGCGCCAATTGTTGCGCTCATAGCCGGGTGCGGACCGGGGCCAGCAATCAGCAAAGACCAAGCTATCGCCATATTAGTGAGCGAAATAATAGAGCCCGCCGCTGAGTACAAAAGCATCTCAGCATTCATGTTGTCCGAGCCACTGCAAAATGGTGATGTTGTTACCTCAGAAAGCGGCGAAGACTACCCGATAGACACTAGTACCTGGTTCGTCTTCATTGATGATGAACCGATGGCGTTTTTTGTTCATGACTGCAGATACGTTTTCATAGATGGTGAAACTGGAAGTTATGACGTCATCGATGAAATCTGGCCACCCGAGATAAACAATTTATCTATGTGGGATACTCAGAATCTGGGTAGAGGGCATATCATTGAGCTCTATTCTGTCCTGGATAGTGCTGTCCCCATCGTTGGCAGTCCCAGTCAAGCTCCCACAGGCGATTATGGAGACGCCCCAGATGGACAGGACGCTTATTGGGGAATCCCGGGGAGCTACCCGACTTTATTTAACACCACCAACAGTCAGTTCGGTCGTCCGGGAGGACATACCCTCAATATCGGCGAAGAGACACTGGGAGTAAACGTGAGCGCTGAGGTGGACGCCAATGACCCCGCTGACCCGGACGGAGTACCCAATTTGGTAGATGCCGACAGCGATGAAAGAATTTTTGTCATCGTGGAGGGCACACAAGCTAAACTGGCGTTTACCGTTACCGTCGCCCCGAACGCTCCAGATGTAACCCGGTACGCCAACGCAGTGATTGATTTTGACCAGAACGGTAGTTGGAGTGCTGGCACCTACGGGACCGAATGGGTTCTGGTTAACCTGGAGGTAGATGTTGCCCCCGGTTCCTCGGAAACAGTAATCACTCCCTGGTTCTCATGGGGGAACAAATCCGTGCTTCCCTCACCGGTATGGATGAGGTTATTACTAGCTAGGGAGGAAGTTGACGAGGCCTTATTTGCCAACGTGGGTGGCTGGGATGGGAGCGGGCAGTTTGAGTATGGCGAAGTTGAGGATTACTTCGCATTTCTCACCGATAACCCGCCACTACCCGATGGAGATGGGGACGGGGACGGGAACGGAGATGGAAATGGGTATGGGAATGGAGATGGAAATGGAGATGGAAATGGGGATGGGAATGGACCACCACCACCAAGTCTAGATTGGTGGCGATGGTGGCCACCCTGGCCCGGTTTTCCCCCATGGGGACAGCCGCCACAAGAGACACATCCAAAACCTGAGCCGCCCGAATCTCACCCGCTAGGTCCCGAAGAGGGTCCTTGTGGCTATGACATAAACTACTATTATCTACTCATTAATTGCGGGGACAAGGGTAAGAGCACGCTCGCCAAAACCGATTGTGACAATTTAGAGAAGCTCTTCAATGACCAAAACTATAACAGTGGCGACTATCTCAAACCTAGCGAAGTCACCAATACTCCAGGCAAAATTCAAAGCACCCTAGAGGGCATCAGGAAGAACGTTAAGTGTGCCGACCGGGTTCTTATAGTTATTGTCGGACATGGAAACGGAAAGACCATTAGCCTTTATAATAGCGCCGGCCAGAAAGCGGGGAAAATCACACCCTCGCAGATAAATACCTGGTTGGATATTCCCGAGTGTGACGGCAAGGAGTGCGACGTAGAAAAGGAATGCTGTTTTGTAGATATAGTCATAATCTCTTGCCATGCCGAGGCGTTCTTTGACGGGCTAAAAAGAGAGGGAAGAACGGTGGCCGCCGCATCGACGAAAGTGTATGCATGGGGCGGGGATAAGGGATACGCAACCGGCTTCATCAAAGATATAAGAAGCACCGCCTCAGACACCGACCCCAAGGATGGATACGTAACAGTAAAGGAGGCCCATAAAACAGCGGCTGCCCACCAGAAAAAGCACCACAAAACTGCCGACGCAGCTATAAGCGCTCAACAATGTGATTGTACGTGCCCCTGTAGTCCGGACATAGATGTGGAGAAGTGGATATGGTATGACCCACTTGAGACGTGGGTGGACGAGATTGAAGTCCAGCCAGGTGCACTGGTTGCCTTCGTGTTAGAGATTGAAAGCGATGGGACATGCCGCGACATCGTCGACCTGGAGATCATAGACTTCCTGCCATATTGCCTAGTGTTTGACTATGAGTTCACACCAATTCTCTACTATAATGACATGGCATACTTCAGTCCACCTGATACAATGACTCAGGTGGAGGGGGGAGTGGAACTTTACTGGAACCTTGCAGAGATAGTAGGGCCACTGGCGCCGGGAGAAAGCATAGCCATTGAATATTATGCCTATGCTGAGTATCCGGGGGAAAACATCAACATCCTTTACGGCACCGCTCGCTGCGCCGTCGATTATAGTGTAGAAGTTACTGACCAAGACTCGGCAATTGTTTTGGTTCTTCCGCCCGAGGACTTATTAGGCGGTTATTTAGAAGTTAGTAACGTCGAGAGCTTTTGGAGCGATCCTTATACATGTGAGAGTTTCTTTGACGTCTACTTTGAGGTTCAGGACCTCACCGGAGGCACCTACCCGGTCACCTATGTAGGTTTATACATAAACGGGTTGCTGTATGATTCCTGGGACACAGCTGATGTCATCGTCGAGCGATATGTTCCTGATATTCCGGCTGACTGTGGAGAAACCATTGATGTCGACTTGGTAGCTACGAACCTGGAGTGCGACCATCTGCCAGGGGATTTTGAGGCTATTGTTAAGGGCGATGTAACCATGTCGTGGCCAGGAACCGTGACCACGCCCTCACCTCCACCACTAGTCGCGGAGGATGTATTAGAGGTTGGCTGGGATGCTACCTGCGAATGCTTTTTTACTGTATATGATTCCGAATATGAGTGCGACGGCTGTACTGTTACCATTGATTTTGGGGCAGAGGACAGCAGTATCGGGGGCATCTACCCGGTCACCAACGTGGTTCTAAAGCTAGACGGGGCAGTAGCGTACGATTCAGGCTCCATATCTACAGGCTACTTCCAGCATACGCATCTGTATGAGGAGGCTTGGTGTGGAGACACCATTGAAATCGAGGTAATAGCTACGAACTCGATTGGGCAGGTTATTGCCTACGACTCCTTAACTTGCCCTTGGCAGCCATCCTGAGGAAGTCCTGGAAGCTGCTCAGGCGGGAATGGGCGTGACCAATTCCTATAAGGTTGCTATCGAAGAAGACGCCAATATAATCAGAATAGGCACTAAGGTATTTGGCGAGAGGGTCGGTTCCTCATAATTCGATTACCAACCCCGCACCACACTCTTTGGGTCGATATTAATCCCCTTCGTACTTATGCAACAGTGTAGGTCTATCGGCGCGCCTCTATTAAACAAGAACGGTGGTATTTTTCACCCTTAACAAAGGCAGAAAATCCCCAACCTGTTCTTAGCCCTTCCTTCTTCACTTCGTTATCGTAAACAATTGTAATTTTCATTTTCTTCTTTCTAATAGGAGACTAATTCCCGTGAGGTTGTTTAACTCACCCCCTAAATAGCTGGTTATCTTATTTAGAAGTTCGTCCATTCCCCATCCTTTGGCAGCGGAGATGAGAACAATGCCCTCATTCGGCAACAAGATTTCTTCCTCGAAGTAAGGAATAGCAGTTAGTGCTTTCAGCTCTGCCTCGCTGCTTAAAGCCAGGTCTAGCTTATTGAATACTGTAAATTTTGGTTTATTTTCCAGATTTAGCTCGCTGAGTATCTTTTCTACTGTGAGACACTGATTAGCAGCATTCTTGTGTGTTATGTCAACTATATGTAGAAGTAAATCAGCCTCATCTAGTTCCTCTAAAGTGGCCCGGAAGGCGGCAATTATTGAAGGTGGAAGTTTATGAATAAAGCCGACGGTATCGGTGATTAGGAATCTTTGCCCGGTAGCTAGAGCCAGCCGCCGAGTCACAGGATCCAAAGTAGAAAAGAGCTTATCTTCCACATCTACAGTGGCTTTGCTTAAGGTGTTGAACAAAGTGCTCTTACCGGCATTAGTATACCCCACGAAAGCTACGATGGGCGTGCCGGTCTCCTTACGGCGCCTCCTGTAAAGTGCTCGATGCTTTCTGACACTTTCTATTTTATGCTGAAGGAGATTGATACGCTTATAGATAAGGCGGCGATCTGTTTCCAATTGTGCCTCACCGGGACCTCTGGTACCGATGCCACCGCCAAGTCGCTCTAAATGGCGCCACTGCCCAACGAGCCGGGGCAGAAGATATTGGTGCTGGGCTAGTTCAACCTGGAGTTTTCCTTCATGGGTTCGAGCTTTTCGGGCGAATATATGTAAAATCAGAGCGGAGCGGTCAATAACTTTGACTCCCAATGCCTCTTCTAGATTTCTTTGCTGCCTCGGCGACAGCTCATCATCAAAGATTACTGTGTCGTACGGAGTTTGCTCTTTAAGGCTAATTAGCTCCCCAATTTTACCCTTACCTATATAGTAGGTAGGCGAAGGCGCGTCAAGCCTCTGAGTTAACATGCCTACTACATTGGCGCCTGCTGTTTTAGTCAGATAAGATAGCTCTTCTAAGGAATCTGTAACTGACCAATCATGGTTGGAGACCTTGCTTCCTACCCCTACTAGGAGTGCTTGTTCTACCTTGGCTTCAGTAGTAAAAAATTTCTGCTTTATTTGCTTCTCCTGTGCCAAGCCAATATACGATCCATCCCCTGTTCCAGGCGGCTATCAGAAATGGTCAGGGAAAATCTGATGTAACCCTCTCCCTCCTTTCCATAGCCAGTTCCAGGGGTTACCGCTATTCCGGCTTCGTCCAGTAATTTCTTTGTAAAATCTATAGATGTATATCCCTGGGGAATCTTAGCCCAGATATAAAAGGTTGCTTTGGGTATTCTGGCCTTCAGCCCTATCTCATTAATGACTTTTAACAACTTATCTCGGCGCCGTTGAAAAATAGCATTACGCTCGGCGATGTGTTCCTGGGATCCGCGCAGAGCTTCTATAGCAGCATATTGAATTGCCTGGGGAATGCCTGAATCCAGGTTGGATTTAACTTGAAATAAGGCGTCCACCATGTCAGCATTACCTACCACCATGCCTATTCGCCACCCTGTCATGTGATAAGTTTTGGACAGGGAATGAAATTCCACACCTATTTTCTTTGCCCCAGGTATCTGCATGAAGCTCGGTGGCTTGTAGCCATCAAAGGCAACTTCGGTATAAGGAGCGTCATGGCAGATTGCTAAGTCGTGCTGCTGTGCGAAATGCACTGCTTTCTCAAAGAAATCAAGGCCAGCTATAGCGCCGGTGGGATTATTTGGGTAGTTAAGCCACATAAGCTTTGCCTTATCGGCTACCTCATCCGGAATAGCTTTAAAATCAGGCAGAAAATCGTTTTCCTCCTTCAAAGGCATAAAGTAAGGCTCGCCACCGGCTAATATAGTGCCCAGAGAAAATGGTGGGTAGCCTGGGTCAGGCACCAAAGCCAGGTCACGAGGTTCAATAAAGCATAAAGCCATATGCCCGATCCCCTCCTTGGAGCCAATAAGCGGCAGCACCTCTTTAGCCGGGTCAAGGGTAACCCCGAAGCGTCTCTCATACCACTCAGCAATGGCCTGACGGAGTTCGGGCAGGCCGGCGGTTTCAGGGTAACGATGGTTTGCAGGGTCCTGTGCTGCCTGACACATATATCCGATGATATGAGATGGCGTGGGTAAATCAGGGTCGCCAATAGCAAAGCTGATTATGTCCTCTCCCCTAGCCCGAAGCTCAGCGATTTTCTGATTTATCTCCACGAAAAGATATGGAGGCAATCTGTTAAGCCTTTTGGCTAATTCCATCAGCTCTTTCCTACAAGCCATTCGCCAGTGAAAACTTCTTCCACTGGACCGGTAAGTAACACCTCCCCTACCCTATCCCAGGATACTGTCAAATTCCCGCCCTTGAGTATTATGTCAACTTGAGTCTCTACGTAGTCCAATAATTGAGCGGCCACAGCTATTGCGCAGGCACCACTACCACAGGCCAGGGTTTCTCCAACACCACGCTCCCACACCCTAGCTTCTATCTTCACCCTACTCAAGACCCTGGCTACCTCAAAATTAGTCCTTTTGGGGAACATAGGGTGCCTCTCTACTTTCAATCCTATCTCAGCTAAAGGAAAATCAGCGATTGGCCGGGATGGAAAGCTCACCGCATGGGGATTTCCCATGGATAGAATAGCCAAGGTTAACTCTTCACTGTCTATCGCTAAAGTATAATCCAATATTGGTCCCGATGAAATCGGGATGTCAACTTCAATCTTAATGGGAATTTGCTCCGGTTTGAATTGTGGCAGACCCATATTTACCTCGACTCGATTGACCTTATTCCCCGACATATAAGCTTTAATTTTCCTTACGCCTGACAAAGTCTCTATTGTCAGAGAGCGATTGTCTTGCTCCCCTCGCGATGAAATTTTGGCACTCAAGCCTTTCTCAATAGCATACTTGGCAAAACATCTCAGTCCATTGCCGGAAACCTCAGCCTCAGAACCGTCAGAATTAAAAATTCGCATCTTCAAATCAGCACTGGTCGAATCCTGCACCAGTATCAAGCCGTCCGCCCCTATGCCAAAGTGATGGTCACAAGTAGCCCGGGCCAACTTTGACCATTCCCCTTCCATAGTTCTGGCGTCAACCAGAATGAAGTCATTACCCGTGGCTTGTAACTTGGAGAATTTCATGATATGAAGCCTTCTATGAGACTCTTCACTTTGTTCATGGTGGCAATGTTGGCTTCGGCTTCTGCCCCGCTACTGTCAAACCAGTGAATTCTGCTATCGCCGAGGCGAAACCAGGCATACTGGTGGCGAGCCAGTCGATGGGTTTCATATTTTATTTTATCAATAGCCTGAGGCAAAGTCATCTCGCCTTGAAGAAGCTGACCTATTTGCTTGTAACCTATTCCCGACATAGAAGGCAAGGAAAGGTTGTAACCTTTTTTTAATAGCTGTTCCACTTCTTCAACCAATCCCATTTGTATCATTTTATCAACCCGCCAATCAATCCTTCTATACAGTTCGCTCCTTTCTCGGGTCAAACCAATGAGCAGGATGGGGAAATCTGGCGCCTCCTTACGCTGTAATTGAGAAGGACGCTGCCCTGTCGCATGATAGATTTCCAGAGCCCTTATTATGCGGCGGGTATTACTGGGATTGATTTTTGATGCCGCTATAGGGTCAATATCCTGCAATTCCTGATAAAGATTCTGACTGCCTTCTTGCTCTGCCCTGGCTTCTAACTGGTTTCTTCGCTTTCGGTCAGGCGGCACCTGAGGTATTTTCCATCCTTCTACCAACGACCACACATAAAGGCCACTGCCACCGACCAGTAAGGGTAGTTTGCCTTTCTGCTTAATGGCTTTCAGTGCCTCAATGGCCAGTTGATGATATATAGCCAGGCTAAAATCTTGGTCAGGCTCGACTACATCGATTAGATAGTGAGGGACCGATTCTCTCTCAGCCGGGCTCGGCTTATTGGTGCCGATATCCATATACCGATAGACCTGGCGGCTATCGGCGCTTATTATCTCTATGGGAAAGTATTGAGCAAGGTGCAGAGCAAGCTCACTTTTTCCAACAGCAGTGGGACCAACGATAGCAATCATTACCAAGTAGTCAGTAGTCAGAATTCAGTAGTCATGACTTGGCTACTCTCCTAGCATACGCCTCCAGAAGCCTACTGACCTCTTCTAGATTCTTTTCCAGCGTTCTTGTATCTCCATAACCAAGATCTTTAGCTAGGATCAAGTAATAGCGGCATTCCTCGATAGAACCTTGAGCAATATTGTAAAAACGAGCCTTGTCAGGATTTCCTTTTCTCTTGAATCCCTCAGCAATATTGGCTGGTATTGAAATCGCCGCCCGCCGTAACTGCGATACTAGCCCAAACTGTTCCCCACTGGGAAAGGAATTTGTGAAATGATAAATCTCTAAGACCCATTGATGAGCCTTTTGCCAGACTATCAGATCCTTAAAACTCTTAGATGACATACTGACTACTGGCTACTGACTACTGACTACTTTCTACTGACTCCTGTTTACTTTATTCTTCCCTTGATTTCAGCAGTTTGCTCAACAATACTCGCGAATTCTTCAGCTTTGAGGCTGGCTCCGCCAACCAGGCCACCATCGATTTCTGGATGGGAAATAAACTCAGCAATGTTAGCAACAGTAACACTGCCGCCATAAAGGATACGTAAATCCTGAGCTATGGTCTTATTCCATAGCTTAGCCAGAACATCACGAATAAACTGGATAGTAGCTGATGCCTGCTTTCCAGTTGCCGCCTTACCTGTGCCAATAGCCCAGACCGGCTCGTAGGCAATCACTAAATCACGGACAGGCTCTATACCGTTCAAAGCTGCCGTCACCTGTTTATTAACTACCTCTTCTGTCTTACCAGCTTCATTCTCTGCAAGCCTCTCCCCAATACATAAGATAGGCTTAAGCTTATGTGCCAAAGCCGCCTTTACCTTCTTGTTAACTATTTCGTCAGTTTCCCCAAAATACCGTCTCCGCTCAGAGTGTCCCAGTATGACAAATTCGCATAACTCCGTGAGCATCAGCGGGGATATCTCACCGGTGTAAGCCCCTTCAGTCTCAAAATGCATATTCTGTGCACCTATCTTGAGAGACGAATTCTGGAGCATCATATTTATGGCAACTAAAGATACGAACGGCGGACAAAGTACCTTTTCCACTCCTTCTATCCTATCAATTTTCTCAATCATCTCGAGAACAAGCTGTTCGGCTTCAGTCGTCGTAGTGTTCATTTTCCAGTTACCAGCAATGAAAGGAATTCTCATTTCATAACCTCCTGTTATTTTTTATCTAGCAAAACCTTAACACCAGGCAAGGTAACGCCCTCCAAAAACCTCAGGCTGGCACCACCTCCTGTAGAAACATAGGTCATCTTATCACTTAATCCCATTTCTTGAACTATTTCAGCAGAAGAGCCGCCGCCAATAATAGTAGTGGCATTTAGAGTAGATAAAAAACTGGCTATTGACCTGGTTCCTTGAGCGAATTGAGGTATTTCATAAATCCCCATAGGGCCATTCCACGTGATGGTACGACACTTTCTTAGTTCACTATAAAAAAGCTCAATAGATTGAGGGCCGATATCTACGATATGGCTACCAGATGGTATATTAGTTGTTGGCACTACTCTAGTTGGGACTCCGGCTTTGATTTCCTCCGCCACGACTGCATCAATGGGTAGCAAAAACGGCACCTTCCACTCCTCGGTTTCCTGTAACAATTTCTTGGCCAGGCCCAGCTTATCGTCCTCTATTAAAGAATGCCCCACCTCATATCCTTGTGTCTTTAAGAAAGTAGCGGCCATGCCACCACCAACCAGCAACATGTCAACCTTTCTTAGCATATTTTGCAACAGTTCTATCTTATCTCCCACCTTAGCACCGCCGATAAGGCAAGCCAAAGGTCGCTCTGGATTATCCAAGAGCTTCCCCATAACCTCTAGCTCCTTTTTCATTAAAAAGCCAGCCACCGCTGGCAAGTATTTAGCTATACCTACAGTAGAGGCATGAACCCGGTGAGCAGTGCCGAATGCGTCATTAACATAAATATCGGCTAGCCCAGCTAGCCTCCGGGCAAAGTCGGGATCATTTGCTTCTTCTTCGGGGTGAAAGCGTAGATTTTCCAAGACCAAAATATCGCCTTCTTCGAGTGTCCCTGCTTTGCTTTCTACTTCCTGACCTATGCAATCGGACGCCGTGCTGACAGACAAGCCCATAAGTTGCGACAACCTTTGTGCTATTGGCGCCATCCGCAAATTTTCAACCACTTTGCCTTTAGGACGCCCCAAGTGAGAGCAGAGGATTATTTTGGCTTTGTGGTCAACGAGATATTTGATAGTAGGTATCGAAGCTCGGATGCGGCTATCATTGCTAATGGTGCCAGTGTTTATATTTAGTGGAACATTAAAATCGACTCTGAGTAGAACCTTCTTGCCTTTGACCTCTACATCTTCAACAGTCTTTTTCGGCATTTTGCCTCCTAGAAGTCGCGGTTCAATAGAAAACAAGCTATCTCTTTAAGCGGAGCCTGCCTGGATATGTCAAGCCAGGTAGCCTCGAGGTATGCCAAAGCTTTGTGATAGTGCTGCTCAGCCAAATTCTCAGCATAATCCCTGGCGCCTAATTGGTCCAGAATCTTCGTGACCTCCGCCATATCTTCGCCCTCGATGGATTTTTGAGAATAAAGTTTCTGGAGTCTCTTTCTTGCCTCACCCTCACTGTTTTGCAATCCGTAAACTACGGGCAAAGTCTTTTTCCTCTGAGAGATATCGCTAACAGATTTACCAATGCTTTTCTCCATTCCCCAAATTCCCAATATATCATCATAAATCTGATAGGCTATGCCTAATTCTTTACCGAACAGGTGAAAAAAATCCACCAGCTTACTATCTTCGCTGCCCAGGTATGCTCCCAAAGAAGTCGATACGGCAAACAGGGCTGCTGTTTTTCTGACTGCCATATCAAGGTATACCTCGGTGGTAATGTCGAGACGGTTCTCATATTCAACGTCTAAATATTGTCCCTCACAAAGCTCCAAACAAGCCAGGCCCAACATTTCAGTGGAACTAGCGACCTTTTCATCGGTTATTCCCTTCTCTTTTAGTTTAAGTAAGGCTAAATAAGCTAGAGTGAACATGGCATCGCCGGCGTTTATCGCTTGAGACTGACCCCATAATTTCCATACAGTTGGCCGGTGATGACGTTCATCGCTGGCGTCTTCTATATCGTCATGGATTAAGGAAAAATTGTGGATGAGCTCGACGGCTGCGGCGGCGGGCATTACCTGTGACGTATCACCCCCCACCGCTTGACAACTAAGAAGGCAAAGGGTAGAGCGAATAAATTTACCCGATTCTCTGCTACAGAAATGTCCATGCTCGTCCTGCCAGCCCATGTGGTATCGTAACATATTACAAAGAACTGAAGGACAGCTATCGATAGCCTTCCTTATCTCAACTCGCACCGTGTCGCGATAAGATGTGAAGGACTCAGGCACGCTATACTTTATGCCCATAAAAGCCAGTCCATATTAGCCGCTCATAAAGCAGATTGTCAACTGAGTGGGCTTTGTGCTCTGCTGCCAAAGGTAGCCATAACATATAAGATAACCATCAACAGAAAGCTTGATAAAACCTTATAAGCGCGCTATAATTGGCAATTTGATAGCAAGATTGCTAATTACAGGAGGCAGGTAGATGAATTGTATTGTGTGCGGGAACCCATTGCTTTACGACAGGGTTGTTTTCCATTGTTCCTGTGGTGCCTTTGTGCACGCCTACTGTTGGGATGAGCATGTATTACAAGCTCATCAACCGCCCTTTGAGACAGGCGCCGTTAATTTGGATGGTGAATTTTTAGCAAGGGAGAGCAAAGTAACGGAACAGATTTCAGTGGCGCAGGTTTCGGGGGAACAAAGCCTTGAGGAGCGAGGCCTGGAAGACCAAACCCCAGAAGAACAGAGCCCCGAGGAGCAAAACTCAGAAGAAGAAATAACACCTCTTTTGGAATAAAGGAGGATATAGATGCCTATTTATCAATACCGATGCTTGGACTGTAAACTGCAATTTGAGCTTAAGCAGAGCTTTAACGATAAGCCGATAGCTGATTGTCCTACCTGCCACGGAATTGCCCGTCGCATTTTCTCTCCAGTCCCCATCATATTTAATGGGCCAGGCTTTTATGTAACTGACTCCAGAGAGGAAAAGGGGGAAAGGGCTAGTCCTGAAGGGTTAGGGCAAAAAGGAAAAGATAGTGGAGGCCGTGAATCGTGAAGTGCCCCATCTGTGGCAAAGAAGCTAGAGCCCATATTTATTACTGTGCCAAATGTGCCGTTTACGTGCACGAGAAGTGCTGGCGGAAGCATGTAGCTCAGTATCACAAAGGCTAGCACACCCTTTATTTTTATCATTCAAGCCCCATCATGCTATACTTAATTTGACTGTCCCTGTAGCTCAGCTGGATAGAGCGGCTGCCTTCTAATTGTATGCCCCTTGTCCCAACAGGTGGTTTTACGTATAAATTAGAACCTTTGTACTAATTACTATAACCCTTTTTTATTCGTAAAATGTCGTCCTGTTCCAAACGATTATAGACAATTTAACGCTAATCTTCCGATTATGATTTGAAGGGTATGTTTAGGAGAGTTTGGTGGAGTGTCTCATTGGTCTCTCCATTTAATATCCAGGCTCTTAATAAAATTATACCCTCAGCCAACCTTAGAGAGAATGCTGTATCGTAAAAGACATAGACACTCTAGACCTGTGAAGCCCGAGGATAGCTTGAGTCTCTAACAGAAAAAGGAACCCATTTATCCTTATATACCGAAAGATAAAATACGTTATCTTTCGGTATATAGAAGTTAACTCTAACTTAACAAGTGGTATCCTTTTTGGGGGCAGGCCGATGTACCCACCCTTCCTAGTAGGCAGTCGTAACCTATTGACTTCACAACATACGATATTATAAGATGCTTGAATTCTTGTAAGGAGGCTAAGATAATATGGCCAAAGAATCAGTAATCCGCCTCATGACACGACTCGCTGATAAATTCAACGCGATCAATTTGTCACAAGGATTTCCAGATGAAGCGCCCCCTTATGAAATGGTATGGGCAGCTATCGCAGCCTCACTTGGAGGTACCAAAGAAGGCATACATAGTCTCCAAAATACTACTCTGAAGGACATCCATCAAGCAATTGGAGGTGATACTAGAGCTTTCTTGGATAAGAAATTGAAGGATGTACTTGAAGTGCTGCAAAACCCCAACGATGCATACAACCAATATTCTTACCCTTTCGGGCTTCTTGAACTTAGACAGGCGGTAGCAGACTATACCATGCGATTTCAGGGTTTTAGGCCTGACCCAGAAACAGAGGTTACAATTTCATCCGGCGTAACCGCAGGAATGTTCTCTTCCCTTGCCGCAATTTGTCATCCCGGAGACGAGATAATAATGTGCCAACCGTTTCACGAGATGTTTCCCAAACAGGTAGAAGCATTAGGCCTAAAGTCTAAATACATCACCTTAAGAGAGAATTACCAAACAGGTGCTTGGGACTTAAATGAAAACGAGTTGAGGAAAGTTCTGAGTCGAAAGACAAAAGTCTTGATTCTGAATAGTCCTCACAATCCAACTGGAAAAGTCTTTACTGCTGATGAACTACTTGCTGTTGCTAAGATATGCAAAGAGTATGATCTCATGATACTCACTGATGAGATTTATGAACATTTTATTTATGATGATCGACAGCACCAAAGTATGGCGACCATTCCTCATATGAGAGAAAACACTATCGTGGTTAATGGTATTTCCAAAACAGGCGGGGCTACTGGATGGAGAGTGGGTTGGGTTATTTCACCTTCAAAATACACGCCGGCAATAAGGGGCTTCCATGATACATCAGTCATACAAGCACCAACGCCCTTACAGAAAGCAGCCGAGAAACTGCTCAGACTTGATGATAAGTTTTTCGAGGGTATTCGAAAACGATACCTTGAGAAGCGCAACGTATTAACCAAGGTTTTACAGGACACAGGCTTTCTTGTCCATCCACCTGAAGGTTCGTATTATCTTTTTGCCAGTTTTGAACGTATTCCTTCGTTAAGTAATCTTACTGCTACAGATGCAGCCATGTATCTCATTGAAAAAATTGGCGTAGCATCGGTGCCTGGTGACAATTTCTATGGTGTGGGTGACTATGGCAATAAATATCTACGATTCGCATTTTGCAGGAGTAGTAAGACCTTAAACGAAGCGGCTAACAAGCTTAGCAAACTCGCATAATTTGTTGAAATATGCTGTTCGTCTAGCCTATTTAAGAAGGAATCCTTGTGGCTGGTTGATCCACCGAAGTCCCGGCCGAAGTCGATGCGAACCTTGATGCCAGAAGAGCTAGAAACACTGTTAGAGATCGCATCAGACAACCAATTCTACCCTGTGATTTATACGGCTGTCAGTACGGGATTACGTCAGGCTCTGAGTTACTAGGCCTTCGATGGAGGGATGTTGACCCCGATATCATTCGCTCAATATCGGTTAGCCGTGTATTATATAAACGCCGGGGAGTGTGTGAGTTTAAGGAGCCGAAAATAAATCACAGCCGGCGTTATGTATTAATGGCTCCAAATTGTCTGCGTTTCTGAGAGAGTATAGACAGGAGCGTAAATCGCTATATCGCGAGCTAGGCAAACAACTCACTCTGTACGACCTCGTATTTGGGAATATAGAAGGTACGCCTCTCGATCCTGGTGTGCTCATTCATAACTTCGGAAGGATAGCAAAGCGAGCTGGTTTAGAGAATGTCCGTTTCCATGACCTACGGCAAACCTTCGCCAGCCTCATGTTACTTCGGTGAACTAAGCCCAAGTTTATCTCAGAAGCCCTGGGATACTCCAGCGTGGCGTTTACAATGGATATTTATTCTCATATAATAGAGGGTATGCAATCAGATACTATGGCGTTACTGGATGAGGTCTCGCCTGTAGCTAAAAATGGCGCATTTCGAAAAAAATAACGCCAAAGACAAACATAATGCTGAGCAAAAACTAAGATTTAGCTTGAGTCCCTGTAGCTCAGCTGGATAGAGCGGCTGCCTTCTAAGCAGCGGGTCGTGGGTTCGAATCCCGCCAGGGACGCCATTTTTTGAAGCTAAAATGAACCCTATGCCGTGACAAGGTATAGGGCTTTTTCATTAGATGGCACTAATTTGGCACTAATTCCACTGTGGATTATATCAGCGATTTATCTATCCAGAGTGGAATCCTTGGCGAAAATGTCACCAAAGGCCCTGGCATCAGCCTGCTGAAGTCCTGCGCTAGATGCGATTAGATATCCAAGGCTCTGCTAATGGTTGAGTAACCAAGCCTTTCCTGGACTATTTTCGGCTGGAGTCCTTGGATTACAAGTTGAGCGAACGAGAATAAGAATGTCGTAAACTGCTACGGTACCCAGCTTTCCTCTTGATGATCTATCAATAATCGCTACAAAAGTAGTGGGAGGGGCGAAGGATTCTCATTTTTTCAGCGACTAATAATAGTACAAAGGTACTGGGTCATCAGTACTAACTGATAGGAGGCACTGAACTACCACCCGTATATGGTCACTTGGGTGGTAGGGAGCCAATAGTGAAACCGACCTGGAAATGGTCGGTATTTTGTTTTGAAAGGGGGTGAACACTTCGACACATGAAAGCATTGAAAGTTCCCAAGTATCTTCGTATTGAAAACCGAGCAGTGAGGTATGCGCTGTGCGCCCTGTTTGCCGCAATAGTTGCGGATGGCCTGCTAACCGAGTTTCTGGTAACAGGTGGATATGGAACAGAAATGAATCCTTTGCTGCAATCACTGGTGGGTCAGGAGTTGTTTCTGCCTATAAAGATATCAGGCGGGTTCTTAGCTACATCGTTTCTATGGATTAAGTATAATGCCGCACCCAAACGCGTACATAAAGTCATTGTGGTAGCTCTGGCAGTTTATACGGCCATTGTTTACTGGAACCTGTTTTTATATTTGTTTGTAGTGTTTACCCAACCTATCTAGAGAAGGGGCCCACAGCCACAGAATAGTCAATCTTGTTGGGTGGTGACAGACGCCCCTGAGATTTATCTACACACTACTAACACCACTAGAGCAATTGAGAGAATCTTAGCTATTATATACCTTAGGGATGGGTTGCCAAGAATATTAACACCAATTTGGAACTAATTCAGACGTGTAGTATCTCTGCCAACTCTTTTCAAACAACTAGGCCCTCACTGGCGGCCTGTGGTAAAGCAAGCAAATGGATGTCTAGCGAGCGCCTGGGCAAGACTGGCTGCTGATGTAGGTGATGCTAATGCTACGCTGATTCTGGAAAAGGAATGGGAATGCAAGATACCTGAAAAGGTTATTGAGGCTGGTTTAATACAAAAAGCACGGTTTTCGCATATGAGTTAGCTAAATTCTGTCGATTGGCTAAAACAAGCTATTTTAGAGTTTGTGCTAATTCGTGAACATAATTATGATAACATCTTATTCTCTCACGGTGTGTAGAGTAATCTGTGATGTGATGAGCGTCATCTGTAATATCGAATGTTTGGTTAATACGGTCTATTAATCCGTCCGGCAGGCCGCACTCTAGCAAGCATTTTCGAACTTCGCGGGCATTTAGTTTATTTGCATCCTTTTGAACTCCCTTGATTTTGAGGTAAAGCGCACTGGTTATGTCAGTCACGGCAAGTCTTAGCTCTTCGTCGGCGTGTTGTAGTCTAACTGCATCGGCTGTTTCATCATTGGATATGGCATAGACTTCTTCAAGGCGCTGTGTCCACGTGCACCAAGGTTTCTCTATTATGGTAGGTCCGCTTTCATTGTAATATGTTATTTCGTAATATAACCCATTAAAAGAACGACAACCCTTACGAACTAGGTCAAGCCAATTCTTATTGTGGGTAAGTAGAATAACTTGTTTCCCTTTAATGACAAGATTGCGTACGATTTCTATGAATTGGGCAGAATGTTCCTCGTCCCATGACTGTATAGGGTCATCGATAAAAAGGAAATCAAAAGGGCACCCAGGTTTTAGATTAGTTGCGATGCTCAGACAAAGTCCTAAAGCGTTAAGCTTCGCTTCACTCAAGGACGATACGGCGCTGATTAGGTCCTTACCGTATGAAGAAGCTTTAATCTGTACCCGGCGTGATTTTATCTCGCCTTTGCTGGTTTTATCCATATCAAAACCAGAGAAATGGACTTTTGGGTCACCCTTGGTACGAATTTGATCATACCAATCCATCACGTCCTGAGTCATTTCGTTGGAGACCGCATCAAGCATCTTGGTCCCAACGTATTGATTAATAGTCTTGCGCAAGCCTTTCAATCCGGCTAGAATGGAGTCTATCTCAAAAGCTTTTCTTATGCTCCTCTGCTTCTCATTCAAATCGATTAGTAGGGTAATGTCCTCTGTTCCTGCTAATAAATTTAGTTCATGTTTAAGTATAGCGTTTGCATTTGACATAGGTGGCTCTTGGGCGGAAATAGAATTAACGGAAGTCAACACTATGTTTGAATAATCGATAAGCTTTTTGCCAAGTTCATTAATTAAGGCTACATTCTCCTTTGATTGTAGTACTGAAAGTTTTGCAGCTTTTAATGCTTCAGTGGCAATACGATAGGATTTGTCTAATCCATGATTAACTTCCTGTAATAGGGTGATTGCTTCTTGTAGGGAAGCAAAGTGTGCTTTATGCTTGGGCAGTAGTATTTTACTTAGTTGGTCAAGGCTATTAATTATTGATAAAAAAGTCGTTAATCGCAACGTATGACGCAGTTGGCAGTTGGTCAATCGACGTTCGATTTCGGAAAGCGTGTCAAGAAAAGACTGTTGCTGGTTTAGAAGGGTACTAAAGCGGTCAGTCTCGCTCTTGGCTTGTTGGTGTTTCTTCTTAATATGTTCGACAATTGAATCAGTAAGCTGCTGTCCGCAAAATGGACATTGATTTGGCTCTTTCTCCAAGAATTCCAGACCTATATCATAGAATTGGGATTGTTGGATAATAATATCACTGGTTTGCAACTTAACTAGTTCAGAATATTGCCTAATTAGGTCTTCAGAAACGACTTTGACGAAGTACTGCAAATCTGCAGAGTTGGAGGTTCTGTCTTCATCACTGTAAGGAGTTAGTGTAATGCTGCCGGAGAATATCTTCTTTATAGAGTCATCACGAATTTTGAGAAGATTGGGAAGCACCGATTCGTCTGGTGTGCCTCCGGGTACAAAATTTCTACACTCATTAAATAATGCAGTGGAGAAAGATGTAAAGGGCTCCTTGCCTTTTCTAAAGAGCGAATATAGAGAATAGAGGTTATTAAAGGCAGGGCGAGCAGCTAAACTGCTTTCTAAAGAGTCAATTTGGGAACAGAATGTTGCTACTTCGGTTGGAATAGATGATTTAGGTTTAATGCAGATTGAGTCAAAATCTGTCTGCAGTGCCCCAAGCTTATCAAGACCAAGAAGCTGAGCGAAGCCCTTAAAACGTTGGTCTGGTGGGACAAGAAGTAGATATTTCAAGGCATGCTGCATTATGAACGGCCTGGATATACTAGCTAGTTCAGGGTCAATTGGCCACTGTTCTACGGGATTGCCGTCAACACGCCTATTATATTGGTCTTCATCGACTAGTTCAGATTCAAATTCGACTTGGTCAGATTCGAATGAAAAGTCTACCTTCACAAATGTGCTGGCATTAGCATCAAGATGACAGTTGCGGTAAGAACCTTTATATTCATCTTTGAATTCTCCTTTATCTACCTTGGATGTGCTACCATAAAGTAACCACTCAACGGCTTCGGTTATGCTTGTTTTACCATAGCTATTAGGACCATAGATGAGAGTGAGGTCAGGATGGAAGTCAATTAGTTGTTTTTGGTTAAAACCCCGAAAACCTTGTAAGGTGATAGTTTTAATCTTCACTTTCAATCACCTCGATGAGAAGTTGGTCTAGTTCGCGTTCTACAGAATCCTTTGGGTCGTCCCCTGTATATGCGGCGAGTAATCTTTTATGAATAGGATCTGTGACTAGTGTCTTGAGTTCTTCTAAATAGAGTTCTAGCTTTGAAGGTTCGGTCATATTTCATACTCACATAATTCAGTTAGGTAGATTGTAAGTCGGTGGGAAATTATTAGTCAAGTAATGGTTGGCACTAAATTGGCACTAATGCTATTATAAGGAAGGGTTCAAAATGAGGGTTTTGAAGCTAAAACAGAGATAAGGACAAAAGAGCAGTTTAGCTTCAAAGTTAGTAGAAAACAAGCCCGTTGTATAACTTCTAAGCAGCGGGTCGTGGGTTCGAATCCCTCCAGGGACGCCATAATAAACTTACGCTTTAGTAAATAGGCGATGGCTGATAAGTATGACATAGAGGTGAAGTTACTTGCCGTCACTCCTGATGCCGAAAAGTTGATAGAGACGGCGGGTAGGCTGTGTTGGGACACACAAGATAAAACAGGCACGGTACCCGATCGAATTCAGAAGTGGCTGGATGTCGGGCATGAGTCAATGATTGAACATGCTTGCGCTACCTTCTACATTCGTGCCAGCCGTGTCTTGACTCATGAGCTAGTCAGGCACAGATTGGCAAGTTACAGCCAGAGAAGCCAGCGATATGTGAAAGAAACAGAGCCGAGATATGTCGAGCCGCCCCCAATTACAGACAACGAATCTGCCCATCAGCAGTTCGAGGAGGTAATGGCGACTTGTTGGCAAGCCTATGGCGAATTACTGGCCAAGGGGATAAAAGCTGAGATTGCTCGCTACGTCTTACCTAACGCCTGTGAGACCCAGATAATCTGCACCTGGAATTTCCGGGAAATTCGTCATATCGTCAAGCTGCGCACATCCAAGCGAGCGCTTCCCGAGTTCAGGGCTGTCGCCGAGGAAATACGGAAGATAGCAAAGGAAATAGCCCCTCAAGTATTTGCGGATTTGTGAGTGGTGGGCTAAGGTATCAATAGATAGAATCTTTGACCTGGCTTTCGTAATCACGTTGACTAAAGGCTCGTCTGCGCCCTAGAATTACCACATGTCATCGGGAATCTTGCCCCTATTATCGATAGTCTTGGGCAGTTTGGGCGCTCTCGGATGTCTGATTGGAGCCTTTCGAGCTTTGCGCCGTAAGCGTCTTATCGATGATGTACCAACATCGAAAACGCAGGGCGTGTTCATCAGTTTGACCGAACTTAAAGGCACAGCGGAAAGCGAAATTTCTCTGACCAGCTATCTGGCGGGGACTCGCTGCGTGCAATACGCCTGGCAAGTTGATGAACACTGGTCAAGGACTGTACATGAGACGTATACTGACGCTAAAGGTCATACCCAGACCCGCACTCGCACCGAGAGTGGCTGGACTGAAGTGGCTGGCGGTGGCCAGTCCACACCATTTTATTTAAAGGATGATACCGGTGTCATTCGCGTCGTTCCAGAAGGCGCCACTATTCACAGCATTACGGTGTTCAACGAGACTTGCTCGCCCAACAGTGATTTATATTATGGGAAGGGGCCAGCGCACGGCGTGCCTGATTCTACCCATCGACGGCGTTTCCATGAGACGGCATTGCCTCTTCATACCATGCTGTATGTAATGGGTCAGGCACATGAACGAAAAGACGTCGTCGCTGCTGAAATAGCCTATGATAAGGATGCCCCTATGTTCGTGATTTCGACTCGCACGGAGAAGCATCTTAGCACCGGTTATGCACGCTGGTTCTGGTTCTGGCTGATTCTAGGACTAGCAGTGGCCATCGGTGGGACGGTCGGCTGGAGTATGCTGGTAAAGGCAAACATCTCGTGGCAACCGCTTGTCGCTGCCACTGGCGGATTTATTGTGGCGCTGTTACTCGGCTGGGTTTGGGCTGTGTACAACAGTCTCATCAATCTCCGTCATATGGTTGAGCAGGGC
>Ga0315546_1000714_pt1 | contig 22929 bp, 22 predicted proteins | sample SalMarSW160170MG_FD_203833 | JGI IMG/M metagenome (GOLD analysis project Ga0315546, IMG submission 203833) | Salt marsh sediment microbial communities from the Plum Island Ecosystem LTER, Massachusetts, United States - Salt Marsh Sediment SW1601-170 ...
CCAATCATCGAGTGATAGTATTTTTTCTCCTGGCCATGATCACGAAACATACGTAGTTTGTCAGCCAGCTCGGCGTTGTTAGTCACAATAGCGCCGGCTTCGCCGTATGCTCCCAGGTTTTTACCGGGATAGAAACTGAAACATCCGGCATCGCCGATTGAGCCAGCGCGTCGCCCTTTATATTCAGCACCGTGTGCCTGACAGGCATCTTCAATAACGAATAGCTTATGTGCCCGCGCAATTTCCATAATAGGATCCATATCCGCCATTTGGCCGAATAAGTGAACAGGAATAACAGCCTTTGTTTTGGGGGTGATGGCATCTTCAATAAGGTCAGGATTTATATTATATGTTTGCTCGTCAACGTCAACAAATACAGGCTTAGCGCCGCAAAAGCTGATGGCTTCAGCGGTAGCGATAAATGTATTAGGCGCGGTTATAACCTCATCGCCGGGATCCATCTCCATGCTCAGCAGAACCATCCACAGTGCGGCCGTCCCGCTACCGACGCCAATAGCAAATTCACATTGGCAGAACGAAGCAAAATCCTTCTCGAAGTTCTCGACAAACGGCCCACCGGCAAATGCCGCATTATCCAATACCTGCTGCAAAGCATCTGCAATTTCGTCTTTGATTGATGCATACTGAGCTTTAAGATCGAGAAATGGTACTTTCATTATTCCTTCCTTTCGCCTGGTTGATTTTCCTTAATATCCTTGCAGGATTGCCAGCGACGATGGTATTGGCAGGCACGTCCTTGGTCACAACACTGCCTGCTCCGACAACGGCATTCTCACCAATCGTAATGCCGCATAGAAGCGTAGCGCTGGAGCCGACCGAGGCGCCCTGCTTCACTACTGTCGGCACACACACCCAATCATCATCCGCTTGCAATCTCCCATCCTCCGTAATTGCACGAGGATAAACATCATTGATAAATGTAACATTATGGCCGATGAAAACGTTGTTCTCTATGGTTACACCTTCACAGATAAAAGTGTGGCTGGAAATCTTGCAGTTGTTACCTACTTTTGAACCTTTTTGAATTTCAACAAACGGACCGATTTTGCTTTTGTTCCCTATTTCGCACCCGTATAGGTTCACAAAGTCACAAATTTTGACATCTTTACCAAGTTTCACGTCTGGTGCGATTTTAAACAAAGCCATCGTCTCACGTTTCATAAACTATCTTCTGTTTACCTATCAATTTCATTCCTTTTTAAGGCGACGTTTTTTAATTTGTTTTTGCAAAAAAATATCCAGCCTCATAAGCAAATCACAACAACCAATGCAAAAGATATAAACAGTAACTGCTTGAGACCTCGGCAGCCACCGAAGCAGCATTCTGTGCGAGGGGAAAACATCTCGCTCATCAAGCTGGGTCTTGATAAAAGTTGGAAATTGAACGGTCTATATTTCACCTTGGAAATCCTGTAGAATCCCTCAAACGCAGTTTTAGTTAAAGTCTTGCATATCACTATTGTCACACTCGACAAAATGCCGAGCACACTTAAATCCACATCTGCAGTGAGACCTGCGATCATCAAATGAGGCTTTTTGACGTCCTTTTGCTTAAACGCGATTATTAGATTCAGTGCCTCAATTAAATGCTAAGGCTTTTCCAGCGATAACTACCGCTCGCGTGTCTTTCAATTTAAAAGTATCCAAAAAACTGGCTGACGATGCTATCTTCCATGAATAAGCGTTTAATACTTAATCCACAAAATGCACACGCAAGATCAAACTGACGACACGGAACCGATTTGTGCTCCGAAACATCTATAAATAACACTTGCTCACAAAATATAGTGGACATTTGACAGGTTTAGCCTTGAACCGAATTCCAACCGCCATACACGATAAAGGATTTTATCAGAAAACCTAATCTCTCTTTCACTATTACTCCATCAGGAAATAGATCAACCAATTCCTTCTTTGTAAGAAGTCGTATCGAATTGATTTCTTCTTTTGCTTCTATCGCATTAGATTTTTTTTTATGCTCTCCAAGATTAAAATGGGTGAGTAACCAGACCCGAACTGACAGTGGCAAAAGCTGAAAGAAAGGAACAAGAAAATGCGGCTCTAATGGAAAATACTTATTAGGCGTTTGAACAAAATACCTTAATCCTACACGTCTCATTTCAGATGCCATCGACCTCTGATCGTTGTAGGCATTAGACTCCACGTACTGAATAACCGAATTTGAAAAAACCACATCGAACTCTTTATCCCTGAACTGTCTCATATCCCTTGCATCGCCAACCATACTGCGAAAGTTACTATGATGGACTTCGATATTATCAAGATTAAGTATAAGTATTTCTACACCTTCTACACTATCGAATCCCATATTCTGCCAGAATATCTCGGTGCCACCAACATCTAAGATCGTTAGGGGTCTTGGTACAGATGCTAAAAGACGACGAAAAAGAACGAAACGCTTTTTTCTAAACTTATTTGCTAAAGAACTTGACTTATCACAATCTGAAAGTATCCGTAATATATTACCTACCATTAGCAGTTTGCTATCCCCATTCAGGAACCTGAATACAAATTAGGCCAAGAAAGATAAAATTGTTTCCGCAACACGATTTTTCATCTGGTCTGTTAGTTCCGGGTAAATGGGAATAGCTAAAACTTCCTTCGCCGCCTTTTCCGCTTCAGGAAAATCGCCCTGCTTGCAGCCCAGATTCCCGAAACACTCCTGTAGATGCATCGGCTGTGGATAATATATCTCACAGCCGATGCTCTTTTCTTTAAGATAAGCAACTAATTGGTCCCGTTTCGGAACTCTGACAACATATTGGTTATATATACTTAAACAAACCGAGTTTATATGTGGTGTTTTAACAACTGTACCGCTAAATTTCTCATTATAAAAGGCAGCATTACGCCTACGAGCCTCAGACCAATCGTCCAAATGGGAGAGTTTGACCAAAAGAACAGCCGCCTGGATTGAATCAAGACGGAAGTTACCACCAACAAACTTATGATAATATTTAGGATTGGCTCCATGGTTTCGCATTATTTTTAGCCGATTGTACAATCGTTCGTCGTTGGTAACAACCATACCGCCATCACCGGCAGCTCCAAGATTCTTGCTGGGGAAAAAGCTAAAACAGCCGGCTGTGCCAATACTGCCGGCCTTTCTGCCTTTATATGTGCTGGTTATCGATTGCGCTGCGTCTTCAATAACTGCAAGATTATATTTATTGGCAATTTCCATAATCGGATCCATATCAGCCATCTGGCCAAAAAGGTGTATAGGCATAATCGCCTTGGTCTTTTTTGTGATTACTTGTTCTATAAGCTCAGGATTAATGTTGTACGTTTTTGGATCAATATCTACAAAAACTGGCTTGGCCCCAGTGCGGGCGATGCAGCCGACCGTTGCAAAAAAGGTAAAGGGTGTGGTAATAACTTCATCATCAGAGCCAATGTCTAAGCTCATGAGACTATTCAAAATAGCATCCGTACCGCTTGAGGTTCCTACCGCGAATTTACAGTCACTTAAGGCAGCTATTTTTTCCTCAAGCTCAGCGACCTTTGGACCACCTATGCACCGCTGTGACTGGAGAACCTCTGAAACGGCTGCTAAAACCTCATTTTTTATTGTTGCATATTGTGCTTTTAAATCTAACAGCGGCACTTGCATCTATAGTCTCCTGGTACTATCGCAATGATTCCTTATTTTTCTTAAGCTCGTAATATGACAGTTTACCTGCTGCCTTCTCTGGGGGTAGTGGAGCGTTCTCATCCACATCGATACACTTGAGAACACCAGGCCTAATTTCTTTATACCTAAATCCGCTCTCCGGACAAACCATGACGCCGTCGGCATCCGGTTTTGGCAATGGAATGCCGTGTCGGCTTATCCAACCATTTTGCCTTGCCGGCACACCCATCACCAGTGCATAGTCTGGAACACTCTTAGTAACGACAGCACCGGCTGAAACAAGTGAATACCTGCCAAGCTCGATGCCGCAGACAATCGTTGCATTCGCACCGATAGTTGCTCCACGACGAAAGATTGTTTTTTCATACAGATTGTGACGTACAATCTGTGACCGTGGATTTGGAATATTTGTCAAGACACAACTCGGCCCAAGAAAAACATCATCCTCAATAATCGCACCGGTATAAATCGAAACGTTGTTCTGAATCTTAACGTTGTTGCCGATGACTACCCCACTGGCGACATTTACATTCTGACCCAAAATGCAATTTTCTCCTATCTTAGCATTTTTCATTACGTGCGAAAAATGCCAGATTTTTGTGCCTTTGCCGATTCCACAAGGCTCGTCAACATAGGCCGATTCATGCACAAAATAATTTTTCTCATGGCTCATTAAAAATCCTCTGGATTCATTGCCTCACCATTGCTCTTTAATGATTTTTGCCCAGCTTCCAAGACCCGGACAACTCGCAAGCCCTCAATACCATCACTGCGTATTGGTGTACCATTAAAAACAGAGTCTATAAAATGCGCGCATTCCATTGCAAGTGGCTCTCCAGAGGGCACTTTCGGAATCACTATATCGCCAAAACGCAATGATATTATATCCGCGTATGATGTCGTTATATCATGCTTTATTGCTGCACCTTTATCATACATTCGGATTTTCTCCGTGGTTTCCATATCGTCAAATGTCATCATTTTGTCAGAGCCGACAACTGTCACCTTCCTGATTTTATGCGGATCAAGCCAGCTACAGTGTACATTCGCCATTTTGCCGTCCTCAAATTTAATGGTGGCGAAAACGACATCCTCGATACCTTTCTGTAAATAACACTGCCCGTGAGCCGACACCGATATAGGCTCGGAACCAAGTAGATAACAAATGATGGAAATATCATGTGGTGCCAACGACCACCATGCGTTCTCATCTTGACGAACAATACCCAAATTAACTCTTTGTGTATATACATAATAAGGCTGACCGAGCTGACCTCTATCTATCATGTCCTTAAGATAATTTATCGCAGGGTGATACTCAAGCAAATGACCTACCATTAATTTCAAGCCTTTTCCTTTGGCAAGCTCAACCAGAAGCTTGGCCTGACCGGCTGTTGAGGTCATCGGCTTTTCAATATAAGTGTGCTTGTTAGCTTCCAAGGCCTTTTTTGCAATTTCAAAGTGCGTAGGAACATCCGTAGCAATTACAACTGCGTCAACTTCACTATCATCTAAAACCTCATCCAGGTTGATTGAGGTCTCGATGAAAGGAAATTTCTTCTTTTCCATTGCCAGCAGCTTCTCATTTAAGTCGCAAACGTATTTCAAATTAGAGCCTTTAACGGTGGCAAAATTGCGAATAAGATTCCTGCCCCAATAGCCGGCACCAACAACAACAATATTTAGAATATCTTTACTCATGTTTTCTATTAACCCACCAAATTATCAAGAGCACACATACATTATTATTTCGAAAAAAATTGTTTTTTAAACTTATATGCTAAACTTAGTAAAAAATCATTTTTACTAATAATATTATCTCTAAATTCGGATGCATGTCGTCTCATCCAAACCCTCATATTCTGTCTAATATCTCGATTTATCTCTAAACATGGGATGTTATCCTCGTAGACTATTTCTATCTGGACAGTTTCACCAGGTCTAATTTCTTGAATTAAAATAATTCTTTCGTTTTGACTTTTATATGATGACTTTTTCCCGTTGACAAGTAAATGTTTTATCGTAGTGTTGCTCATTTCATCTTTAGCAATTATATATGTCTTAGAAAGCTCATATTGGTTTTTTATGAATACTGTGCTGCTATATATCTTACAATGGATTGTTCCATCCACATACTCTCTTTCTAAATAAGTTTTTTTTATTATGGTACCAATCCCAGTCCACTGAATATTCTTTGATACTGAATTTATTTTATCAACAAGGTCAGTTATATTGTGATATCCCTCTCTAAAATTATTATGATGCGTTACAATAAAGACAGGTTTCCCTATAAACAGATCAAAAACGAAATCCAAAAAATTCCCGGGGTATCTTCTAAGGAATAAGGGGAAACTCTCATATATCGTTATGGCAGGTTCGAAGAAACAAGATATTTCCGGGCCTTCTGATTTGTTAACAGCAATAGCGTCAGTATTCACAGCAGCCAAATAATTATTGTTTTTTAATACCTGCATCGCAGTGGTAGAAAATCTACCTTGTGGAAATATCATAACCTTATCAAATTTCAAGCCGTTGATATTTTCATGACCAATCATTCTTCTGGTGGCTAATTTAACTTTGCTATTCAACTCCTCGATATTTGTTACACCAAACTCATTACCGGTATGGTCGCAACCATGAATACAAATCGAAAACCTATCCGGCCTTTCTTTAAAAACACCCGCAACTTTCTTGCTCGTCCTTTTAAAATTCCAAGGGATGAACGCAACAGAAGTAGAGAAATTATGCTCATTCATCTCACGAAGCAGCTTACGGTAGTCGAGGAAACCATATTTTTTTTTAAGCAAGGGGTCATCTATAATTAAACTTGCATAATTCATATTAGTGTGCCAGCATCCACCTTTAAAAACATTCTTGATGAACATCATCTCCGGTACAATTTGAGAAAAAAACGCCTGAGTGTTACTTACACTGAACGATTTCGTGTTAACATCCAATACGTGGTCGCTGGCTATAAGAAAAAGAGTACATTTTCTGATGTTCATCTGCACAAAAAAGGGATGTTCATCGATAGATATAAGATTGAAAACTCCTTCTGAACCACTTTTGATACTAAATTTATAATCAGTTTCATTGTTGATTGGTCCAAAAGTCAACCCGGCAAATTGCTTGCAAATATTGCTAAAATTTTTGTTAACTTTATACTGATAATTGCAGCTCTGAAAAGTTGACAATGATTCAACGATCCCGTCAGTAAGATAATTAACTGCTGCAATTTCCAAATTATTGGGAGAAACATTATATACCAGCAGGTGGGATATGTTGTCTAATAATAAACTCCTTAAAGTTTCATCATCTCTATTACGAAATAATTTAGCGATGGTCTTACAATTTAATAATACGCATGAGTCGTCATCTCTAAAGTGCTGCCTTAATTGACCAGGCCTTAAAGTATCAATACTTAAATAAATGAATCTATGTTTTACTCCAAAAAAGCCTAAGAGCTTGGCCAAATTTATATCATTGCCTTCCGGCTCTTTTGAACAAAATATAATAGCTTCCGATGGCATAACAATTATTAGCTGTGATTCTATTCTTTTATTGGTCGTAAGCCTCTTTTGAAACCCTAATAACTGGTTGTAGCAGTTATTGGAACTGTTATTTTAGCAATGGATTTACTTGGCACATCCCTGTCAAATTCTTATTTAAGCTTTTTAACAATATCCAGATTATCCACCCAAAATTATTGGTTCATGAGCGAATCTATTAGCTTGATATACCGCTCTCTCATAACTGACCATTGTATCTTCTGATAGTGTTGGTAAGCTTTCTCAGCCTGTAATAGTCGTTTCTGGGGATTCGCGTATAATTCAAAAATTCTCGAAGTAAGATCATCCATATCTCGAGACTCAAAATAAGAAATAGCATCCTCAGGAAAATATTCTAAGGTGGACTTTAACCTCGTAGCCACCACAGGCTTCTTCATGCAAACGTACTCTGCTAACTTATTCGAGAAAGACAGATCAATAAATTCGTCCCTAATTGTAGGCAAGACGCCTATATCGGTTTGCCTGAGGTATCGAGGGATTTCCTCTCTCGGCACACGCCCCATAAAAATAACACTACGACAAACATCAAGCTCCTCTGCTAATTTTTTCAAATCACCGGCTTCTTCTTCGTTCCCAAAGATGCGAAACTTCAAGTTAGGAATTCGAGTCTTTAGTCTCGCTACCGCTTGAACGGCTAATTCCAGTCCATAAAGCGGGGTGAGGGTACCATGGTACATTAGATTAAAGCTATTGGACTCCATAGAGTGCGGAAGACAGCCGGAGCGGAACAGTCTGTCATCGGCACAATTCATAACAACGGTAAAATTCAACTTGGATTTGCACCTTGTAAGTAATAGGCGCTTTATCGGCTCATTAATTACAATTACCGCATGAGCAAAGCGAATACTTATTTTTTCAAGCAGCTTTAGTAGCTTAATTAAGGGATGAGACATTCCAACACGGAACTTTGACATGTAAAATTCCGGCATAATCTCGTGCATATCCAAGAGGAGCTTCGCACCGCAAATCTTGGGAATTATACCTGAAAAAATAATAAAGTCCGGAAGTGTGTGAAATTGTATTACATCATAGCGTCGTTTGAAGTAAAATTTGGTTACTGAAAAAAATACCAGCACGAAAAACAGAATGTAAGCTGACGTATATTTAAGAGTACTATACCCACGATATTTAGATAACGGGAGGTGGTATACGTTCACACCATTTACTACCTCCAACCTTGCGCGTCCCCTTTCTCTTAGACAGAAACAGTCCACTCTCATACCCTGCTGCGTAAGCGCTTCTGCTTCTTTTGGAACTCTTGCATCCTGAGAGTAATACGCGTAAGCTATCATGCAAATTTTTTTCATCGAAGCGCTCTGTTCCTCAAAAAATACTTTCTGCCTGAGTTTGTAACCAGTGCAGTATGTTGCAAATTCGTTCCGCTGCTTTGCCATTGCCATATATTGACTCTGGACTTACGTCCTGCCGTCTATGACGACACCTGACACTCTCAATAATGCGTTGTTTGTCCGCTCCGGCCAAAATATTCCAACCTGATTCTACCGTCTCCACCCATTCAGTTTCATTACGAAGTGTAATACACGGCACGTTAAGCCAGTAAGCTTCTTTTTGGACACCACCAGAATCTGTAAGTATCATCAGGGCATTATTTTCAAGAGCTATCATTTCAAGGTAGGATACGGGCTGTATGACTCTAACGCAATTGGAAAAATCAAAGCCAAGTTTTTGGACACATTTAACCGTGCGTGGATGAAGAGGCAGAACCACGGGACAATCCGCAGTTGCTATTTCGTTAAGTGCTTCAAAAATATTAGTAAGTCGAACATTATCATCGGCATTTTCCGCACGATGCACAGTCGTCAAATAATATGATTTCGACTGAATTGCTAATCTCTCCAGTACTTTCTGCTCAACAGGCTTTGCCCTTTTTGCATAAAAAAGTATGCAATCGTACATTACGTCGCCGACCCTGTGGACACCTCTCGAAATCCCCTCCTTTTTTAGATTATCAACAGCCGTTTGTGTCGGACAAAATAATAGCTCCGAGATATGATCCGTCACTACACGATTTATCTCTTCAGGCATTTTTCGATTGAAGGAACGCAATCCAGCTTCAACATGTACAACAGGAATATGGAGCTTAACGGCTGCCAGCGCACCAGCGAGTGTGGAATTGGTGTCTCCGTAAACAAGACAGCAATCAGGCCTTTCCTTAATAAGAACAGCCTCGATTTTTTGAAGCATTTTACCGGTCTGCTGGCCGTGAGAGGCGCTACCAACCCCAAGGTTATAATCCGGCTCTGGAATATCAAGCTCCTCGAAAAACACCTCGGACATATTCTCATCATAGTGCTGGCCGGTGTGTACAATAATTTCACTGATAGCATCGCCAGAGCGTTTTGTATTATGCTCAAGAGTCGCTCGACTCACAGCCGCAGCTTTTATTATTTGAGGTCTGGCTCCGACAATGCTGATGAGTTTCATCTTTTTTAAAATTTCAATAAAGGATTATGAATTCTCACATTTTTCTAATAGGCTACTCAACGCAAGCATCATCCATGCCTGACTCCATCTCATGTAAGGAATTTTATTTGTAAAAAACGGCCATTTTTGATAGTAAAAATAGCCGGTTTCGTCTTGCATGTTCTCAATTGTCCATCGTGCAATTGTTTTTGCAAAATCAAGATATTCAGGTTTTACTTCACTGAGTTTACTGAATGTTATTATTCCTTGTGCCTGATTATGGATATCAATCGGATAAACCCTCGGCCATCTCCATTTCGCCCGCCCATCTGGCAGAAATTGCTCGTTTTTGTAGAATTCTGCTCCTTTTAGAAGTGCTTTCATGTATCTATCGTCGGATGGTTTCATATATTTTATTAAATCGTACAAATCATCCAAAATAAAGCCTTGATGGAAATCTATCTGCATCTTCTCTTTGCCGTTAGTTTCACTATAGTACCATGCTCCATTAGATTTTTGCTTTGAAATGACATAGTCCATAACCTTTTTTGCAATTTCTAAGATTTTGTTATCTTCGATATATTTACTAATATTGCACAATAATGCTACACCATGAGTCGAAGCATTATAGACGTGCGAATCTAACTCGTCTTCCGGCCCATACTTAAAGAACACCTTATCGTCACTATTAACGTAAAGATTCTCAACCACAAAATCTGCAGCACTTCTGGCTATTTCTAAGGACTCATCTGCTCCCCTCATCTCATAATCTTCTAAGAATGCTGATGCACATTTAACTGTACAGATTATACTTGGTATTTTAGGTGTTGTTATATCACCTATAGATTGATATTTAAAGTAAGCACCAACCCAGCAATGATTTGAATAAATTCCCTTAAGAGTTTTGGTCTTTATAATATCCAAACAAGAATGAGCTTTTTTCAAAAATTTTATATTGTTTGTCGATTTATAGAGTTTCAAAAATGCGGAGGTAAATAATGCTATGCCTTTAATGTGAATTCCTTTCTTAATCCTTAAAATACCTCTGAGGTTTATCGGCAAATCTTTATTGAAGTGTATTATAAAAAGTCTTAGCCATTTGCTGTCCTTGCTGATCATTGAAGTAAATTTGCTATTTAGTCCGTCATATGGATCATATCCTTCCCATCTGCTTTTCTCTATGAATGTATAAAGATTAGTAATAGAACTATCAAAAATGTTATTAACGCTTCTATTGAAGCCGAATATTTTCGACATGTTCGTCTCTCTCATGTTTTCTTTATTATGGATTCTGCATTTAGCATAAGATAGGTACCAAGAAAAGCTACTTTAAAGCGTTCCGCAACTAATTACTTGCACACCTCTCATTCTTCCAGCAAGTATTAGCTCAATCGCGGCGCTTTAACACTTTTGCAGGATTACCCACAGCGACGGTATAGGCGGGGATATCATGAGTCACCACGGCACCGCCACCGATAACGGCACCCTGCCCAATTCGAACACCTTTAAGAATTGTCACATTCGCTCCTATCCAGACATCGCTCCCGATGTAAACCGGCGTCTTAACATAGGTCTGTTCACGGATTAGTTTATGTCTCGAAATCCTATGATCCCGGTCCCAGATTATACACTGCGGTCCAATCATAGTGTTATCACCAATTTCAATGTCGCCCAAGAAGTGGCAGAACGCGTTTATATAAACATTTGAGCCGATTCTTACGATAGGGTCTCCTATAAGGCGACAATAAGGCTCAATAGTTGCCTTGCCTGCAAATCGCACTCTGGACAGACAGCAACCTTTTCTGGCCACAACCCCTTTAAGCCGAAGAGCAAGTCGATACAGGCTCGTCGGCAACACCCGTCTAATCATTCCAAGCGGCAGGTACCTCCTTATAAATATCGAAACTAACCGGCAATAGTCAACAAGGAAAGGTTTTACATCATATAGGTCCCAAACAGCCCAACGAGTTGGACCCCAGTGAAATATGTTCCTTACAAAATTCCGGACGTAGTGTCTTCGATTGAGCAGGTTCAATAATTCGTGTTTTAAATACACCAAGTGGATGTGCCTTTTCCTTTCCTGGCGTTGAGCCTTGCATGTTCGGCTGAGGGCATCTAAATACTGTGTGTATTGTAGGCTCACACCAGATAGATTTCCCATCCTATGCCACATCATGGACCGCAAATTTATTTCCGTAAGTTTGTACTTCTGATCACGCTCATCATACTTGAACTCTGGCTCGTTAATGCCAACGAGGTCCATACCTTCCAACAACTTCCTTCCCTGCTGCCTGATGATCTCTGGGGCTTGGTTCGACGCGCTCGAAAAGACTCCAAACTCGTCTGGATACTGGGAGAGCTTCTTGCCTGTCCATTCATTCAGGATACTACCGCACCTCGACCGATATCCTACATACGCATAAATACAAGAATCATCGCCGGGGATGACTTCAGACGCCAGAAACGAAATCCCTGTACGTAGCATGTCCTTAAGGTACGTCGCACAGTCGCTCATGTCGTTATGTGATCTGAGCACTATAGAACGAAATACGCGACTGTTAATTATGTCGTATCGTTTTACCGGCTTGATTATGATCGGATACGACAGATTGCGCAGCTTAGCCAGATCGTGTACTGTTTGTATCGAAGCGGATATGGGATGTGGAATCCCGAGCTTGTCACAACATTCATACTGATATGCCTTGCTGGATACTTCGACAATATTGTCATTGTTGAAAGGGATAAAACAAAAGGAAGATATCTCGTCATATACTTCATGCAGCAACTCAATCTGGTGATCGTCTGTGGGGAAGAGGACAATTTTTTCGTAGTTTCGATGTAAATCCTTAAGACTACGAACAATCGATATGGGATTCATTTGCACCAAGAGAAATTTCTTAATCTTATTACTGAAAGAAGCTAAACTACGGATAGAATCGAGCAGGATGATGTCCTCTACGCCCTTTTCATAGAGCTCCCGAATGATGCAGTAACCATTAACGTACCCCCCTAGAACTAATGCGCACGCAAAATTTCTCACAGAAAATCTCTACCCTTTTCGACAACAGTATTATGCAGCGTTTCAATCTTGATTTGTTTGCCAGTCAGGTATCTAAAAATCGGCCCCATGTATGGAATTGCGCACTTCGGAGGTGGAGAAAATGCCATTTTGACAAAAGCTTTTTGCATATAAAAAATTGGAAATAAGCTAGCTACTTCCTGTCCTTCGTAACCAATTAATGGATAAAATTTACTTTTAGTATGTGCTTCTGCTGCTCTTAGCCAATCCAGCTTATGAAAAATGGTCCCCATTTCGGATGAATCCACAATCTCATCCCACATCTGGAGCTCTTTTTCATCCGCAATCTTTACATTGATATCACTCATTCTTCATCCACAGATTAAAGATGTCTTTACAGGTTCCAAAATAAGCGTTTCTTCTTTTACATTCTTTGATGATCTTCTCATAGACTACGCTCCATCCTGGAAATTCCCTTTCATTAAATACTCTCTGATGCCAAAGCACAGTTAAAAGCCCTTTTTGCTTTTCGACCTTTTCTATTAAACTGAGACATTCCTTCCAAATCACATCTTCGCTATCATAATTTAAAAACAATGCACTATCCATTATGATTAGAGGAATTTCTAAGAAAGAATCATCAAAAGGATGAAATGGCAAGTATCTTTCGTCTCTAAATCCAACTCTATCCCTAAATCCAAAAGATGCATCATATAGGAATCCGACTCTCTGCTGAATTCTCCATGTTTTTGGAATTTCCAAATTCAAATAATGCTGACGGATTCCTATTACCTCGGCACCCAGAACATCCTCAAGTTCTTTTTTTTCTTCTCGAAGTGAATTCTCGTTTTTATACGAATCGTAGGAACCATGCAATCCTATTTCCCAGCCATTTCTATGAAGCAGTTGTATAATTTTGCAAACCTTCTTGTCATCGAATTTGTATTTACCTGCCGAGAGAACCCACTGCTTTGGTCTGAGCAAACTTATTTTTTTACTCTCCTGCATGAAGAAAAAAGTCGATCTAACCCCGAATTTGTCTTCAATCCTCATTATTGCCGGAAAACCCCAGTAGGGATTTCTAAATTTGAATAATTGCCGGACTTGCAGGTAATTGGCCTTCTTGACTTGCGTAATGTATTGATATGTTTTTCTGATCCTATCAACATCATGCGTAAGGCACACGGCAAATTTTTTATTATCTGGCCAGATAATTCCATGCTCCATCTGTCTCGATATACCTCAAAGCTTCTTGGCCGCCATTTCAGGAATCAGTTACTCATTGTTCTTCTGCCGGGAATTATTAAATACGGCTTTATATATTCTTTCTAACCGTGATGCCGCATCAGAAGCCAAAAAGTGTGATTGCGCATATTGATAGTTATACAAAGAGATTCTTTCGTATAACCTCTTATCCAAAACCAGCTTCTCAACCAAATTTGCAAAAATTTCTGGTTCTAAACTATCTGAAATAAAACCATGTTTTCCGTTCTTAAAAAAATCGGCAAGCCCCCCAACGGGTCTGGTAACAACCGGCAATCCGTAAGCCATTGCTTCTATTACTGAGACGGGACAGCCTTCGGTGTAACTTGGCAGACAGAATACGTTGGCTTGTTCGAATGCGCGACGCTTCTGGAGGCCCGTTATATAACCTGTAAATGTAACATTACCGGTATTGTGCGCACGTACAAAAGATTTGACATCATCTAATTCTTCGCCATCTCCTGCGACGACAAGTTCCACTGCAGGATATTTGCGCCGAATTAGAGAAACCGCCTCCAAGGTTTCGTATATGCCTTTTTCTCGGATGATTCGTGCAAGAAAAAGAACACGCCACTTTGCAGATTCCTGTCTCTCTCTCAGAGCATTATGTATATCAAATGCCTCGATCTCATCGTCACTAATGGCCGTTACCTCCTTATAAATCGGCTTAATGACACCCCACTTTTCAAGCGTCTCTCTGATTTCATTTGATAACACAATAAAGGCATCTATTTTGCCAAAGAACAATCTAAACAGCCAAAGAAAGTAGCGCTCAATGCGTACTTCACATGATTTTTTCCAACCATGGAAAAATACTACTACTTTTCTCTTGTTAGCTCTCACCAATAACGCAAAGATGCCATCTCGAATAAAGGACTTAAAATCTAAAGAAGGATTTAGATGTACTAAGTCTATACTGTTCTTTCTTAAGAGCCTCACAAATCTCCAGTAATCAGCCAACATTCGCAGAGGTCTTGCCCAGAAGCCTTGTTCTTTTGGGCTTGTTCCTACCACAAAGTGTTGCACAGGTACAGTAAATCTTCCCCGCAATTTTCTGTAATAATTGGATACTCCACCTAATGAGTCAGGATGTGTAATAAGCACCCTCATATAACCGTCCACCTGATTCTTGATCTCATCTGGCACTACATTCATGGAGACTGTTTTGCCTACTTCTCAACTGACGCTTGTTTATTTGAGTTCCTGGCAATCTTCTCAGCCACCTCGGAGAAAGTGGAGAACTTAATTCCTCCATTGCTGTCGGAATAGCGCTGCATGGCTGACAAGAAGCTATCCAGATGCTTATCATTCCAGAAATCCTTGCTGTGGCCTATAAGCACCAGAGGAACAGTACGCCCTACATCGTTGTTAGTATTGTTATTCTTTCGCAGGACTTCTTCTACCGCTTTGACCATTGATTGGGCGCTCAATTTACAGAAATCCACATTGACCGGATGCATTGAACCCAATTTCATCAATACTTCCATAAGACTTGTAGTACTTCGAATTCCCCTCGCCTGATTTATTGCGCTGGGATACCGGCTCTCTATTTTTCTGCGTTTGAGCGTTGTCCGAAGCTTCGACCACCTAAAGTTAGCGATGTAGGACCGCATCTTCGAGTAAACCGGGAATTCAAGAATATGCTCGCCCTTGGGTCCGCTTAGGCACACATCATCCTCTGTAGTCCACCAGTAGCCGTGATTAGACACGGCCCCTCGAAAATCACAGTGCCCAACTGAAGACCGTTTATACAGCCCCTGTACAATAGAGCTGTCGATCAATAAACCTACGGCCTTCATAGCAGGTATTACCTTCAAAGAAGGTTGGATGTTGAACCCCCCAGCTCGAAAGGCAATACATTGATATGTTGAATTGATTGGACGTAGTATCTGCTCCAAGGTCTGCTTTCCTTTCGACAGCGCGCCCATGATTGAATACTCATCCCCACGATCGCCCAGGCCATGTGGAAGGTCAGCAATACACCATTGGCCTATCTTCAAGCGCCACAAACAACCGTCTAATTCTGCCCCGATCCATTGTGGATGCAGATGCAGTTGGACATCATGTCCCCGTCTTATTGCTTCTCGCGCTTGCTCCTCCATGGCTTTAGCAGGTGAGTAACCGACATCGAGCCTGTCTTCCATTTGTTTGAAGGCCCAGTATTCCGCCACTTCAAACATAATGGTGAGTTTCGCGCCATATCTATCACAGATATTAAGGATTCGGCTGGTCGGCTCAATGACGTCCCGCATTACATCACCCGCGCCATTGCCGAAGATCTCGTAGTCAAGGCTCAATATAAGGTGTATCAACTTAGCTCCCTCCTCTCTTCAGGTTCAAAATGTCCACTGCTGAGATTTCGCTTCCAATGAGTGACATGAGTAACCAAGAAAGATCCTCGTTTGTGCCGCGAATTTCATAAATTAAGGCTATTTGTATTCCAAAATAATTTTTCGTACTGCGGAATAATCTTTTCTACCCTAAAATCCTCGGCCCTTTTTCTGCCTTCTATAGAAAACCTTCTTCTTAAGCCTTCATCTTTTAACAAAGTCAACACCGCCTCTGTTAACTCCTTCTCATCCGACACAGGCACCAAAATCCCATTTTTACCATTTGTTATTATCTCACTGGGTCCAGTCAGGCAATCTGTGGAAACAACAGGTACGCCACAAGCCATAGCTTCTAAAAGCACATTAGGTAAACCTTCAAAATCAGAAGATAAAACTAAGATATCAGATTTTGAAATCCATGCATAAGGATTAGATTGAAATCCAACAAAGTCAACCCACTCACTTATCTTCAATTGCGATGCTAAATCCTCCAATTCTCTCTGTAACCTGCCTTTTCCTACAATAATTAAACGAACATTTTCTTCCTCCCTTCTTACCAAAGAAAACGCCCTCAAAAGCCTATCAAATCGCTTCGCCTCAGCCAACCTACCTACACCGATAATAACTTTAGCTCCTTCATTCTGAAAAAACGAGTGTGTGACTCGCTCTTGTGCTTTTGCTCGTATCTCTTGCAAAGTAACAGGATTATAAATAGTTTTTACTTTCTCTGATCGAATATGGAAATCCTTTTCTATCGCGCTTTTGGTGTGATTAGAATTACATACAATCATATCAGCTCTTCTGTAAGCAAATATGCGTAGCATTCTACCTAATAAATCGAAATGGGCTGTTGGCGAAGACTTAGGTGGATAACTCCGCTCAGACAGAATTAAATCAAATTTTCTCCTGGTAAAAAACAGACTTGCCAGAACGGTTACAATGTTTGTGTAACCAAGAAAACTCATCACTACATTCGGCTGAAAATGAGTTATGATCTTCCTTAATTTCAAAATTATCTTGAAAAAATGCCATCTATTTGTTTTATCTAAACATATAATTTCAGGAGTAGAACCGAAATCTTTTTGGTAATCCAGTATTTCTTCAAAAATTACTAATAAGATATCATATCTATTTTTATCCAAATGATTAATCAAATGTACCATAACTCGTTCGGCACCGCCGCCACCCAACGAGCTAATAACAAATAACAGTTTCTTCTTAAAGATATTGCTGGAGCTCATGAACTATGGCCTTTTCATTTTCAGAATTCCTGCCGGATGTAAAAGCTGAACCAACTTGGATTATTTTAATTGTCTACCCCCATCATTGATATTTTACTCGGTTTTTTTCGAAGAGCTTATTCAAAAATTTAACAATACGTTCTCCCTGTTTAGAGTAATGGAAGTTCTGCTCAGCGACCTTTCTTCCAGCCAATCCTATCCTTCGAGACAATTTTGAATCAAACAAAGCAAGTTCAATCTTTTGAGCAAAGACCTCAGCGTCGCAGGGCGGGGCTATAAAGGCAGTTTCACCATCTTTCAGAAACCGGCCGACCTCACCCACAGAACTGGTGATCACGGGTCTGCCAGAAGCCAAATATTCACCTATCTTTGTTGGAAACCTTGCTTTTGATCGCTCGTCATCCTCCAAAGGAGCAAGTAAGGCTTGCGCGTTTGAATATAATGCCAACAGCTCTTCACGGGTGACATATCCTGTCAAAACAATTCGTTCTTTATTTATGCCCAAGCCATTAGCAAACGAGTATATATCAGCTTTCGATTTCGGCGTATATCTACCAGCAATAAGCAACTTGCAATCACTTTTTCTTGAAACAAGAGAAAATGCTTTTATCAGCCAGAAAACTGAATCTATGTAACCATCAATTTGACCACACCAAAGGATATATTTCCCCTTGTAGAAAGGGTTATTTAACAAAGTATAACGCTCCTTAGTATCAGCCAATATGGGTATTTGGATTATTTCTGGTCTATGAGGGTCACCAGTAATTGCTCTAACACGCTCAGCCAAGAAAGTTGATATTGCAAATACACCATCTGCTAACGTAAACCTCAGACGCTTATAATACCATTTGACACTTGCAGAGCATGATGGAAGCGAAGGCATCCATTCGCACAGTTCGATGATAACCGGAATCCTTCGGAGTTTTGCCACAATCGTTGCCGGGATGCACAAAATAGGTGTGACACTATAGAGATATAAATAACTACAACTTGGTGCCGTTAGAATTCTCCAAATCGCCAGTAACCATCCCCTAAAAGTGCGGTACCCCCGAAGAAGGAAAGAAGCGTCACGAACTGTTTCGCCGTATGTGTATTCAAAATCTACACATTTATGCGTCCCCGTTACTGCTTTATTCACCACCTGGTCCGGATAATCGCTCCATTTAGTAATTAGAACTTTTACAGAAACGCCCTGCTCTACGAGAGCTCTCCCAAGCAAACCAACACGAATACTTGAGGCATTACCATTTGGAAAACCGAAACGGTCAACTAATATGAAAAAGTTTGCCTCACTGAACTTTCGTTTATCAGCTTGTTCCACGACTATCATTTACAGGTATTTTGTCCCTGCCGGTGGCTCTATGAATATTAGTGTGCCGCTTTTGTAGAAGAAATTGGTGCTTTCGAAACAGAAAGTCTGTTTCGTCTGCTATGCAGATAACTGTAACACCGCCCAGCGTATATGCAGAGGATAAAGTGTCCTACGGACACGGTCGGATGTGTATAGGTACTAAGTCCGGTTAAAGCCAAAGCCCAGACCAATAGCACAACAGCAGGAGCAGCGTAATCCCATGATGGCTTTTTGCGGAGAACCCGCCAAGCCGGCAAAATCATAATGACAATATAGCTGATAAGAAGTGGCAAGCCACCATTAAACGCCATCAGCGTATAGGCGCCATCTATCCATGCGTACTCTCGTCCACTCCAGTTCCATGTGGCCCTTGGGCCTTTGCCGACAATCAGATCGCTGACTGACACCTGGGACAGGAACTGTACATATTGATCCGATCTGGTATCAATCCATAATCTTTCAGCAAGCAACGAGAGGGAACTTGTGAGTTGCTCAATAGCAACGTAGGCAGCGATGCCTGCGATACACAGCAGAATGCATACAATTGTGCCGAGGTACGCCAGGCTTCGTGTGCGAAACAGCCTTATGAACTTTATCAGCAAGACTGCCGAATAAATCACAATGATTATGAGAAATGAGCGAGAGAGATACTGCGGGGTGGCCAAGACCAGGATGGCAAACGGGAATGCTAAAAACGCCAATCTGGCTGGTGAGATATTGGCGTCCTTGACGGCCAGCAGTACCCAGGGTGCCGTCCACAGGAGAATACCCATGTATCCTCGGAGGAACCATTGAGCTTGGTGCACCGAAGAAAATCGGTGAAACTGCAATATGTTCAGCAGGACGATGCCCGCAGTCACATAGGACACGACATAGACCAGCCGAGTCGATATCTTCCATGCGTTTCTATTTGTTCCCGCAAAAAGGACTAAGCAGGACACCCACAGGAGAAGACCCTTTGTACCCCTTAGCTCTGACGGACGGGGTAGCACTTCCCAATACGCTACTATTGAGTGTATTAACATCCAGAATATCATTACTGCGAATGCGATACGAGTACTTAGACCGACCTTCGCCCATCCCCCCGGGAACAAGTACATTATTCCCGCCAGAATCCCGGCTATTAGGCCCGTGTAGACAGCTATCCGTGTATACGTTAGAGCAAACTCGTCTGGGTCAGCTTGTACGATGTCTCTACGGCTCTCATAGGTTGTAGATATCCTATGGTAGGCGCTCGCTCGCAGCAAGTCATGAGAAAATATCCCCAATAGCGCAATGACGAGTAGGATTGAACGAAGATGCCATCCCCCGGATGAGACTGTGACTGATCGCGTCATTGGATAATCTAAATCAATCGCCTGACTTTTGATATATGTAGCCATCTTTTTGACCCTCAGATTAACATAAAAATACAAACATTAAATACTGACCAGGAATACACCGTCTATGTCTAACAAAAGCTGGCCTCCACGCCATACATACGTTATATTTTCATTTTTCGATAATAGTAACACATCATGCCACAATACAGACCACCAGCAATAACTTTTGTAAATACAGCACCGAGGGCACCAAAAGCTGGTATAAGTGTAAGGCTACCGGCTATTATCGAAACACCTACAACAAAAGCGCCATTTCGAAGTTCTTTGCCTTTGCCATGCGCACCCAGAAAACGTTTGACAAAACCACCGAACACGTGGAATATGCTTTCAATTGGCGTTGTGTAGCAAAGACGTACAAGAGATTTGCATCTTGCGCAGTAAGAACACATGCCGATTTTGTTACTTAGCGATAAAAATACTATCTTGTTGAAGATGAGCACCATCAATTGGACTTTTTAAGTCTTCCGACCAACTACCCGAGTAAACGAAACCCTGCCTCTGCAAGAGTTCATAAATATCAGAAAACAGTGGTTGACCTTCGTATAACTCATGAAACGATGTTTCTATGATGATTACTTTCACACGTCTTAAAGTATTCAAAGCACCCATTATCACTTTATCCTCGAAGCCCTGCACGTCGATCTTCAACAATATGTTATCTTCCAACTTGAGTCCTTGCGCAACATTGTCAAGAGTATCAACATCAATAGTTTCCAATGCTTCACCTGATGAATGCGGAAACGCTCGTTTATGTAATTGACTCATTTTCCGTGGGGAGGAACTTGGAGAATATTCACTACGATGCATGATTATTTCTCCCTTCTTCTCGCTCAGACCCAAATTGAAAGATTCGAAATTTGTCAAGCTCTTCAAATTGGCATTCATTTGCAGGAAGCAATCTCGTAAAGGCTCAAAACAATATATCTTAGCGCCTGGGAATAACTTATTAAACTTAAGAGCAGACTGACCCGTATTCGCCCCAACATCTATAACTGTCCTAATATTAATATTTTGAACCCATTTGAATCTGTTTTCTTCTGAGAGGACTGTCTTCCTGTTACCTGATAATATTCCTGTCCCTGTTCGGACTATCTTAAAGCCCATTAAGGAAAATAGTCTCTTAAGAGATTTTTTGATTATCGACCTCACTTGTGGTTTCTCCTTATCCTAAGACTGCGGTGTGACCTAATTGTATCACCTGTCTCAATGCACGCCCATCAAGCTATTTTTTTTTCAGTTTCCCCTGTTGCTTTTCTATAGTAATAGTACATTGTGGCACAATATAGTGTACCCGAAATCAATTTTGTAACTGCAGCACCAATAGCGCCATATATAGGCAAAAGCAGTGCGCAACCTACTATAATTGACGCACCCATGATGAAAGTTCCGTTCCGAAGCTCCTTTCCTTTCCCGTGAGCACCAAGGAATCGGTTCATTAAGTCACCAAACCCATGTAACACTTGGCCAATTGCGATTATATATGCCAGCGGTATAACCTCACTATATTCCACGGAGTAAGCTAAGACTACTACCTTATCGATCAACAAAAGAAAGGCTACTAAAATACAACCCGTAAGTACGATACTTGCAAAAATAGCTTTTTTAGGTATGGAAGTCCTGTTTGCAAATGTCTTGAACAAGGTTGTCCCAAAGGCGCTGGGAAGAAAGCTCAAAGGCATCGTTACCGTCAAAGCTAAAGAATAGAAACCAACTGCTGTAGTGTTAACGAGGTAGCCGACAAGCAGTCCCATCAGCATAGCGGTTGCCACGCTAGCAAGGGAACCTATATAGACCTGAAAACCATAGATTGTGTTCTCTGTGTAAATCTGTGAAAGTATCGGACGCACGCCGTTTAGCGCAGGTTTTAGGAGCAATGACATAATAAGAATCACCAAAGCAGCAATACCTAATTGCAAAATTAGACATATAGTCAATGAGAAAGGAACCAAATAACTGACGGTCAAAGCCCCTATTAGATAAAAAACCTGCGACGCCCTTTGAAAAACCGCAAGTTGGAATATGCGGTTATCACCCTGCATAATATTCTCCAGGCACAATTTGAAGGGAAATATAAACAGCAATGGGGAGAATAGGCGAATGATTTTACCCAGGCCTGGATGAAACAGATCATCTACAAAAAAGGAAAAGACAAACAGAATAACTATCAGTAATAACGAAATAATCGAAGCTATAGTCAACAAACCTCCGACTAACTGGTCTCTTATGTGCTCGTTCCTGCGTTCAGCCAGAAGTCTGCCACCAGAGAAGAAAAAGCCAAATGTCGTTATGGTGGCTACAAAAGTAAATAGGTTAATCAAGAATTTGAAATCGCCATACCGCTGTGGCCCCAAAAGCCGAGTATTAACAATGCTTACTATCAAGCCAAATGCTATCCCGGCAACCATGGAAACATATAAAGATGTTACCTGGGCGGTCTCTTTACAATATAACAGCCTGCCAAGATTTTGAGTAAGATCTTTCCTAAGCAAGGTGACCATTTCTAAATTCTTCGCCAATTGCATAAACCCGTTAATCTTTCTTCTGCACAATCGATGAGCAATCCAACCAGGTAGTCATAGCGAACTTCTCTGTCACGGTGATAGTGTTGATTACTGTCGTCACTACTCCACAGGCCATATTGAGTCGAAGCTGCGAGGAAAATAAACTTTTAATC